>Ga0208694_1004615_pt1 | contig 12271 bp, 9 predicted proteins | sample AD_UKC078_MetaG_FD_184442 | JGI IMG/M metagenome (GOLD analysis project Ga0208694, IMG submission 184442) | Active sludge microbial communities of municipal wastewater-treating anaerobic digesters from USA - AD_UKC078_MetaG (SPAdes) (version 2) | ecosystem: Engineered > Bioreactor > Anaerobic >...
ACTCCGACCAGGTCGTTGTGCTCGATGCTGACCCGCCGGAGGCAGAGCGGGACCGTGCGGTTCGGGCGGCGGCCATGTGCCCGGCGCAGGCGATCTCCATCTCCGGCTGACGTGGTCAGGTCTCGGCTGCATCCTCGATGAGACCAACCCGGCCGGCCAGTGTGGCCGCTGCGATCCTGTTGGTCACACCGAGTTTGTTCAACAAGGCGGCGACCATGCGTTTGGCGGTGCGCTCGGAGACGAGCATCCGGCCGGCGATGTCGTTGGTCTCCATTCCGGCGGCCAGCAGCGCCCACAGTTTGAGATCCTGCGCTGTGAGCCGTTCCATAAGCGCCGGTGGTGGCCGACGGGTGTTCCTCAGGAGCGCGTCGAATACTGCGGGATCGATGACACGCAGGCCTTCGGCGATCGTCCACAGCGGACCGGCCAGAGCCTCCGGTCGTGCAGTCTTAGGCAGGAAACCGTCAGCCCCGGAGCGCAACGCCTCTTCAGCGAGGCTGAGGTCGTCGGTGCCCGATAGCGCCAGGATCCGGGTCGCGGGATGGCGGGACTTGATATGTCGGATCGCCGCGATCCCGCCCAGCGGCGGCATGGAGAGATCCACGATGGCCACGTCCGCGTTGCAGCGGGCCACGAGTTCGGCCGCCTCTTCGACGTGCGTCGTCTGCCCACCGATGGTGAAGGCGCCGTCCCACTCCCGGCTCAGCAGGAGCGCCAGGCCCTGGGCAAAAAGCTCATGGTCGTCGATGATCACGATCACGAGCGGCTTGCCGCTGGGACTCATTGCCGCGATGTTATCTGCCGTTGAGGGGGTGTACCCGTGAGCCGGTTGCGGAAGGTCGCCCATTCCGGCGACGAACTCGGATTGGCCCGCACCGTGGTCGCCGTTCGGGCTGCGGTGGTGGTCTCCATCGGGGTGCTCCTGCTGGTCGGCCCGGACTGGGTGCGCCAGTATGTGGGAGTCACGCTGGCGGTGCTGGCGGCCGCGATGACCTACTCGGTGGCTCTGCTGTTCAATCCCCGGCCGGAGGTCCGCCGCACCCGCTTCGCCTGGCTGGTGGGCGTTGTCGACAGCTTCTTCACGCTGACCCTGATCGCGCTGACCGGCGGCGCCCACAGTCCGGTGGCGTGGGTGCTGTTCCTGGCCGTCATCGCCGCTGCGGCGCGGCTGACGCTGATCCAGACACTGGTTCTCGCCGTGCTTCTGGGGACCTGCTACGTCGCGGTCGCGCTGGTGGTACCGACCCCGGCCGCGTCCGGAGAACTGCCGCCGTGGCTGCAGGCCGGTTGGGTGGCGTTGTACCTCCTTTTCGTGGCGATCATGACCGCGGGGCTTTCCGCGTTGGCCGAACGGGAGCAGCGCTCCCGGGTGACCGCTCTGGTGGAGGCCGAGGCCGAACACGCCGCCGCTGAGGAGGAGCGGGATCTGCGGGCCCGACTTCTGCAGTCCTACCAGTCCCAGCAGGACGGACTGCAGGTGATGGTCCACGAGTTCCGGACCCCCATCGCATCGTTGGAAGCCTTGATGGAAGCACTGAGCGCCAACCAGATGGCCGAGGCGGACCGCGCCACCAGCCTGGCCTTGGCGGCCAGGCACGTGCATCACCTCGCGGACATGATCGAGGCGCTGTCCGACGTGGCGCTCAGTCGCCGGCCCACCTTCGCCACGGGCCGGTTTCACCACGTCGACGTCGGCGAGGTCGTGATCGCCGCCGCAGACTCAGCCGGTCTGGCCGCGCCGAGGCTGCGGCTCACCGCCGGTCCCGGCACGGCCGATGTGGAGATCAATGCGCAGGGCTTGCGGCGGGTACTGACCAATCTGCTGGAGAACGCCGCTCGCCACGGTCATAACGCGCCCGTCGAGGTGACGTGCGCGGGCGAGGGCGGCAACCTGGTTGTCGCCGTGGCAGATCGCGGTCCCGGAATCCCCGCCGACAGCCTCGGGGAACTCACCGCCAAGTACGTCAGTGTCGGCGGCCAACGTGGCACGGCCGGACTCGGCCTGTGGATCGTGCAGCAGATCGCTGAGGGGATGGGTGGGCGAGTCGACTTCGCCGCCCGGGAGGGCGGGGGACTGGTGGCAGCGTTCCGCTGCCCTGCCAGCTGACCGCTTGGCCCGAAATGGCCCGCGCAGGCCAGCAGTTGGCACGCATGCCGGTGGCGTGCGGTCTGCGCGATCCCCACGATGAGGGGCAGGTGACAGTGACGCGAGCCACAGTCCGGTGAAGGGAAGGGACCACCATGACCACCGCACTACCCGAGACCACCCACGGAGACATCGACTTGTCTGCCCGGGCGTTCTGGGCCAAGTCCCTTGAGGACCGTGACGCGGCCTTCGCGATTCTCCGCAGGGAGAACCCGGTGCCCTGGAGTCGCCCGGCTGAGTCCGACCTGCTGCCTCCCGAGCTGAACGTCAGGGGATTCTGGTCGCTGACCACGCAGGAGGACATCCGCTACGCCAGTCGGCATCCGGAGATCTTCTCGTCGGCCGAAGGCATCACCATGGAGGACTTCGCCCCCGAGGCCCGGGAGGTGGCGCAGTCCTTCATCGCTATGGATGCACCGCGGCACGCCCAACTGCGCGGGATCACGATGGATGCCTTCAAGCCGAAGAACATGCGCCGTCTGCAGGACTGGATTCAGGGGCACGCCCGCGATCTGGTCAGCGAGATGGCCCACCTGGGCGAGGGCGATTTCGTCGAACTGGTGTCGGTGAAGCTTCCCGCCCGGATCTTCGGCAGCTTTTTCGGGTTACCCGAAGGTGAGATCCGGGACAAGGCCACCAATGCGGCCCAACGGCTGCTGGGCTGGACCGACCCGCGGGTCCGCGGCGACCAGGGTGAACTGGAACTGTTCATGGGGGCCGTCATGGACCTGCATGCGGTGGCCAGCGAACTGATCCCCGAGCGCCGCGCCAACCCCGGCGAGGATCTGCTGACCTGGATGGTGCAGGCAGAGTTCGACGGCAAGAAGATGACCGACGACGAACTGCGGGCGTTCTTCGTGCTGCTGGCGGTCGCCGCCAACGACACCACCCGGCACGCCTCGGCGCACGCGATCTACACCTTCTCCAAGTTCCCGGATCAGAAGCAGTTGCTGATCGAGGACGTCCCGGGACGGATCGACACCGCCGTGGAGGAGGTGCTGCGCTGGTCCTCGCCGCTGCTGCACATGCGCCGCACCGCTACTCGGGACGTCACCGTGAACGGCTCGGACATCAAAGCCGGCGACAAGGTGGTTCTCTGGTACATCTCAGGCAACCGCGACGAGGCGGTGTTCGATGACCCGTTCACCTTCGACATCCTGCGTAACCCCAACCCGCACATCGCATTCGGCGGTGGCGGACCGCATTTCTGCCTGGGTGCGGCGCTGGCGCGCACCATGTTGCGCTCCCTGTTGACCGAGGTCTACACGCGGATCCCGGACATCTCGGCGCCGGAGCCGGACTTCCAGATCGCCAACTTCATCAACGGGATCAACAGCCTGCCCGCTACCTGGACCCCGGAGAATTCAGGGCCTGCCGCGAGAAAGGACGTAAGCGCATGAAGACCAAAGCCGGAGTGCTGTGGGGACTGAAAGAGAAGTGGGAGGTCGAGGAGGTCGAACTCGACGGGCCCAGGGAACGGGAGGTGATGGTCAGGCTCACCGCAAGCGGACTGTGTCACTCCGATGACCACCTGATCACCGGCGACATGCCGATGCAATTGCCGGTGGTGGGCGGCCACGAAGGTGCCGGGGTCGTCGTCGAGGTGGGCCCCGGGGTCACCGATGTCGCGGAGGGGGACCACGTCGTGCTCAGCTTCATCCCCGCTTGCGGTCGTTGCGACCCGTGTACCCGGGGCGTGAGCAACCTGTGTGTGCTGGGTGCCGCGATCATCGCCGGCCCGCAACTGGACGGAACGTTCCGGTTCCACGCCCGAGGCGAGGGACTGGGCCAGATGTGCGTGCTGGGAACGTTTTCCGAGTACACGGTGGTGCCGGAGGCCTCCATCGTGAAGATCGACAAGGACATCCCCTTGGATGTCGCGGCTCTGGTCGGCTGTGGGGTCACCACCGGATTCGGCAGCGCGGTGCGCACCGGCGAGGTGCGCGCCGGCGACGCTGTGGTGGTGATGGGCGTGGGCGGCATCGGCATGAATGCCATCCAGGGCGCCCGGATCGCGGGTGCTCGGGTGATCGTCGCCCTCGACCCGATTCAGTACAAGCGGGACCGATCCCTGGAGTTCGGCGCCACCCACACCGCGGCCACACTGGCGGAAGCACAGGTGTTGGTCGCCGACCTGACCCGTGGGGCGATGGCCGACGCCTGCATCGTCACGACCGACTCGGCCGAGGGGGCTTACGTCGCGCACGGACTGAGCCTGGTGGGCAAGCGCGGACGGGTCGTCATGACGGCGATCCCGCATCCGATGGACGTCACCGTCGACATGTCGCTGTTCGATCTGACGTTGTACGAGAAACAGGTTCGCGGATCGCTGTTCGGATCATCGAACCCGCGCAGCGACATTCCTCTTCTGCTGGATCTGCACAAGTCGGGCCAACTTAAACTCAACGAACTCATCACCAGTGAGTACACCCTCGACGATGTGAACCAGGGCTACGCCGATATGCACGCCGGGGTGAACATCCGTGGGCTGATCCGGTACTAGACCCGGGGAGGTCTGCCAGTGTGACGGGTCTTGCGACCCGGTGGGCCGGTATCGTGGGCAGCCTCGATGAACAGCGAGGAGGCGTTGTGAAGCCACCCGCGGTTGGAACCGCTGGTAATCCGCAGCCGCCGGTTCGGCACTCACAGGATCTCCGCTTCGACGGGTTGACCAAGCTAGCGGTGACAACCTTGAATGTCCCGTTCGCGCAGGTCTCGTTCGCCGGATTCGACCGGCCCTGGTTCCGCGCGCGCTACGGGGTCGACGCTCCTGCGGCCACGGGTGATGCCGCCCGCCTGTGTGCTGAGGTGGTGGCTTCGGGGGAACCCTTGGTGGTGCCCGACATCTCCGCGGACGACCGCTTTGCCGGCGACCGTCCGATGATCGGTGACCGACCGGCACATTGCTATGCCGGAGTACCGCTCCGCACCCCCGACGGGGTGGTGCTCGGCGCGTTCTGGGTCGGTGATCATGCATCCCGGCCGGTGACCCCGAAGGCGACAGAGACGCTCGCGCTCCTGGCCGGCCAGGTCATCGAGATTCTGGAACTGCACCGCAGCCAGGCCGCAATGGGCATCGGTCAGGACGCGGAGGACCTGAAGACAGAGTTTGTGTCGATGGTGAGCCATGAACTCAGAACTCCGCTGACCACGATTCGCGGTGCGCTCGGGTTGGTGGCCAAAGGAGTCACCGGCACCCTGCCTGAGCAGGCCCAGGAGTACGTCGACATCGCACTGGTCAACAGTGAGCGGTTGGCCCGTCTGATCAATGACATCCTCGATGCCGAGACGATCCGGTCCGGAACTGTGGAACTGAAAATGCGAGTCGCCAGCCTGGCGGTGCTCATCGGTGAGGCGGTGCAGCAGAGCAAGGCCTACGCCGACTCCCTCGCTATCACGCTTGCGTTCGCGGACCGGACGCCTGATGTCGACGTGATGGTGGACGAGGATCGCCTGCGACAGGTTCTCGAGAAGCTGATCTGCAATGCCGCCAAGTTCTCCGAACCGGGTCAGTCCGTCGAACTCTCGATGGTGGCAGACGAGACCTCGGTCCGCGTCAATGTGCGTGATCACGGCCGCGGAATATCACCGGACTTCCGACCGTGCGTGTTCGAGCGCTTCAGGCAGGAAGATTCCTCCGCCAACCGCGAGAAGGACGGTAGCGGCCTCAGCCTCCACATCGCCAAGGTCCTTATCGAGGGTATGAACGGCAGGATGGCATTCGAGCCGACGCCAGGGGGCGGGACGACCTTCTATTTCGACCTTCCGGTGATGCATCAACGCAGCGCATTGGTTCCGACCGGCGAATCCGATGTGCACGAGAGCGGTGCGAGCCAGCAGGCCACGCCCGTACGAGTGTTGTACGTTGAGGATGACCGAGATCTACAGCAGATCGTGAGGCGCCTCTTGCCGATGGAATGGGCGTTCACGACTGCGACGAACCTCGCTGAGGGGCGTGCGCTTCTCGACGCACACGCTTTCGACCTGGTCCTCTTGGATCTTGCGCTTCCCGATGGCGACGGTGAGACCCTTCTCGATCACGCGGGTGCAGCGCAGGTCGTACTCTTCTCCGCCAGTGAAGCGGCACCCGCTCTCGTGGGGCGGGTCACGAGCGCGCTCGTGAAGAGCCGCACTAAGGAATTCGAGTTGCGCGACCACGTCCTGGCACTGATGTCCATGCGTGACGCCCGCGGGGCCACCGAATGACCACCCAATGACCGCCCAATGACCAGCGTCCTTCTCGTCGACGGCGACTCGGAGTTTCGTGGTCTGCTGACCGCGGGACTGCGTGCAGCCCACTATGAGGTCGTCGCTGTCGGTACGGTTGCCGCCGCCGAAGTGGCCGCCTTGCGCGCGGTCATCGATCTCCTCATCGTCGCCGGTGAGTTACCGGACGGCACTGCCGCGGAGCTCATCGAAAAAGTGCGTGAGCGAAACCGCACAGTTCCCGTGATTCTCACCGTGGTTGCGTTGCGCGACCAGCAGGCACTCGATCGCCTGAACGGGGAAATGGATGTCTGCGAGGTCCTCGAGAAGCCGTTGGATGTCGACGATGTCATCCACCGCATCGGCCGGCTCCTCGACCAGCCCGGCACTCCGGCCGCGGCCATCAGCTCCTCGACATTGACGGCCGAGTTCGCCGCGCTCCGCTCGGAATTCACTTCGAAGCTTCCCGGGAAACTGCGTGACCTCGAGGTGGCTTTAGCCCTTGCGAAGTGCGACCGGGAATGTATCCCCACTGCACGTGGGTTGGCGCATCGACTGCGTGGCTCAGCCGGCTCCTACGGACACGCAGACCTCGGTGAAGCTGCCGGGCGAGTCGAGGATCTGCTGGCAGAGGTGCAGGAGAATCCGACCTTGGTCGGCCCGGACCTCTGGGGGCAGATCGACACGGTGCTGCGCGATGCGCGCACTTGCCTTGACCGCGGACCAGAGGTCGACCAGTTCGGTGTCGAGGCTACCGCCGAACCGCAGAAGGTCATTCTTGTTGTCGACGATGACGCCGACTTTCTGCGGTTCGCCAGAACCGTCGGGAAGAAGCTGATGCTCGATGTGGTCACCGCCCAGAGCGCGGGAGAGGCCATGCGGCAGGCGCGCTCCAGGCCACTTCTGGGCGCGGTCCTCGACGTCCATCTGGAAAACCAGACGTCCTTCTCGTTGGCGCGGCAGATTCGCGACACCGACGCGAACGCTGAGATTCCGATCGCGTTCGCCTCTGTGGACAGCCGCATCGAGACCCGTGTCGCCGCGATCGAAGCCGGCGGAACTCGGTTCTTCGAGAAGCCGATGTCGGCGGAGAACTTCGCCGAGTTGGCCCAGCAGTTCGTGACGCTGTCGGAGGCCGCCAAGGGCAAGGTTCTCATCGTCGACGACGACCCGGACATCTTGGAGCACTATTCGATCCAGTTGCGAACCGCCGGAATCAAGGTGGAGACCCTCGGATCCGCAGACGGGATCACTGAGAAGCTGGATCAGATCGTCCCGGACGTGCTGTTGCTCGATATCAACCTTCCTGGAATTTCGGGACTCGACGTATGTCGGGCGCTTCGGATGTCTGAACGCTTCGAGCCCATCCCCATCCTCATCATCACGGCGCAGACCGACGATCACACTCGGCTCTCGGCCTTCCGCGCCGGGGCGTGTGATGTGGTGACCAAGCCGGTGATCCCGGAAGAGTTCATGGCGCGGGTCGGGGTGCAGCTTGAGCGGGTGCGGTTTCAGCGCGACCGCGCCGACAAGGATCCGCTGTCCGGACTGCTCACCCGGAGAGCACTCGTCACGAGCTTCGAAAGGGCTCAGGCGGCAGCCATGCGTGCCGGGAGCCCACTGTCGATCGTCCTGCTCGACATTGACCGGTTCAAGGCGATCAACGACACCTTTGGCCACCCGGCCGGAGATCAGGTGATTGCAGGCCTCGGAGATCTTCTGCGGAGGCGCTTTCGGGTGGAGGACATCCGCGGCCGCTGGGGCGGTGAGGAGTTCCTCGTGGTGTTTCCCGGTCAGAACGGCGCCTTCGCCGAACGGGCGGCCCGAACGCTTCTTGACGAATTCTCAAAGCTGTGTTTCGAGTGCGAGGACGGCAGGGAGTTCAGTGCAACGTTCACGGCGGGAGTGGCCGCGCTTCCGGAGGACGGCTCTTCGACGGCGGATCTTGTGCGCCGGGCCGACGAAAGGCTCTACGCGGGCAAGCAGCAGGGACGCAATCAAGTCGTTGGACCGCCCGACTGGACCGCGCGGGAATGGGCAACCGACACCAGGAAGGGGCTGACGTGAGGGTGCTCTTGATCGACGACGAGGAGGACATCCGAAAGGTGGGCCGGCTCAGCCTTGAGGCGGTCGGCCAATTCGATACCGCGGTCGCAGCGTCCGCCAGGGAGGGCTTCGATCTGGCCAGATCCAGTCGCCCTGACGTCATCGTGATGGACATGATGATGCCGGTGGTCGACGGACTCGCGGCACTCGCCGAACTCAGGTCCAGCCCGGAGCTCAACGACATCCCGGTGATTTTCATGACGGCCAAGGCGCAGCACGCTGAGATTGCGTTCTACCTGGAATGCGGCGCAATCGGCGTCGTCAAGAAGCCGTTCGACCCGATGACGCTGCCGGGGGAGATCACCGCGATCCTCGACCAGTCGAGAAATCCCAAGCACACCGAACGATTCGGCCCTGAATGATTCGGCCCTGAATGATTCGGCCCAGGATCGCGAGCGGGGATAGTGGGTATAACGGTCCTGCGACCTTAGTTTTCTGACACTGTTCTAGCACTGGGGATATCGCTACAGTGCGAACCATCCTTGTGGGGGACGTGACGACAAGACGTCGCCGCCGTAGGGCGAGAGGAGCGTTATGTCCAAAAAGAAGGACAGGCACGCCGACGCGGCGATAGCGCGAGACGCGGGCTTAGCGGTTGCACTCAGGTCCGCGTTGGCAGTGGCTGAGTTCTCACCGAAGGGCCGGCTCATCTCGGCGAATCAGGAATTCCTCGACCTCCTGGGCTATGCACTGGACGAGATCGCCGGAGGCCCACACCGCATATTGGTGGACTCGGATTACGCCCGATCGCCTGAGTATGCGGATTTCTGGACAGGCCTCGGGTCCGGCTCGCCTCGGGCAGGTGAGTTCAAGTGCCTCCGAAAGGATGGCGCGCCGGTGTTCATGAAGGCCGCGTACTTGCCGGTACGAAGCGCCGACGGTCGGGTCGAGCGGGTGTTCGCGGCCGCGTGGGATTTCACGCCGGAGAAGTTGCGCGCCATCGATGCCGAGGGCCAGATGCAAGCCATCGGCCGCTCGCAGGCGACCATCGAGTTCGGGCTGGACGGAACGGTGCTCACCGCGAATCGGAACTTCCTGGAACTAATGGGATATTCGCTCGAGGAGATTGTCGGCAAGCATCACAGTATTTTCGTGGATTCCGAATACGGCCGAAGTCAGGCCTATCAAGACTTCTGGGAAAGCCTCAAAAGCGGCATATTTCAGCAGGCTGAATTCAAACGCATCGGCAAGGACGGCCGTGAGGTGTGGATTCAAGCGTCCTACACGCCGATCCTGGACGCAGACGATCGCCCGTTCAAAGTGGTGAAGTACGCGACGGACATCACCGATCAGAAGCGGCGGAACCTGAACTTCCAATCGCAGATCGAAGCGATCACCACGACCCAGGCGGTTGTGGAGTTCGACCTCGACGGTGAGATCCTCACCGCGAACTCGGTATTTCTCAGCGCGATGGGATACAGCCTCGAGGAGGTGCGCGGACGGCACCACCGCATGTTTGTCGCCCCTGAAGAAGCGCAGAGTGCGGAATACGCCGAACTCTGGCGGGCGCTCAGGAGCGGTCATGCCCAGACCGGCCAGTACATCCGCTTGGCGAAGGACGGAACGAGACGTTGGCTGCAGGCGTCTTACACGCCGATCCCCGATCTGGACGGTGGCTTCCACAAAGTCGTCAAGTACGCGACAGACCTGACCGCGGAACGAAAGCTGCGCGACACGATGCTGGACGATCTTGCTCAGCCCATTGCGGCACTGGCGAGTTCCTCCGAGCAGCTTCTGGGAATCTCCGGCGCCCTGACGGATCACGCTCGCAACACCAGCGAGTCCGCGACGATCGCGGCGGGACGTACCGAAGAAGTTGCCAGTGCGATGCAGACCGTCGCTGGGAGCGCCGAGGAGTTGACGATCACGGTCCGGGAGATCAGCCGGCAAACCGCTGACGGCTCAGCCAAGGCGACGCACGCCAAGGATGAGTCCGACAAGGCCAACCAGATGATCGAGCAACTCAACGACAGCTCGAACGCGATTGGCAAGATCATCAAGACCATCTCGTCGATCGCGCAACAGACCAACCTGTTGGCACTCAACGCCACGATCGAAGCGGCGCGCGCCGGCGAGGCCGGCAAGGGGTTCGCCGTCGTCGCCAACGAGGTCAAGGAACTGGCCAAGCAGACGTCGATGGCGACGGATGACATCACCAACCGGGTCGAGGCGATCCAGGCAGCCAGCGATACCGCCGTCGGCTCCATCAAGGCGATCTCGGAAGTGATCGACGGGCTGAGCGAGATATCCCTCGCGATTGCCACCGCAGTCGAGGAGCAGGCGGGAACCACCAACGAGTTGGCCCGTATCGTCGCCGACTCGGCGACAGCGGTCTACGGCGTGTCGGAGAACATCACCGATGTCAACGGCATGGCCGTCCAAACCCTTGCAGCCGGCAGGGACACGGAGGCTTCGGCGAAGGGACTAGGCGAACTGGCCAGTAAGCTCGGCGACACGATCGCCAGGCTCAAGCAGATGTGATCCGCGCGACGCGGATCATGGCGAGGTGGCCGTCCCACTCAAACGAATGTTCCACCGCTCCTGGGGATTCCGCCGCAGAGTCCCGCTGCGGAGAGATTTGCGGCATCGACAAGGTGTAGCTTCCGGGCCGCAGCGACGCCTTGACATTGCCGGCGAGAGTGTTCACCAACTCTCCCCAGGCGTCCAGGACGGCCTCCGGTGCATCGGGCCCGGCCGTGGCACAGCTTGTTCCGAGCATCCGTCGGGTGGCTTCTTCCGCTGAGTTCCATGAACCGAGCAGTGTCATCTCCCAGACGACGTTCCCGCTGATCCGGATGCGGGCTTCGATCTGACCGCCGTCCGGAACACTTGATGGGAAGTTCTCGGCGTCCATCGGAGTGGCGGTTGCGCCGAGGTAGGTGTCCCATGTGTCGGCGACGACGACGTGGAGGGTCAACGAGTCGATCCAGTCGGTGTTACCGGTCGTGTCGCCCATCGGATCCATCTCATTTGGTTCCCTCATTGAGGCCCGCGCTTCCGGAAGAATCCGTGCCCGAACCCGGCCGGAATCAGTTCGTCGTTGATCCCGATCGTCGATTCCGATCCGCCCATCATGATCAGCCCATGCGGGGCAAGCCTGGTGACAACCCGCCGGAGAATCTGTTGTTTCTGCTCCAGGGAAAAGTAGATGAGCACATTGCGAAGGAGAATCAAATCCCATGTCCCGACAGGTAGTTCATCACTCGACACGTCGATGCGGTCGAAGTGGACGCGTGCTCGGAGTGCCGGTCTGACAGTCCATTCGCGGACTGCTTGTTCAAAGTGCCGGATCAGCATCGTCGATGGCAGGCCGCGGTTGACCTCGAGTTGCGAGTACCGGCCCGCCCGGGCCTTATCGAGCGACCTCACGGAGTAGTCGGTGGCGAGGATCTGGACGTTCAGACGCTGAACGGCCGGCATGTCACTCAACAGCATCGCCACGCTGTAAGGCTCCTGACCGGAGCCGCACCCTGCGCACCAGATCTTGAGGGAAGTAGTGCCGGGATTGGCTGCCAGGAGTGCCGGGATGGCATGGTGCTGAAGCGCGCCGAACGCTTTCGGGTCGCGGAAGAACGACGTCTCACCGTTCAACAACGATTCGACCACCTGGCTTTGAAGGTCGGCATCCGACTGGAGGCGGCAGACGAGTTCCGAAGTGCTGCCGAGGTCGACCGCCTGCGCAAGCTGTTGCAGCTTCAGCACACACAGTCTCCGCCGATGGGGCTCGAGGAGCTGGCCGGAGTGGCGCCGCATCAGCTCCTGAACAACGGCGAACTCGGAGTCCGAGAGCGTGTCGCTAATCATGAAGCCGGG
>Ga0208694_1004619_pt1 | contig 12267 bp, 11 predicted proteins | sample AD_UKC078_MetaG_FD_184442 | JGI IMG/M metagenome (GOLD analysis project Ga0208694, IMG submission 184442) | Active sludge microbial communities of municipal wastewater-treating anaerobic digesters from USA - AD_UKC078_MetaG (SPAdes) (version 2) | ecosystem: Engineered > Bioreactor > Anaerobic >...
CCGCCTACGGCTCGGTCGAATCCGGCGTACGCGCCATGCGCGAAGGTGCCTACGACTACGTGACCAAACCGTTGGATTTGGACGACATCCAATCCAAGCTGCGCCGTGCCTACGAAGCCTCACGCCTGCGGCGTCAGGTCAACAAGCTCTCGCAGACCGTACGTGAAAAATACGCCTCCACCGCTATCATTGCCGAGTCCGCAGCGATGCAGACCGTGATCAAGCAGATCGAGGCGCTGGCCGACACCATGGCCACGATCCTGATCCGCGGCGAGAGCGGCACCGGCAAGGAACTGGTCGCGCGCGCACTGCACGTTGATTCCAAGCGCGCGGACGGTCCTTTCGTGGCAGTCAACTGCGGTGCCTTCGCCGAAAACCTGCTGGAGTCGGAGCTGTTCGGCCACGAGAAGGGATCGTTCACCGGCGCGACCGGCACGCACAAAGGTGCGTTCGAACGCGCCGATGGCGGCACGCTCTTTCTCGACGAGATCGGCGACGCACCCGCCTCGGTGCAGGTCAAGTTGTTGCGCGCACTCGAAGAGAAAGAAGTACGGCGCGTCGGCGGCCGCGAGGCTTTCAAGGTCAACGTGCGGCTGGTGTCCGCCACCAACAAGGATCTCGACGCCATGGTGCGTGAGGGTACCTTCCGCGAAGACCTCTTCTATCGGCTCAACGTGGTGACTCTGCGTGTGCCGCCGCTACGCGAGCGCAAGGCGGACATCCGCCCGATGGCCGACCGGTTTATCGTGCGCGCCGCGTCCGAGAACGGCAAGACCATCGCGGAGGTGAAGCCCGACTTTTACACCGCGCTTGAGGCCTACGACTGGCCTGGTAACGTGCGCCAACTCCGCAACATCGTAGAGTCGGCGGTGCTGCTCTCACCGGGCGGCGTGCTCACCGCTGCTTCCGTCAACGTGCCGTCAACGCAAGCGCGCGACGACACGCCCCTCCTGCCCGGCCCGCTCGCGATTCCGGACGGCATGACGCTGGAACAGATCGAACGCGCGGTGCTGGCGGCCAAGCTCCAGCAGAACGACGGCAACCGCACGCTGACCGCTGATCAACTCGGCCTCTCGCGGCGCACCATCCAGCGCAAGATCAAAGAACACAATCTGCCGTTTTAGCGCCCTCCGCGCGCTAGTTGGAATTTAGGAGTTAGGATTTAGGAATTAGGATTTTTTAACGCAGAGGCGCGGAGACGCAGAGGTTTTGGATGGCAGTGCTCGGGTTTGTTTAACCACAGATAGGCGCAGATTGCCGCAGATTTTTTGGATGGGATGGTCGCAAAGATGAGTGTAAAACGGGCGGCCCCATTCTCGTACTCGTTCACGTACCCGTACACAAAACGCATCTTCACCTGCTTCGTGAACGTTAACGTGTACCGCTACGCTGTGAACGTGAACGCTGAGGGCGTGTGCGGCGAAGCCCCGAAGGGGCGGCTCCACCTTAGCCCAGGGCAAGCGGAGCGCAGCCCTGGGTCAGGAAAGACGAAGTTCTGTGGCCTGAAGGGCCACTTCAAAAATGACCGTCGCCGTGGGTTTGAAGTGCCCCTCCAGGGCACGAGGATGCGGGGTGACGCTACCCGGGGCGGCGCTTCGCTTGCCCCGGGCTATGGTGCATCCGGCCCTTTTGGCCGGTGGTCGGCTGCCAAAATACCTGTCCCTTAGTTGCTCAAATCGGTATCGGTATCGCTATCGGGTTCGAAATCGACTGTTGCGCCCACGCAGTGGCTCGCAGTGGCAAGTGTAATGATGGCGGCGATACCGATCCCGATAGCGATACCGATGGTGGCGCAATGGAACCCAGAAACGCACGATCTCCGCGCCCCCCTGTCACCAACCGATTTTGCGCGGAGGGTGGTTTCCCTTCACCCTTCACCGCGAATGTGATATGTTTCTGACGTTTTCCTAAACCCTGAACGGACAGCCCCGCTTATGAACAAAATCTTAAAGAAAACGCAGCTTTCAGACTGCGTCTACCGCATGGAGGTTGAAGCACCACTGATTGCGCGCGAACGCAAACCCGGCCAGTTCATCATCCTGCAGGTGGACGATGATTTCGGCGAGCGCATTCCGCTCACGATCGCCGACGCCGATCCAGAGCGTGGCAGCATCACGCTGGTCTTTCAGGCGGTCGGCAAAACCACTCATCTGTTGGCGGAAAAAGAGGAGGGCGACACGATCGTCGCGCTGCTGGGGCCGCTCGGCCAGCCCTCCCGCATCGAGAAGGTCGGGCATGTGGTCTGTGTCGGCGGCGGCATCGGCGTGGCACCGCTGTATCCGATCGCTCAAGCCCTGAAGGCCATCGGCAACCGCCTCACCATCATCATCGGCGCCCGCAACAAATCCCTGCTGATCATGGAAGACGAGATGCGCGCGATCGCCGACGACCTGATCGTCGTGACGGACGACGGCTCTTACGGCCGCAAGGCGCTGGTGACCGAGCCGTTGAAAGAGCTGTGCGAACAGACGCCCAAACCGGACATGGCCGTGGCCATCGGGCCGCCGATCATGATGAAGTTCTGCGCCGAGACCACGCGGCCTTACGGCGTACACACGATCGTCTCGCTCAACACCATCATGATCGACGGCACGGGCATGTGCGGCGGCTGCCGCGTGACCGTGGGCGGCGAGACCAAATTCGTGTGCGTCGACGGTCCTGAGTTCGATGGACACTTGGTTGATTTCGACAACATGATGAAGCGTTTGCGCGCCTACAAGCCGCGCGAAGACGCCGACCATGAAAAGTACCACTGCAGGCTCGAAGCCGCTGCCGCCCGCCTTGAGGCGGCCGCCGCTACCCACGCGAAATAGGGAAGACGCGCACATGCACCGCGATGCACAAGCCAAACTCATTGCCCTGCTGGAAAAGTACCGGAACCGCTGCCTCTGGTTCGCGCGTCCGGATTACGTGCCAGCCTCGCGCGAAGAGTGGTTGCGCACGCTCGATTTGATCGAGCGCTACGGCGATATGGAGGCTTTCAAACACGTTAAAGAGGCTAGGGAATGGCTGTCACCCCCTTCCAAAGTGACATCTTAAAGCTGCTCGCGGGGCATCGCCGCGCGCTCGGCGAGAGTTACGTGGCCGGAGGCGTCGCGCTCAACTTCCCCATTTTTCACAAAGGGCATATCCGAGGCGCTTGGCCCATTATCCGATAAATACAAAGAAAGACGTATCATGTATCAAGACCCAAATGTTCTAAAGAGCGCAGCAGCAGATTTGCTGCGGCAGATCGAGATCGAGAACCAACCTCTCACACCGAAAGCGCGTATGGCGATACCGCCGCAGGCGATGCCGTCGCAAGATCCGGCAGTCCGGCGCGGCAACATGAACGAGGTCGCGCTGGGATACTCGCCTGAGCAGGCGCGTTTAGAGGCCATGCGCTGCTTGCAATGCAAAAACGCGCCGTGCGTGGCGGGCTGTCCGGTGGGCATCCGCATCCCGGATTTCCTCAAGGCCGCGGCGGCAGGGCGCTTCGACGAGGCGGTCGCCATCATCCGCGAAAACAGCCTGCTGCCAGCCGTCTGCGGACGCGTCTGTCCGCAGGAGGTGCAGTGCCAAGCGCCCTGTACGCTTGGCAAGGCGCTCAAGGATGTGGACAAGGCGGTCTCGATCGGGCGCATCGAGCGCTTCGTCTCAGACCTCGAACGCGAGAGCGGCAAACAGGTCGTGCCCGCCGTCAAGCCGCCGACCGGCAAGCGGGTGGCGGTGGTCGGCAGCGGTCCGGCCGGCATCACCGTGGCGGCGGACGTGCGGCGCGAGGGTCACGACGTCACGATGTTCGAGGCTTTCCACAAACCCGGCGGCGTGTTGGTCTACGGCATCCCCGAGTTCCGTCTGCCCAAACGCATCGTCCACAACGAGATCGAGATGCTGACGGAAATGGGCGTAAAGCTTGAAACCAATTTCGTGGTCGGCCGCACACGCAAGCTCACCGACCTGATGGAGAAGGACGGATTCGACGCGGTTTTCGTGGGCACCGGCGCGGGGCTGCCCAAGTTTATGAACATCCCCGGCGAAAATCTCGTGGGCGTCTTCTCCGCCAACGAATACCTGACGCGCGCCAACCTGATGAAAGCCTACGACACCAAGCACGCCCACACGCCGCTCTACAACTCCCGCAAGGTGGCGGTGCTCGGCGGCGGCAACGTGGCCATGGACGCGGCGCGCATGGCGCTCAGACTCGGCGCGGAAGAGGTGCATCTGGTCTACCGCCGCACCGAAAAAGAGATGCCCGCGCGCATTGAGGAGGTCGCCCACGCCCGCGAGGAGGGGGTGGTCTTCCACATGCTGCAGAACGCCGTGCGCATCCTCGGCGATGATCAGGATCGCGTCATCGGCATGGAATGCCTGCGCTATGAACTGGGCGAGCCTGACGCCTCCGGTCGCCGCCGTCCCGTGCCGATCTCCGGCAGCGAATTCCAGATGGAGGTGGACACCGTGATCGTGGCCATCGGCAACGACTCCAACCCGCTGATCAGCCAGACCACCGAAGGGCTGGCCGTCAACAAGTGGGGCAATATCATCGTGGACGAGAACGGCAAAAGCTCGATCGACGGCATCTACGCCGGCGGCGACATCGTGCTCGGCGCGGCCACCGTAATCCTCGCCATGGGCGAAGGCCGCCGCGCCGCCGCCGCGATCAACGCATTTCTAGCCGGCAAAGCCTGATCCGTCCAATCCGTCTGATCTCTCATGGCCCACTTGACCCCCAGACGCTACACGATCCCCGAAGAGGTGGCGCACAGCGCGATTCACGCGCTGGGCAGCCATCTGGGTGCGGCCATGCTGGCACTGATGGTGGTGTTCGGGGTGCAGAGCGGCGAGCAGGTGGCGTGGAAAGTGGTCAGCGCGACGATATTCGGCTCCTCCATCATCCTGCTCTACACCGTCTCGTCGGCCTACCATGCGATCACGCACCCGCGCACCAAGCAGATCCTAAAGGTATGCGACCACATGGCGATCTACATCCTGATTGCAGGCTCCTACACGCCCTTCATGCTGGTCATATTGCGGCCTGAATATCCGGTCATCGCCTGGACGATCTTCGGCATCGTCTGGGGGCTAACGATCATGGGCATCGTTTTCAAGGTCTTCTTCACCGGACGGCTGCGACTGGTCTCGACCCTCGCCTATGTCGGCATGGGCTGGATCATCGTCTTTGCGATCAAACCTCTAATGGCCACGTTGCCGACCGCCGGCCTGGTCTGGTTGCTGATCGGCGGCTTGTGCTACACCTTGGGCGCGGTTTTCTATCTATGGCGCCTGATGCCTTTCCATCATGCGGTATGGCACCTCTGCGTGCTGGCCGGTACGCTTTGCCACTTCTTTGCTGTGCTGTTTTATGTGATGATGTGATGAATTTTCAATTTGTTGGTACAGTAAACATCCACAGATTACGCAGATACTCACAGATTAAATCGAAAAATCTGCGTAATCTGCGGATGAAAAATAACGCTTTAAATGTTGAGCGTTTTTTTCTTACTTCGTCTTGATGCCCGTTCCCGCGGCCTTGTCGATATACAGACCAATGAAGAAGAACGGGAAGCCCAGATACATCTCTTTGGGCGGCTGCGCGTTGATCACCGCATTCGCGCCGCCAGCTTTGGCGTCTTTGGCGATCTGGGTCATCTGCGCGGTGTTATCCTGTTTCGGATAGAGTTCCAGCAGCTTCAGGCCGGGAATACCGACGGCGATACCGATTTCCGTGCTTGTGTGGTAACCGGTCGCCTTGTAGTCCGCGAACGTTCCGTCGCCGGTCGTCACGTTGAGCACCTGCGCGTCAGCGGCAGCCTTTGTCAGGTCAACCTTGCCCGGGATGTTCAGGCAGCCCGTCAACGCGACCGCCAACACCAAACCCATCGCCATCTGAACGATTCTCGTCATGTGTGTATCTCCTTTTTTGCATTATTGTGCTGACCTGGCATCGGCCCCGACACCCGTCACGGCATAGACCAAGCGAGCACCATCATTTTTTACAATAAACAGAGCCCCGAAGCAAGCGCGGAAGCGTAAGAACTTTTAACCTTGACGCTCAACGTTTAACACTCAAAAAACACTCAAAAAATACCGCGTGACAAGCATTTCACGATGTGTGACAATGGAGAGCGTTAAATTGCATTGGAAACTGCGTGATGGAGCATTATCTCGCAGATTGCGACATCAGAATGGAGAACGTATCATGAAAAGAGACAGGATCAGACCTTCACATCCTCGCGATGTGGCCGTCGGGGTGTTGTCGGTGTTCGTGTCAGCGCTCGTACTGATGTGCCGCGCCGAAGATCTCGGTCCCATGCTCAGCGATTATGTGCCCGGCCCGGACGTTGACGATGCGTGGAGCGTCTTCGTGGGCGGGGATTTCACCCGCATGCACAATGCCGTCGGCATTGAGGGGCGCACATTTGTTCGCGGAGACTTCACTTTTGGTGTCCAAAGCACCACTTACTACTATCTCGGAGATTTGGGGCCTGCCTCCTATGGGTTTGCCGGCGTTAATCCGACACCTGAAACAGCCGCGCTGGTGGTTGGCGGCGATATATTGACGGCTCCCGGCGTCGCCTCGGCCCAGTTTTCTTCGGCGGAAACCCGCTATGTGATTCAGGCGGGATCGAACGTTGCGAGCACGGTTAGAATCCCTAGTTGGGATCCTGTCCATGCCGTGACCTACGGCGGGGTCGATTACGCTGCGGCGGACGCATTGAAAGCGGATCTCCAGGCCAAAAGCGAGTATTTCGCATCGCTGCCGACAACACCCGGCGCTGCGATTTCAAACACGGTTGGCAGTACCTCGGTCACCATGTATCTCGACGCTGACGGCGCCAACGGCAACCCCAAGACCTGGGTGTTCAATCTCACGAACGATTTGCGCGGCGTTTCCGGTTGTACTCTGATGTTGGGAGGGCTTGAAGAGGGCGACTCGGTCCTGATCAACTGTAATGTATCGGATGCGCAAGAGATACAGATGACGTTAAGTTCATATTACATCAACGATGTCTCAGCGAAGAGTCCGTTCACTCCCCGTGTGCTTTGGAATTTCCCGCCCAGCAACAACTGCGATATCCGCATCTCCGGCTCGGCGACGTTCCAAGGCAGTGTTTTGATCGGCGACCCCGACAGCACGACAGAGATATCCGTTTCGTGTTTTGAAGGACGGATCGCGACAGCGGGCAATCTCATTCATGGCAGTGCTACGAGCGGGGGGGGCGGGGGCGGTTCCACGATCCAAAACTATCCCTTCACCGGCATCCTGCCTGACCTGCCCGGTGTCTTGACGGGCAATGTGTTTATTGATGCGGACGGTGACGGCATCCGGACGGCAAACGACGGTCCGGTCACCAATTTGACCGTGGAACTGATCAATGCCGGCACGAATATGACGACCGTCACAAGCCTGTCAGGTGCCTACAGCTTTGAGAATGTGCCTGCAGGACCGGTGACGGTACTGGTCTCAAGAGTTAACGCCACACTCACCCACGTGCCGGCCAGCACCGACCCCGAGCGCAACCGGGCCTTGCCGGAGGATTCCACCCCGTATGCCTACATCACCTATACCGTGCCCTCAGGAGGCGGTGTGCTCTCGGGGGCAGTGTCCGAGCCTTTGAACGCGGGATTTCTTAATCATCCGATGTCGATAGAGATCGGCCTGAGTGTGTATGCCGATGCGGAGGGCGTGACAATCGAGATCGAGACGGTGGATGAAAACGGAAAGCATGACATCGAAATTTACGCATGGATCGACGAAGACTGGGTTGAGGTCGGGCGTGTGCCTTCAAGCGAGGTCTACGGGGAAGGCTGCCGCCAGTATACGGTGCGCGCGAACGGCCTGACAGTCGGCGAATCGTACATATTCAGGGTCTTGGATGAAGCGGGGCACGAGCATATCCTGACGCAGACGGTAACGGTCAGGCACAACATTCGGATGACATCGATCCGGATGGAGATGCAGACGGCCAAAGTGCGTTTTGCCACGGAAGAGGGGCGTTCTTATGTCGTAAAAACCAGTTCTGATCTTGTGAATTGGACGGTTGAATACGTGAAATACCCCAGGGCGGGCGGAAAATGGTCAGACGAATTCTCGAATGCACCGTTCACCGCCGGCCCCGGCACGTCGACAGAAGTTGTCGTTCCCGTGAACGGCAGGAATCGGGTGTTTTTCAAAGCAGTGAAAACTAAGTAAAGGAGTAACAATGGCTTATCAAGAAGTGACGAGGACTGGATACGGAGACCGTCTGAAGAAGGCGCTGGGTGGCGTGGTCGGCGGTTTTGTAATGTTTATCGGAGGCACGGCGCTGCTGTTCTGGAATGAAGGGAACTTCGTCAAAACCAAAAAAGCGCTCGATGAAGCGCAGGGGGCCGTTGTGCCGGTTGAGCAGGTCGCCACCATTGATCCTGCCCTCGAAGGCAAGCTGATCCACGCCAGTGCCCGCGCTGAAACGCAGGACGTTCTGGAAGATGCTGAATTCGGTGTGAAGCAGACGGGGATCCAACTCCGCCGCAGCGTAGAATACTACCAGTGGGTCGAGGAGTCCCGCACCGAGACCCGTGATAAGATGGGCGGCGGCCAGGAACGGGTGACCACCTATACATACAAGAAAGAATGGCGCTCCAAGCCGGTGGATTCAGGCGCGTTCCGTGACCCCGAATACCAGAACCGCAACACCGTCTGGTTGACGTTTGAGGCGCAGACGTCATACGCGAAGAACGTTTCATTTGGCGCTTACACGTTGCCCCAGTTCTTTGTGGAGGCCATCGGTCAGGCCGAGAGCGCGAATGTCAGTCCCGCGCCTGAGCAGATTCAGACCTGGACAAAGAGCATGATCGAGCATCCGCGTTTTCCTCGCTCTCAAAATGTGACGAATGCGCCGCCTCCGGTCGTCCACGCCAGCGGAAACACCGTGTACTTCGGGCGTTCGCCCAGTGCGCCAGAAATCGGCGACGCCCGCGTGTCGTTTACTTGGGTGCCGCCGCATGAGGTTTCCATCATCGGCAAGGTTTCCGGCAAGACCTTTGTGAAGTTCGTGGCGAAAAACGGCAAGTCTGTCTCGCGTCTGGACGACGGGGTTCGGAGCGCGGAGGAGATGTTCGCCAGCGCCGCCAAGGAGAACGCCATGCTGACGTGGATTCTGCGGCTCGTCGGCGTGCTGTGCGTCTGCTTCGGCCTGAAGGCGATCTTCGGTATCTTGGAGGCACTCGCCAAGGTCATCCCGATTTTGGGCAGTATCGTCGGTGCGGGTGTCGGCTTGGTCTGCACCCTCGTCGGGCTGGCCTGGTCGTTCCTGTGGATCTCGATTGCTTGGCTCGCCTACCGTCCGCTGATCGGCATCCCGCTGCTGGTCGCATCCGTCGGTTGCGTTGTCTGGCTCAAAACCAAGGCCAAAACGAAGGGGTCTGAACCTGTGGAAACCGCTTCGTAAGCCTGACGAATGGATCAGTGCGGCGGCAAGCGGTATCCCGCGCGACGCCGCTTTTCGAGCGGATGGTTCGGAAAGCGGTGCCGCGACCCGCGCATAGCGCGGCTCTTGTCACCGCACTCCAAAATGTGCACGCCTTCCTGCCGCCAACCGTTCACATCCCATTTCTGTTCAAAAACGCTATCAAAATCAAAAAAGGAGTATCACATGATGAAAACCTCTCGTCTTTTTGTTTCCGTTGCCGCGCTCATTCTGTCCGCGTCGACGGTCGTTCACGCCGCAACCCTGCATGTCTCCGCCACAACCGGCGAAAGTGTGCGTAAAGCGGACGGCAGTAAGGAGAAGCCGTGGCGCGATCTGCAGGCCGCGCTGGACAAGGCGCAGCCAGGCGATACGATCCTTGTCGCCGCAGGCAACTACCTGGGCACCAGCGACCAAGGATTTCTGAAGATGACCATCCCGGTCAATATCATGGGCGGCTATACGGACGACTTTGCAAGCCGCGACGTGCTCAAGAATCTCACCATGGTGCAGCCCACTACTGCGCAGAACGGTACCTCGCGCTCGTTTGCCCTGCTGTCCATCGGTGACCCAGCCAAGCCCCGCTCGTTCAATGCTGGTGACGGCGGCGTCACCGTTGACGGGATCGTCTTCGATCGCGGGTTCTCGAACGGGTACCACCCGACGAAGGGCAAGCCCCAAGATGTCGAAACGGGGATGTTGATCAATCCTCCGGGTCAAGGCATCAACGGTGATGCGAAAAATGTGACGACGGTCGTCCAGCCGCTTATCTACTTCGGCAACGGATTCGGCAACGTGACGATCCGCAACTGCACGTTCGCCAACAGCGGCAATTACGCTATTCGCGGGTCATGGAGCCAAGGCAAGGTCGTCATTGAGAACAACGTGTTCATCAACAACACCTACGCTGGCATCGAACTGTCCGGTGGCGGCAAGAGCGGCGAGTTCAGCCTGACCATCGACTGCGCCTACAACACGATCCTCTTTAGCTGGGCGCGGACCAATGATCTGGGTGACATGGGGTACGGGTTCCGCTACATGAACAACGTCCACTCCGATGTCCACCACTGCATCATCGGTACTTCCACGCTCGGCGGCTTGGACCGGGCACGCATTGAGAGTTCAAAAGACCATGAGAAGATGAAGAAGACCGGTGCTGAGAACAACGCCTTCTTCCTGAACACACAGGGTGACCTCGTGCTTCCGGGCGGCGCCAAGTGGCTGTTTGTCCGGGCCAAGAACTTCGAGGATCGCGAAGAACTCTACAAGTACGAAGGGAACGCAGAACTCCCAGCGGAAGCGCTCAAGGGCAAGATCAACGAGGCCTACCTGAACGGCTTCGTCAGTGCGAACAACTCCGAATCGGTTCTGCTGGATCGCAATTCGCCTGTCAATCAGGTCCGCAGTGCGTTCGGGATGAATCTGCAGGCTACGGGAACGACCCGCGTGGATATGTTCGCCAACCGCTATCCTCTGACTGATGCCCTGAAGCTCTTCGGCGCGGTGGAGGGCAAAGGCGCGCAGATGCCTAAATGATCTTCCTCGCGCGTGGCGCGGAGAAGACATTTAGGACTTAGGAGTTAGGAATTAGGAGTTGTCCGCTTGGGGGTTGAGCGTCCTTGGCGGCGCTCCGCAAGCCTGACTCTGGACGGGACGAGCGTCTGCTCGTCCTTGCTCCGTCTTTTTCGTGCAGACGGTTCGGAAAACAGTGCCGCGAGCCACACAACAGGGGTCACGTGTTTTGTCAGGGTAACAGCGACTAAGGTGTGTCGACTAAGTGTAATATGAAACCTGAAACCAAGCGAATACGCGCATAAAATCGTCAGGTGGCGGTGCGTGGAAATCGAGCGCGACACCGCTGATGGGATGCGTGAAAGCCAGATGCGCCGCATGTAGCATCTGCCGTTGCGGCGGCTGCGGCAGACGCCGGTCGGCCGCTGACCGGCCGTACAACGCATCGCCGACCAACGGACACCCCAACGCCTGCATGTGGACGCGGATCTGATGGGTGCGGCCGGTCTCGATGCGGCAGCGCACCCAAGAGATGTCCTGCCCCAAGCGTTGCTTCAGCGTGTAGTGGGTGACCGCTCGCCGCCCATTGGTACGTACCACAGCCATGCGTTTGCGGTGTACCGGATGCCGACCGATCAGCCCGCTCACGGTCCCCGAATCGTGCGGCGGTGCGCCGTGTACCAGCGCATCGTACTCCTTGATGATCTCCCCTCGTTGAAACAATCGCACCATGCCCGCCATCGCTGTATCGTTCTTCGCGACCACCAACAGGCCGGATGTCTCCTTGTCTAGCCGATGGACAATGCCCGGGCGTTCCACGCCGCCGATGCCGCCTAGGTCGCGGCAGTGGTGCAGCAGGGCGTTGACCAACGTGCCGTCGGCATGTCCCGGCGCGGGATGCACCACCATCCCGGCCGGTTTGTTGAGTAGCAGCAGGTCGCGGTCTTCGTAAAGAATGTCGAGCGGGATCGCCTGCGGTTGCGGGATCGCTGGCTGCGGCGGGGGCACATCGATCTCAAACACCTGTCCCGCTTTGATCGATGCGTTGGCCTTGACCGTCGTCCCCCCTGCGCACGTCACCCGGCCCTCTTTGATCAGTGCCTGGATGCGCGCGCGTGACAGTTCGGAGGTCTGCGCGGCGAGCCAAGCGTCGAGCCGACCGGTCGCGCCCTCCGGCACCGTGAAAACCAAGACGGTTTCGTCCTCGTCCTCTATGTTTTCAAAAAGCTCTTCTTGCATGAAACCTCGCTAGGGTTCCGGACGGAACGTCAGCAGGAAGCCGCCGTCCTGCGCCAAGTCCAGCGCGACGCGCACATCCGGTGCC
>Ga0208694_1004629_pt1 | contig 12252 bp, 10 predicted proteins | sample AD_UKC078_MetaG_FD_184442 | JGI IMG/M metagenome (GOLD analysis project Ga0208694, IMG submission 184442) | Active sludge microbial communities of municipal wastewater-treating anaerobic digesters from USA - AD_UKC078_MetaG (SPAdes) (version 2) | ecosystem: Engineered > Bioreactor > Anaerobic >...
GTCCAACGTTTTGATAATTTAAAAGCTCAATCGGAACTGGTAAAGCTCCACTTCTAAGACGAGTTACAATTTGTCTCACAGTATCTAAATCAGCTTCTCCAGTAATAATTGCCTTACCTCCTGATATTTTCTCTTGAATTGTGGGAGCATAAAGATCATCATCTGTAATTTCACCATCTCCATTTGTATCAATAATTGACATACCATCTAAAAATATTGCTAAAGGTTTGCCAATATTTCTCTCGGTAATTTTTTCAAATATTTCACCGCCCTCAGAAGTAAAATCTAATTCAATAATAATATCTCTGGTATTTTGATCAAAAAAATATCTAGCAGTTTTTAAATGCTCTCCGCTAAGCTCAGTTCGCTTCCACTCACTAATATATTCTTGTGGATAAGCCTTTTTGATTAAAATATGACTAGCTTTTATCTCTCCTTCTTCGTTCTCATCTTCATCTTTTTTAATAATATGATACCCAAAATCAGTTTCTACAATTGATTCGTAAATCTCACCAGCGTTTAAACTAAATACAGCCTCATCAAATTCTGAAACCATATCTCCTTTTTTAAAAGACCCAAGAGACCCTCCTTCTTGAGCACTCAAAAAATCATCGGAATATTCTTTAGCAGTCTCTTCAAAATCAGCACCATCTAAAATCATCTGAAAAACTGATTCTGCCTTTTCTAAAGCTTCTTTATTTTTCTCTTCAATAATCTCTAATATCTCAGGTGTTATATCTTCTTCGGTACTAAGCTCCTTAAATTCCAAAAAAGGAGTTTCGCCAATCATTTTAATTGCTTCTACTGGGTCAACAACTCCAGCCAACTCTACTACTAAACGATCTCCTTTTACTTGGACTAATGGTTCAGATACTCCGAAATAATTAATCCTTCTTTCAATCAAATCCCTAAGTCCATTCATTCTATCATTACGCTCACTTTCATCAACATCGCTAAGATCGGCCTGATAAACTAATTGAGTTCCACCTTGCAAATCAAGTCCCAATCTAAAATCAACCTTAGGTATATCAACAAAATTACTGAATGGCATTGGATAAACAAAAGCTCCTAAAGCCAGAGCCATTACGAATATAAGTACGACTGTTATTCTATAGTAATTCATAGTTAATTTATACCATATTCTATATCAAATTTGAATATTTGTCAATTTTTTTATGAATAAATCACTTTATTTAAAAAGTGAATTATACAATAAACCCCGATTGCTATTAAAGCAACAATCAGGATTATTTCAGCAATGTTGGCGTTTCTTTCTATTTCTTCCATATTTTGCCACCTCCAAAGAACTTTAATAAGTAGGAACTGAATTATCAGTTCCTTTTTTTTCACACTCATCTTTTTTTTGATGAGTGTCCCTATTCTTCTCTTCCTGCTTTCTGCAGGAAGAGCCCGCGTACCTATATGCCGTATAGCTACACATACGGTTACTTTACTGCCTTTTAGTATAAATGTCAATACCTTGTATGCGTCCAATACAAGATGAGCATAAATTTCATGCTCATCTTGCGAAAAATATAACAATATCAATGAACGACTCACACATTGTTACTTAATTGATGATTAGAATTATCCAGGATAAAAAAGAAAGGTGTTGTCTTCTTTCATCTGAGAAGAGTAAATTCGGGTCTAGACAAAAAATTGTTTAAAAACTTTAAACACGTACTTTAGAAATATTCTCGCTCACGGGTTTTGTTTTATACGCATTGCTGGATTAAAAAATACTACTTACCACAACACTGTTTGTATTTCTTAGGTCTTCCATCAGGATGTTTGGCTCCACAAGGACAAGGATCATTTCGCCCAACCTTATTAGACTTTCTTGGCACAACAACATTTGATTGTTGTCGCATTTCTGTTCTACCTTTTTCTATTGGACTAGGTGCAAAAGAAACCGATTTAACCTTAAATATTATTTCTACAACTTCTTTTTCCCAAGTATTTATAAGATCCTGAAACATTTTACGGGCTTCATTTTTGTATTCAATCAAAGGATCCTTTTGACCATAAGCTCTAAGTCTAACCGAATCTCTTAGAGATTGAAGATTTTCTAAATGATCAACCCATAAGGAGTCTAACACTCTGAGACAAACAACCTTTTCTAAACTTCTCATATTCTCTAGGCCAATCTCTGTTTCTTTTTTAATATAATCATCTTCTGTATAGCCATAATTAGTAATCAAAGATAACATTGTTTCTTTAAGCGTTCCGTCTTTCTCTTTTTCAATAATATCTAGTCTTTTTTTATAAACAACTTCTCTTTGCTTATTGGAAACATCATCATAATCAAGTAAATGTTTTCTGGCATCAAAATGAAAGCCCTCTATTTTCCCCTGAGCCGATTCAATAATACCCGAAAGCATTTTCGTTTCAATTGGTTGATCTTCGGGCATATTGAGATATCCAGCCAAAGCTTCTATCTTTTCAGCTCCAAATATCCTTAAAAGATCATCTTCTAGAGACAAGAAGAATTGACTTGAGCCCGGATCTCCTTGTCTTCCTGCTCGACCTCGTAATTGATCATCTATTCTTCTGGCTTCGTGTCTTTCTGTTCCAATAATATGTAATCCGCCAACATCAATAACTTTCTGAGGATCTTCTGGTGGATTACCTCCTAAAACAATATCAACGCCCCTTCCCGCCATATTAGTAGCAACAGTTACCGCCTTAAACTTTCCTGCTTGAGCAATAATCTCAGCTTCTTTTTCATGATTCTTAGCGTTAAGTATACGATGAGGGATACCCTCTCTTTCTAAGAGCTTGCTCAATAATTCGTTCTTTTCAATTGATGTTGTTCCTATTAACAGTGGCTGACCTTTCTCGTGCCTTTCTTTTATTTCTCGAACAATAGCCTGATACTTACCAGATTTAGTTCGATAAACTAAGTCTGGCAAATCTTTTCTAATCATTGGCTTGTTAGTTGGAACAGCAATAACTTCTAGTTTGTAAACTTTATCAAACTCTTCGGCTGAAGTAAGAGCAGTTCCCGTCATTCCAGATAGCTTATCGTACATTCTAAAATAGTTTTGAAATGTTATTGAAGCTAATGTTTTTGATTCGGGCTGAATCAAAACACCCTCTTTAGCTTCAATTGCTTGGTGAAGACCACCAGACCACCTTCGGCCAGGCATTTGCCTTCCAGTTGATTCGTCAATAATAATAACCTGATTATCTTTAACGATATAATGGTGATCTTTTTCAAAAAGAGGCCTTTTGGTTGTTGGATTTAATGCCTGAGCTCTTAGAGCTTGCTCTAAATGATGAAGATATTTAATTCCTTTTTCTTCATATATATTTTCTACACCTAATATCTTTTCTAACTCAGCTACACCCTCTTCGGTTACAGTAACAGTTTTTTCTTTTTCAAATACTTCATAGTGTTTTCCGGGCTCAAGCTTAGGTACAATACGAGAAAAACTCCGATACATATCTGAACTCTCAGCGTCAGGTGCAGAAATAATTAATGGAGTTCTAGCTTCATCAATTAAAATGGAATCAACTTCATCAATTATGGCATAATTAAATTCTCTTTGTACTTTAGCTGATAGATCATAAACCATATTATCTTTAAGATAATCAAAACCAAACTCATTATTAGTTCCATATGTAATGTCGGCGCTATAAGCTTCTTTTCTGGTAGATGGTCTTAAGTAATCCTCAACTACCTTAAAACCACCAAGCTCATCTCTTTTAAAATCTTCGGTACTTCCCTCGGCAGAAAAATCAGCATCATAAACAAAAGACTGCATATGATTAATACAAGCAGAAGACAAGCCAAGAAAATTATAAATTTGACCCATCCAAACCAAATCCCTTCTAGCTAAATAGTCATTTACTGTTACTACATGAACTCCCTTTCCACTAAGAGCATTTAAATAGATTGGGAGAGTAGCGGCAAGAGTTTTACCTTCGCCCGTTTTCATCTCAGCAATTTTGCCCTGGTGAAGGACAATACCACCAATAACTTGTGAATCGTAATGTCTTTGACCTAAAACTCTTTTTGAAGCTTCTCTAACAACAGCAAAAGCCTCGGGTAAAATGTTATCCATTGTTTCACCAGAATTCAATCTATCTTTAAACTCTTGAGTTTTTAATTGAAAATCTTCGTCTTTTAAAGATGCTAAACCACTCTCTAAAGAATTAATCGCCTCAACTGTTGGTTGAAGTTTTTGAATATACTTTTCATTTGGATCGCCAAATATTTTATTTAAAAAAGACATGCCGAGATTATAGCACAAAAGAAGCTAAACAACAAACTTTTGTATTAAGTCGTGCAAAATCTAATAAAAGATCATTAACTAAATCATCTTACATTTAACGCTATAATTCACTTATTGGCATAACACTAGAAACAAAATGAATTTTTGGAGAATAGTATTTTAAATTAATCTTTGATTTTTTAATACTTATTTTATCAAGGTTAATTTTCTTAGATCCAAAAGAGAAAGCATATTCACTAAAAGGAAAACATTCAATAAATGCTCTGTGTGTTTTAAAATAATTAAATGTTTTAGACAAATCTCTCCTTACTTTCTTTGAAAAAGGTTCATTTAGAGAACCACTTTGAAAACCACTAACACCATCGTCTTTTAGGGCATTTGAAACATCTTGATAAAACTTTTTGTTCCAACAAAATTTAGCTACTGGAGTTGGATCTGTTAAGTCTACAATAATAATATCAAAATGTTTTTTATATTGCTTGATAAATGATAATACATCTTCATTAAAAACTTTGACTCTTTTATCACTAAAAGCACCTTGAATTTGTTTAGCAAAATATTTTTTAGATACCTGAATAACTTCTTTATCAATATCTACCAAAACAACTTCATCAACTCTGTGTTTTAAAACCTCTCTTAGCGCCATTCCATCTCCCCCACCAATAATTAATACTTTCTTAGGATTTGGATGATAAAACATAGCTGGATGAACTAACATCTCATGATAGACAAATTCATTTTTAACTGATAACTGAACTATTCCGTCTAAAACAAGAACTCTACCAAAATCTTGTGTGTCAAAAACTTCAATCTTTTGAAATTTACTCTGACTCGAGAATAATTCTTTTTTAATTTCAAATCCCCAAGTTGAATAACTAGATTCTACATCTAAAAAATCTTCAAAAAACCATTTCTTGCCAAGAAAATTCTTTTTCATATTATTCTACCCCCCTCTTAATTTCTAAAACTTGAACACTCTTAGGTTTTAAAATCTTTTTAAAATGATTAAGTGCTTCATATGGCTCAGAGTATTCTCCACAAGTAAATATATCTAAAGCAAGATATTTCATCTCAGGCCAAGTATGAAAAGTAATATGGGATTCAGCAAGCACAACAACCCCAGTCATTCCTTGGGGTAAAAACTTATGAACATATACTTTTAATGGCTTAACTTTAGCTAATACCGCTGCCTCTAATAATATTTGCTCAAACTTTTTGGGGTCTTTAATATTTAGCACACCCCAAAACTCAGCAATAATATGAACTCCTGCACTTTGAGAGTTGTTTTTAGTCGGGATCCATTTACAGGACCTCTTTGTTTTATTGACCATAGTCAAATACTAGTTGCTTACCTTGCACAATGGGCTAATTTAGATCATTGCACAAAGCCATCCTCGCTACTAAAAAGTAACGGAACTTCTTCTACTCTACTAATATTTAGTAAAGCTAAAAAACAAAGAGTTAAAAAAAAGCAACCAGCGATTAATTTGTAAATAGCAATAAGCTCCTCTTAACACGAAAACTTAATTTTGTCTAGCGTCCCTCTTCTCTCACCCTTTCCCCTTCATCTTTATGAGCTGCTGAATCAAAGTTTAAAAGCCTCTTAAATTTCCTTGCCGCTCTTTTCTTCAAGCTATCAGGTTTTTCTTTAGTATTAACTAATTGTTTAATGGTAATATCTTTAACTTCGTCTATCGCACTATATAAATCTCCAGAAATAGCTCGAGCGATAATATCATTATTTTTGCCTGGAATTGATATTATTACCTTACAAAAAAACAGTCCTTTTTTAGAACCAGTAGATTCTGTTCCAATTTCCCAAATTACTTCAATTCTATCTTTTCTAGATTCTATTGGATTTTCTTGGACATCTTCTTCATTTAAAAAACTAGTAAGCGGTCTCTCCAGAGAATTCATTTTTTTCTCTATATATAATTTAATTGCTTCGGTAACTTCAATGTTTGGTGACTTAATAATTGTATTCATATATTTTTTTTAATTTTAACTAAATACATTCTAGCAAATAATTTAAAAAAGAAAAGCCTTGTACTCTCGCACAAAGCTTTTCTAAAAAAACTATTTCTTTTTCTTAGCAACTTTCTTGACAGGTTTAGTAACCTTCTTTGCTGCCTTCTTAACAGACTTTTTTGTTGCAGTTTTTTTCTTTACAGGCATTTTTTTATAATCTAAAAACTTTCTAAAAAGTTTTAAAATTTTTTAAAAACCCGGGAAGCAAATAGCCGACCATTATTTGCAAAAATTAATATCAAGGTACTTAACTAATTCCATTATCTTAGTTTTATTCTTTTTTGTCAATAGTTTAGAAGCCTAAAAAAATAATTTCTTCTTTTATTTCAATTTTAAATTTTTGTTTTACCTTTTTTTTAGCAATATCTATTATGTCTAAAACATCTTTTGATGTGGCAGACCCGTTGTTAATAATAAAATTAGCATGATTAGGTGCCACCATCGCATTGCCTACTTTTAATCCTTTTAATTTTACCGAATCTAGCAATATTCCTGTAGCAATAGTGTTATTAAAAACAAATTTACCTAACTCGGGAAAATTATTTAAGAATTCTTTCTCTTCCTTTTGGTTTTTAAATTGATAATTTTTAAAAACACTACCAGCCGAAAAACCAACAACTTGTTTTTTTCTTCTCAAATCTAGACATTTTTTAATTTCTGCCTTTATCTTTGTTGAGTCGCTTTTTTTAAATTTTAATTTTGCTCTCAAAATTATTAAATATGGATTCTTTTTGAAAAAGCTTTCTCGATAACCAAATTTACATTCTTTGTTTTTGTATCTCTCAATCTTTTTTGTTTTAATATTTAGCACATCCACCCAAATAACATTGTCAACCATAGATTTTCCAAAACAACCAGCATTACCATAAATTGAACCACCCACTGTTGCTGGTATTCCACTGGCCCATTCAATACCACTAAGATTGTTTTTAGTACAAAAAACTATTAGATCCGACAAAAATACTCCAGCATCAACTATTACGCAATTATTAGCAAGAATCATTTCTCCGCCAACAATTCTAATCACTAATCCAGGATAATCATCACTATTAATTAAAACATTGCTTCCATTACCTAAAACAAAAAATGGAATATTGTTTTTCTCAGCGTAATTAATTGCTTCTTTAATTTCTTTAATATTATTTGCATTGACAAAATACTTGGCTCGCCCACCAATTTTAAATGTAGTGTATTTTTTTAAACAAATATTTTTTTTGATCATTTTAAGATTTAACAATTAAACATTGGGATCCCGACAATTCTATTATTGGCTCAGGTTTATCTTCAAAAAATTCGTCAAATGCTTTTTTAACTCCCGGTGTAGAAATATAGTCGTGGGAAATAATAATGCCACCTCTAGACATTCTCGGATAAAAGAATTCTATAGAATCTTTAGTTCCCTCATACAAATCAACATCTAAATTTACAAAAGAAAACTTCTTGTCTTTAATATTATCAGCCGTCTTAGGAAAAAGACCTTTGGTGATAAAAACTCCAGAATAATCTTTTAAATAGTTTTTTACATAATCTAGCGAAGACCTAAACTCTCCTACCTGAAAATGAATATTATTATCTTTGTCTGATAATTCTGGTAAACCATTAAATGTATCAAATAAATAAATTTTTTTGTTTTCTTTTCTGGCTTCGCATATTATTTTAGCTGAACCACCCATATATGTTCCTACTTCAACAATATCACCTGCTATCTTGCTTGTGGCTTTTACTGCCATAAATAATTGATAGGCTTCGTTGTCTCCCAAAAGCATCTCGCTCTCACTTTTTATCTTTTTTACTAACTCTAATACTTTTAGTCTTTCAGGATTATTGTAATAAACCAGATAGCCAGAATTAGTAGATACAATCATATAACCTAAAACATCGTTAGTAATCTTTTGAATCGGAGCAAAAGAAAATACCTTTTTGTAAACTTTTTTTAGTATTTTAATTGGCATATTCTACAAAAATATCTTTCCATTCTGAATTAATTTCTATTGCTTCCTCAACTTTCTTTTGAGCCAAATCCTTATCCGCTAAAACTATTTCGGCAGTTCTGATTAATTTTTCATGAGATGATAAAAATCTTGGCTCTAAGTCTACTGCGGTTTGTAGAGAATCAAACGCCTCTAGAAAATATTTATCAGAATTATCAAAATCTAGAGATAGATAATATATCTTACCAATGTTTATCTTTGCTTGAGCAACCTCCCAATAACCTTGAACATTTTTAGGGCTCTCAGCTACTCCCATTTCGGCAACTTCTAATGCTCTGGAAATTGTCTTCATAGCTTGCTCTCTGTTTTCCTCACTATTATCGGCTATCAATTGTTCTAAGTGATAATAATCAAAATAGTGGTTATATAACTTAGATAATGTCCAATAATCCTTAAATCTAACAGAATCTTTCTCTAGTATTTGTTCTAATTTTTCAATCAAATACTCCATTTTTTGAATATCAAAAGCCATTTGTTTTGCTCTTAACTCTTCATCTTCTATTTCTAATATTGTTTCTTTATTAACCAAAGATATTACTCTCTCGGTGATAGACAATAATGTATTTTCTCTACCCATTGGGATACTCACAGCAGTTTCAAAATAGTCCAGCGTATCTTCAAAGTCTATTGGTGCAGACAATGACATTGACCCATAACGATTAACATTATATGGCTTGGCAACAAAAGTAATAAAAGAGAAAGCAAACACTATTGTGATTATTAGCAAAACAAAAAGGTTAACTTCTTTAGGGCTATCAGTTATTAGTTCTTCTTTTTTAGTTATAGAAGATATAAAAGCCAAGGCTAAAAATACAAGCATATAGCTAGCTATCATATCAAACACAGTAAGATTCTGAATAAAATGAGCAACAAACAAAGATGTAAACACTGCCGGCAGAATAATATCGCCATCACCTCTCAAATATCTTCTCCACAAAGCATATATTGATATTACAAACATCGCAAAGAACGCTATTGTTCCTACTAAACCAAATGCAACCAAAGAGTCAAAAACAACATTGTGAGCTCGATCAAACCAAACCTCAGCTCCATATTCTTGAAGTAATAGCTTTGGTTCAAAGTGTCTTTCAAAGGGGACACGATAGTTTTCAATTCCCCAACCTAATATTGGCCTCTCTTTAAAAGATTGCCAAGATATATCCCAAACAGTAAAACGAGGCTTCATTCCACGCAAATCAAGTATCTTTTCTCTAACTGGATTGCCATCAATAAAAGCAGAAACCCCAATTACAATTGCTGATAAAAAACCTAGAACTAAAATAGCCCGGCACCCACCCTTAACATATTTGTTATCGTTAAATGCATAATAAAGCAGAGCGAATAAAATCATCCCAGCTACAAAAGCTCCTTTCATAGCTCTTCCGCCTGGATTAGTTAATATTCCCAAAGCAATTACTGCAAAATTAATTAAGAAAAAGTATTGAGCGGGTTTAATTGATTTCAATAACCCATAAAAAGCAAAAAATGCTGCTATTAATAAATAGCTGCCCATAAAAGAAGTGTTGCCTAGCATAGAGCCGTTCTTGTAATAACTAGGCAAATCTAGAAAATAAACATCAGCTATGCTTATTGCCGCGACTATTGAGGCAACAACAGATATACCAGCAAAGACATTCATCCACTCATTGTGTGTTTTAATAAAAGAAGAAAGCACCAAGAAAAAAGCAAATATATGTAAATGCATCAACAAGCCCATTGATCTTTCATAGTTAGACCAAAAGCTAAATTCAAAATCTACTCCTAATATTGCACTTACAAAAACTATTACAATAAATGCCAGAACCGACAAAGTTATAGCATCTTTTGTGGGGCGATATTTTTTATCAAAAATAGCTAGAGCAAGCCAAGCAAAGAATATTACTTGAACTACTCCCATAAAAAACAATGCCCTTGGACCCATAAAAGGGTACATCATTTTTAAATTAACCGCTAATGGCACAAGAAGGGATAAAAATATACCTATCCGAACAGTATATTGCAATAAATTGTTTATTATACTTTTGTCTCCGTAAGTTTTTTTCATCTTTTCATATTATAAAAAATAATACCGAAATACTCGTGCATCGCCAAGTCAGAGTTTCTTAAATTCTTAGAATTTGGAATATAGCTTAAGATACCATATTCTCCTACACTTTTAAAGTCTATTGGAGCTGGAATTGGATTTGCTCCAAGTTTTTCAAACTCTAACATGGCTCGTTTCATATGGTAAGCCGATGTAACTAAGAAAAAATGTTCATCTCCAACAATATCGTAAATGTTTTTAACATTTTCTTTAGTATTTCTAGAGTTTCCCTCAATGATAATATTGTCTTTTGGAACTCCCCTATTGATAAAAAAGTTTCTAACTGCTAGAGCTTCCCCACTATTAGGGTTTTGTGAGTCTGTTCCGGATATAATAATCTGAGTAGTATGATCTGTTAAATGGGCAATTCTTAAAACTTCGCTAGAGCGCAACACATCGCTCTCCCGACCACCCAATAACAAAGCAATCTTATCTGCTTTTTGAATATCACTCACAGTACTATACTCTTGCTCCAATGGTTTTAACAATAAATCTACAGTTGGAGTTATTGAAAAGATATAGTATAGGGCCAAACCTATTATTAATAATATTCTACCAAGCTTATATTTTTTAGAACTAAAAACAAAAACAATCCCAATTAAAATTATAATAGGAATAAAGACGCTTGGTAATATAATTTGCTGTAATATCATTGACTAATATTAGCAAATTTATCTTCAAATGTCATTACTTTAGTGATTCTAATCTTTCCACTTCGAAAGATTATTTAATATAATATCTTTAATATTGGGCGATACTCTTGAAACAAAGTCTTGATCAGATATGAATGCCCTTAAGTCATATTCTATACTTTTACTATCGGCATTGTTAACTTTTTTTAATAAAATGCTCTTGAGCTCTTCTTTGGTTTCTACGCCCTCAATACAATCAAGGTTTGGCTTTATTCCTTTTTCTAAAAACCACATTAGGTCAAAAAAGTCTCTGCCTTTAACCAAAGCCAGCAATTCCCCTTCCTTATTAATCTTCTCCCACTTTCTGTATAATATAGCCCTAATCTTAGTGGCCATTAATGTCTCAATGTCAAATGTTTTTACTAAAACCGAGTGATTGAATTTAAAAATTGACTTAAATTCTGTTTTAAACTTACTGCAAAAGTTAAAATCAGAAAAAACCTCTATTTTAATAAAAAGGTAGGTTGGTTCAGACAAATCTTTAGCAAAACCTAGTTCTTTTAATATTGGAAATTTAAAATATATTCTAAATTTCTGAATCTTAATTTCTGGAGTAATATCTGTATTGTTTTCGAAGAAATTATGGATATCTAGGGCAAGATTCTCTAGATTAATATCTTTTTTAATATCTACAAAGTCTAAATCTTCTGACAAACGAGGAATACCATAACACTGAGACAAACAAGTTCCGCCATAGAAGAATAAGTCTTTGTAATCTTTAGAAGAATAGATATATTTTAAAATTAAAATCTGTAAATATTCTTTTAGAAGGTTGCGAGTATAGAAATCAGGCTTATCATAATTATCACTAACTATTTTTTTTAATATTTCTTTAGTGTTCATAGAATTTTGCAATTTCTTTCATCTTTTGATTGTTTGAAATTGAAACGTATTTCTTAAATTCTTTTAAATCACTATCACTTAACATCTCTTTATTAACCCTAAAAGATTCTAAAAAATCATCTCCAGTGATTATGTTCTTACGGAAATACAAAAAATCAAACAAAGCTTTTGCTTTAGTCGCTTTGTATATTAAAAAATCACCACTCTTAATTAAATTAAAACCAGTAAAAAGACTTTCTTTAATGTTGCGATAACGAAATAGTCCAAGATCATTTTTTATCTCAAATGTTTTCTTGGTGCTTACTAAAGAAAAGCTAAAAGAAGACTCACTCAAAATATTATATTCATTTAAAACATACTCTAGACTTAAATATGAT
>Ga0208694_1004666_pt1 | contig 12189 bp, 8 predicted proteins | sample AD_UKC078_MetaG_FD_184442 | JGI IMG/M metagenome (GOLD analysis project Ga0208694, IMG submission 184442) | Active sludge microbial communities of municipal wastewater-treating anaerobic digesters from USA - AD_UKC078_MetaG (SPAdes) (version 2) | ecosystem: Engineered > Bioreactor > Anaerobic >...
TGTCTGTACAAGAACCCGCGCTCTTTTTTTGTTGATGGTTTGATGTCGAAAGGGGCGGGACAACGGATATAATAATAGGATGGTGAGGATAAATAGATGTCATCCCGTCCCTGATTGCAGAAGATTCGCTTTATGATTATGGGTTTATGATTGATCGAACGGTTTAAGATGCAGCCTGAAGGTAACGGATGAACTCTCCCGCGTTTTCGGAGGTCAGCTGCTCCACCGGAACTCCGTATTTGTCCTTGGACCTGGTTTCAATGTCCTCCAGGGATATGCCGCGTCTTCTGGAAAGATTATAAAGGGCGGATTTCTGCGCTTCGGACATCATGGGGGATACCACCGGTTTTGACTTGCCGTTGCCGCCATTGCCGTTCCCTTTATTAGGTTTTACAGAACCTTTCGTTTGCGCCGGTTTGGTTTCAGCAGGTTTTGCTTCCTTTTCCTTTTCCGCAGTATTGGACTCATCGGCAGACGGTTTCTCAGCCATGGGAACAACATTATCCTTTACCTGCGCATCCTGAGCAGATTCGATTTTCTGTCCATCCCCATTACCGGATTTGAATACGGATTTTACCTGTTTGGCGAATTTTCGGACGTTGTCGGTTCCCTTCTGGAATGGTTTCCTGTTCTCATCACCACCGATAATGTCATTCAGATCTCCCAGTTCCTCCAGAGCGGTCATGCCGATGTTGTCCATATCCCGGAATGCTCTCGCCTTGGCCCTGGTTGAAGCCATTCTGATTAAATGCCGGGCCACCTTGGAATTGCAGTTCTGGGGGTTGGCGTCCCCGATGTCCGAGAATTTCTTCCCGTCCATGGATTCCACCCGAGCTTTGCAGATGGCGGTGTTTTTGTTTTCGTCGGACGGATACTGAATGAGCTCCACGTCAACCATACAGAGGTTCTTCTGGTGCGCCACATCCAATAGTCCCGCGTAGAGCACAAAGTCCTTGTCATCGATCTGCTTGACGAAACTGTCATCCAGCCTGGGCCTCCATCTTTCCAGGTAACGGACGCTCTCCTGGTCTCCTTCCGTCATGGAATTCATGACGGCCATGATATGCTTACACTTAAAGGTGGAATCGCTCTTGACCCCTCTGGCGAAATCCCCGCAGTTGCAGAAATAGTCTGTTTCGTTGTTGAAGCAGACCTTATAGCAGATTTTCCCCTCTTCGGACTCCACGTAAAACCATGGGGAATCTTCGAGGTGAAATACTTTCAAGTTCTGAGAGCGTTCGCTTCTTTTTAGCGCTTCCTGATTGGTCATTTTTTGCTGCCTCCTTTGCTTTCGGTTTTGTTTCTTGTGGAAATGAAGATGTTGGCGATGATTTCCGCGATTTTCACGAGTATGGCGATGGTCTTAGCCTGCATGCATAGTCCTCCCTGAGATGAAATCTGAACGGCTGGGTTTAAAAGGGCACTTCGTCATTGATGGTTTCCGCGGATGTTTCCCCTTCCTTGAATCCCCTGCCGTCTGTCTTGATGAACTCGATGGTGTTCCCGATGATCTGGAAGGTGCTGCGGTTCTGGCCATCGTCGGTCGTCCACTTGTTTTGATCGAGGATTCCGGAGATGGCGATTCTGGCGCCTTTATGCAGATACTGGGCAGAGATGTCGGCCAGTTTGTGAAAGGTCACGCACTTGATCCAGCAGGTTTTCTTTTTGCCGGACTGAAAAGCGATGTTGAAAGAGGCCACGGGGTTTCCGTCGGGCGAGTAAAAGACCTTGGGATCGTCTCCCAGGTTCCCGGTCACGATGCATTGATTGATCATTGATGTTTCTCCTTTCTGAAAATGATGGGTTAAAATGGGTTGATTTTGCGGATGCTTTGACTTATGTTTTTCTTCGGACGTTAAAGATTTTCTCCTTTCTTAAAAAAGTATGTGTTTCCCATAATGGCTGGCTCTGGTTCTATATAATTTATATATGTAGCGGATGCGGTTTATCCCTGATAAGTTGAAGTTAAAAAGAGTAAATAAGAAGGTTATGAAAAAGACCTGCAACGCATTAACATCAAAAGGTGAAAAATGCAGACTCCCAGCGGGTTATCAAACCATCCATAAGGGAGTTGGTAGATGTAAATTTCACGATGGAAGAGATCATGTCAAGAAATCGGCGGGTGATATTAAACATGATTCATCGTTTGTTATAATTGATAGAAACATAAATTTGATAAACCGTTATCTTGACAGACTGGCTCTTGGTCAAAGCAACATTGAGTGTAACAACATCGTAAGGGATTGTATTAATGAAATTGCAATGGTGGAGAAAGATAATGTGACAGTAACAGCCACAGAACAAGGAATCCAAATTTCTACTTTTAATAGTCTTCCAGAAGATGATAATGTTATCTTTAAAGAATATATGAAATTAGGAAGCTCAATTTATAAAATGTTTGAAAAACGGGCAGATAAGATATTAGAGAATTATCGTGATAATAAAGTTAAGTTTGAAAAGCAGTCGGTAATTGATACTAATATGGAACCATCGAAAACAGAATGTGATAGTAATGGAGATCAATCCGAGTCAAAACCAGAAAACTATACAAATATATGTGGTGCCTTATTTTATTTGTTACTATTCGGTGGGGGAATTATTATTTCTTTAGGTCTCTCTTCTTTTCCAGATAAGGTACCCTTGGTGATAATTATTTATGCTGTCATTTTAATTGGTTTCCCTTTATGGGCTTCTGCTAAAGGATATTGGAAGTTTCCAACTAAAGAGGAGAGAAAAGCAGCAAATGAAGAGCGCATGAGAAAGTGGGGTCCGATTAAATCGGCGCACATTATAAGATTGGAAAGAGGCCTCTATACAGGACTAGGAAACAGAAGACCCTATCCGCATGGACGACGAACAAAAAGATATTAGTAAATATTTTAAATGGGCATCATGAAAATTTGTAAGAATTGTTATCGTGAATTTAATGAAAGAGAAGATGATGCTCTCAGCCCAATAAACGAGCTGGTAAAAATATTTTTGGAATCTACGCGTGAGACGAGTATTACTGATTATTGTCCTGAGTGCCGTGAAGAATTGGGATTGGTGAATATAGCAGGATTTGAATGATTGAGTGGAGCGATAGTTCATGTCTAGGATAAACTGCTTCGAGTTCTTGAACACCGTCCCAAATCTCAAAATATTTTCCACCGATGCCCCGGTAAAGGCATAGATGCTCTGCCAGTAGTCTCCGCAGACCCAGAAGCTGCTGTCATCGTTTCTTCCGAAAATCAGCAGTTTCAGGATTCCCATTTGTGCAGGGTTTGTATCCTGAAGCTCGTCGATCAGGATATGGCTGTACTAATCCTGATACTTTTTCCTGACCTCTTGGTTCTCTTTCAGGATGTTGTAGGTCGTTGAGATCGAGTTGAAGGTTCTTTTTCTTGGATTCTTCATAGTCCATGTAAATATGACCGACCTTCACCATGACTAAATCTCCAAGATACATCTCTTGGAATTCCTGCCAGGAAATGAGATTGTTTTTGGCCAATCCGATTTCCCTGACGATCATGCCAGATGAAATCTTACCGACCTTCTCTTTCTTGGCGTGCTTTTTTGATCAGCGTCAACTGGTCCTTCTCTATGATGATCTCAAAGATCTTGCCTTCATTTTTCAACAAGCTGTAGCTGAAGGGGTGAGTCGTCTGTAACTACACTTTTGACGTCATTTTGTTTAATACCGGCTTGAGGCGCTCCTTTATGGCCGCCAAGAGCGTCACTTTGCGACTTCTATTGGTATAATTTCTCTATGAAAAGCTTGAATATTAGAATCATTTATGGTTAACTTAAATAAATATTATTGTAACCGCCGATTCCGTAAAAAGCACAAAAACAAAAGAGTCAAGACATACGACATTTCACGAAAACGACAAGGAGGCTTCTAAATCGGGACCTGACATACGTTTTTATGATTAGTTATTTGGCAAGACAGACTATATACATTGTAAAAAAAGTATTTTGAGCAATGATAAAAAACAATATTATCACAATATATCAGTAATGGTGCTCATTGTAAAATAATGTGAAAATACGATTCACATAAATTTTGATATTGGAGCATAAGAATGACAAAGAGAAAAGCACAAATTTTTATTGATGAGTGCGGTCTTTTAGAAGATATCACGCGAACAAAAGACTTTCTTAGCGAAGTCTTTGAGCACTGTAAAAAGGTAAAGCATGACCAAAAAGCCAACTTATTGATGTCTGCCTTGAATCAAATAGTTAAAGTTCCGGGGTATCGAGCATTTGAACTCGCTGATATCAACATACAAATTAATTCCTTTATTCAGCATCTTAAGCGATCGCCCTTGCCAATAGAAGTGATTCTTGAATGTTGGGTTGACATCAACTCAAATTTTATGAACCATACCTTGAATTATGTCCTTTCATTGGAAAGAGATCGTTTTCAGTCACTCAAAAAAAAGATTCCTTTGAATGAGGGACATGATGAAGTGAAAACCATTTGGAATGATCTTATCAAAAAGCATTCTCTGGAATCTTCACATAAGTTTCTGCTTTGCCTTTACTACCTATTTCTCTTCGATGAAGACTTAATTAAGAACAACGAATTCAACGACAATAATGATAATATAAAGAATCCAAGTACAGTTAGAGATCTTGATGTGGACAAAACAGATGATGAATCTTGTCTCTCCGACTTTTGGAAAAACTTAGTCGCACAGATTGAAATAATTCCCACAGCTTCATCTGAATGGAACCTTTTACCGGTTTTTATAAAACAGTTGAATGAACTGTTGGAGAAGAAAAAAGCTGAACGGGCTGCCGAAGATTTGCGACAGAAAACTGAAGAATTATTGATAAACACAAAAGAACTGATAAATAAATATCCTGACGATGTCATTCTTTCAGAACTGCGGTCTTGGTCATTAAAAAAATTGCCTGATAACGAATTGGAAGCCTTTTCAAATCAACTCTCCACATTCCGACAACAAGTCCAACATTGTTTTGATTTGTATAAGGATTTGCAAACGAATTTTTTTAATGTGGAGAAAATCACAACTTTCCAATCAACAGTCGAGGAAATTAACAAGCAGCTTAAAGCATTTTCAATAAGCTTTCCTAAACTATGCGACCCAACAGAAAGCAATCAAGCCGATCAAATCAATTACAAACAATTCAAAGATGACGCGACTATAAACCATGAAGAAAGAATAACACAAGAAAAACTCGTTAAAAATAATCAAATAGAGTTGAATTCTTGCCCTAACCAGGCTTCTTTTGAACATAAAAATGAATGCATTTTGCAAACCGTAGCAAGCGATGACGAAATTAAGGATCTTAGATACAAAGTCACAGTAAAACCAAGTGCCGAAATGGTTATTGCAAAAGACGTTCATGAAACCAGTATCGCATCTCAAGAAAGCAATTTAGCCATTAATGTAACATCAGCAGGGAACGAAAATTGCGATGTTGTTAAGCCCGTGAGAGACACACAAATAATTTCGCCTTACATACCCGTTGAAAACAAAGTGTCTGATGAAAAGACGGGGCAAATTGCAAAAATAATCCATGATGAAGCAGAAAAAGCAAATTTTGGCTTCTTAAGCCTCCTTTACGACCTGATCATCGCAGACGATCTACCTGGGGCTATTTGGCTTTCCAAATCATTAGAGCAATCAGGCACTGGGAGTGCAATCGCTTCGTGGTTGATTGAAGCAATACTCGGATCTCGGCTTCTTAACTGGGATGATGACATGCTTTCTCTAGAGCTTCTGGATATAAGCACAAAAAACACCCCCAACAATAAGGACATAGATAAAGTTTTTGGTCTGGCCGCTGCCCTTAAACCAACTCTTTTATCCCCCTCCAGTGGCATGATCAGTTGGTTATCAGAACCTGATTCTTTGAATGAAATTCATGCTGTCGTGACCACGATCCTACAATTTGCTCATAATAGAATCCCACTAAAACAACAGGATTTGATTGGGATTCAAGACAAAGAAACTCGCAAACGTAATTTTTATGAAATTTCAAGAGAGGCTCAGATCTTCATTACCGAAATGCCTAAACGCACACTCGAACGTAAATCGACAACCAAGGTATTAGGTTCTTTTACGAGCAGTGATGGTCCCATTCGGGAACTACTATCATATGTGGTCAATGACGTCAGAAAAGAAAAACAAAGCGTTTTGAAACTCCTGGAAAGCTGGGAAAACGAAGACTTTGTTGCCGCACAAATCGAAAAAGGTTTATGCAAATACCTTAGAAACAGTCGTCAGATTGGAGCGGGTCCCCGAGAACAGATTCATCAGCATGTGAGGGAAGCATGCTCTATTGCCAAGAAATGGGTTAATGAAGTCGATCGAGAAGACCTGATTGAAAAACATGGCAATTGGATTTTTGAACAAGTTAAGCGACTGAAAGATCATTTGGAATCCTCATTACCGAAAGTTTTCAATGCACTTGAGGACATAAGTAATGAATTTCAACCAATTGAACGTCGTGCAGCAGCAATAGTACTTGGGAGATCATTAATTCAATTAGCAGATTTTCTAAAAATCGACGTTTGCGCTTCGCAGCGTAATAACTATTTGAGTTATTTAGAAAACTGGATTGTCGGAAACGGAGAGACAATTCAAAGCACTTTGAGGGATAGATTGATTTGGTTACCAGAGTTGCGCACTCAAAAAGATTATTTATCAAAAGAAATGGAACTAACTGATTTGCCGAAAGCTCTAAAAAAATCTTTCGAAGATAATCGTACACTAACTCATTCAGTTAAAATGTGGATCGAATCCAAAGACTTCAGATTTGTAGAAAAGGCGATTGCTCATCTGGAAGATGACAATACATCAAATGAATTAAGGCGTGACTATCGGGAAAATTTACAAGGTTCCAGACTTGCCCTTAAAGAATATATAGACTCAGCCAGGGAGTCTATAGAGCAAGCATGGGTGGACAGTGTTCTTTTAGATGATGAACATTCAGAAATGCTCGGTAAAATCGAGCAGTTTCAACCAGACAAAGAGATGAATATCGATTTTGCCAATACCGTAATCAAAAATGAAATTCTGGACAAACTAGCCAACGCTCGGCAAGCAAGACTTGCACATTATAAAAGAGTTTGGGCAGACTTGGAAAACAAGATATCTATGATTACCGATAAGAAGGAGGTTCTAGAACCAATTGGCTCAGCTGTGCGCGCAGCGATTCAAGATGGTGAAATAAGGGTTCTGGGTGAATCGATTTCTCACTTACTTGAAGTCATAGAGATGGGTAAAGAAATAGATGAGACTCTCTTCCAACGAAGAGAAAAACCCACACGCGGGGTTCTTGTCGATTTTATATCCAAATTGCCTGAGATAGAAAACTTTCTCCTTCAGAACAAAAAACTTGAAGGAGTTATGAATGCAATTAAAACTAAACAGACAATCCTATCAATTCACTATAGCCAGCTTATCGCGGATCGTCTCGACAGTGCTTACGAGGGTGTCAAAGCATTCTATGAACTAGGCAAAAGCCAAAGCGACCAGAATCTATCAGCCAAAAGTGTTAGAAAAATATTGTCATTTTTGGGCTACAGGCCTTTTAATGGTAATACCATACATGCTGAAATTAAATCTAAGACAACAGACATGCTCTACCTCAGAGCCTCGGTTACTGCGGCAAATTTGGCCAGACCCATATCGGAATTTGGTAGTTTAATAGAAGGAGCCCTCAACGTCCTTGTTCTCTGGGAACGGCCCATAGCAGAAACCATTACCTCACACATTCAAAGGCTCAACCTTGATCGACAAGGAGTGGTGGTTCTTTATCCCGGTCGACTAAATCAGACTCAAAGACGAGAAATTTTGAAACTCTGCCGGTCTCAAAATATTACCATCGCAGTTCTTGATGAAACATTACTTGTCTATTTGACGAAAGAACGAGGGGAACGCTTGTCCCCTTTCCTGAAATGTGCCCTGCCTTTTACTGCCCTAAACCCTTATAAGCCGTTTGTACAAGGAGATGTTCCATTTGAAATGTTTTATGGAAGGCACCGAATGGCAGATAGCCTCCAGCAGTATTCAAATTGCCTTGTATACGGTGGTCGTCAACTGGGAAAATCTGCTCTTTTAAGACATGTGCAGAGGACGTTTCATAATCCATCTTTAGAGCGTTATGCTCTTTATGCTGACATAAAAAATATAGGGGCAGCTAATTCTCGCGATGCAAACAGATATCAAAACGAAATATGGGAACGAATTAGAGACGAACTGAAAAACCATGGACTACTTAAACCCACAATCCACACATATAAACCCGACATTTTAAAGAAGCACATTCAGGAATTTATCTCGGAAAAAAAGGATCGTAGAATACTCTTTCTTTTTGATGAAGCTGATAATTTTCTTGATGCCGATTCAGAATCAAAGGCATTTCCTGTACTTCAAGACCTTAAAGAATTAATGTCCAATACAAATCGAAGATTTAAAGTGGTGTTTGCAGGTCTGCAAAATGTACAACGATTTCAGGGCATTCCCAATCAACCACTGGCTCAGTTCGGAATCCCGTTGAAAGTTGGTCCGCTTGAACCAGTGGATGCCGCGCAACTCGTGTGGGAGCCCATGGAGTTTCTGGGGATTGAAATTGATGATGCAACTGCTTTGAGGATTTTGTCCTACACCAACTACCACGCCGGTCTCATACAATTCTTCTGCCAGAAGCTTGTGGATCGAATTTTCAAGAAGGAGCCGCAATATGGGCCAACCAAGATTCAGCGTGAAGATATAGAGGCAGTTTATAAGGAACAAGCCGTCCGGGATGAAATTAGACAAAGATTAAATCTGACCCTCCAGTTAGATACCCGTTATCAGGCCATTACTTGGGCATTAATTGAAGAGCAGAAGTCCGACCGTGACGGGTATTCCCGATCATTTGCTCCGAAAGATGTCCTTGATCTTGTCCGTAACTATTGGATTAAAGGGTTTGCCCACACGGAAGTCGATGACATGAGCAGTAAACTGGACGAAATGTGCGCTCTCGGCATTCTGGTTCGAAATTCCGACGGATGCTTCAGGCTTCGCAGCCCCAATATTGTCGCTCTCATGGGACCAAACATAGATGTTCGTTTGAGTGAGCTAAGCAATAAAGAGCCGGAGGAAAAATTTCGCCCGGATTCTCATCATACTTTGCTTGACAGAGAATGCCGCAAATATAGTCCTCTCACATACTCTCAAGAACGCGATCTCACTATTCGCGGTTCAGGGGTTAGTATGGTTTTTGCCTCTTTGGCACTCGGTCTATCCAATTTGGCCGATGCATTCCTTATGTTGATCCCTCAAGGATACATTGAAGAAGGTATAGGTGTCATTCAGGATATTCCCGACAATATAAGAATACCGGCAATGCTGAGTGATTTTGTTACTGCAACACTGAAAAAACATAGTAATGCCGAGCAAATTATTTTTTTATTCAGACCTAAAGGTGGTGCCGTGTTCTTGGAGAAAATTGTATCCGAAGCATTGAGCATCTGTGCGCGTCAACAGAACAGAACTAGCAATCGCATGATCAAAATCCTTTTTATCTTAGATTCGGAAACAACTGAAAATTGGATGCTTCTCGCACCAGAAAAGCGTGATGATTTAGAAACTAAATGTGACGCCGTTTTGTCTCCAAAACTTTGGAATGTGGAAGGAATTCGCCACAGACTTGACCAAGAGGATAAACTTTCCGCTCCAGAAGTTTGTAGGGCAATTATGGATGCAACGGGCGGTTGGACTTACTTATTAGACGATTTATTCAATTTTTATGATCAAGAGAGCAACCTCTCAGAAGCTGCTCGTGAGTTTAAACGAAAGCTTTTTGAAAAAGGCTCGGAGCATTATGGATCTTTCTTGAAAGCAGTATCTCTGTGTGGACTTCCGGGTACTATAGAAGTTTTTAATGTCTTCAACGCGATGGGATCTGTTGATGAATGCGATTTGCCAGATCTCTATCAACTTATTGAGACTGAAAATGCTAAAAGACCTACACAGGAAGATGTTATGCGCGTCATCGAATACTTCCGACGCTTTCGTATTCTCCAAATAAGCGGAACGAAAGTTCAACTTGATGGTATGGTCAAAAAAATGCATGGAATTTAATGATGAGTTCAATACTTCATTCCATGTTCAGATTACCCACCATTGAACGTTTCATGGATAACGCTTTATCTCAACTGAGAAATGGTATCTCAGGTCTATTTCTTTTGCCGAAATCGATTCCCTTGGATGATTTCCAATTCGAAATCAGGGCAGAATTTGACCTTAGGAGAATTGATTACCTGGAAATTGACCTTAATAATGCAAGTGATAGTGATTGCCCTGTAATTTGTTTATGTAAAGCTGTTAATATCCAATGGAAAGATCCTACGACTCCAAGAATACTTTCACAATTACCAGATTCATGCATTTTAGGGGAACCGATCCCAGACATGGTTTGGATTAAGGGACTTGAAAATCAGGCGAGCGATACAATTATGCAGTGGATCAATGCATCCCAAATATGGGCGGAAAATGGAAAAATTATCCGTGACAGAGGCTATCGTTTGCCATCTATTTGTATTGTTCTCCCTACAAGTAAGTGTATTGACGTCCCCAATAACGATATTTTTTTTAGAGTTTATTGCTGGTGGGGTATGCCGTCCCTCTTAGAGACACGTATGCTCTGCGCTGAAATTGATGGTTTTGTATCGGACGACTCAAACTGGCGGCGATACATTGTTCCTCATTTATGCGCCGGGGATTTGTTTCTGCTGTCCCATTTATTTAGCGCAAAAAGCCTTGATGAAAAAGAGATTGGGCTGTCTCTCATGAACGCAGCTTATGAAAGAGGATGGACAAGAGATTTTCTCGTTTCCATAGGCGCCGGAGATTACATGTCACTCAACAATCTCAACATCTTTCACGAAGAGGAGGACCCTTTTGGTGCACTGTTTAAATTGTGGGGCGAAGGCATAGTGAATAGTTATCCTGGCACAGGACTTTTTTTCAGCAGTCCTGCGTTATATGTCATGGGAAAACATGCTGAGATCCGTCATAGACTATGGTGTGGGCAATTGGAACTGGTGATGCCCATGCTCAACAATGTACGTTTAGCCATCTGCAGCTATCTGACAATGAAGCATGGCAAAGACTGGCCTATAAGATATTCTAAACCCAAAGATCCTCAGGAGGAAGCAGCAGTAAGAGAAAACCCAATAAACTGTCAGTTTGGTCATTTGGAGACAGTACTTTTTAACTGGCCAGGTAGAATACATATTTTCAAATCACTTGCAAATCACTTGAAAGTGTTACGGTATTTTAGAAATGAGATTGCTCATAACCGTTCCATAAGATTTTGTGATTACCAAGATATTTGTGAGACGGTTGAGCAAGTTCTATCGATACTGAGAAAGGAAACTTCTTTCCCTTAAATCTTTAGATCAGATTTCAACAATCACTAGCTTTTTTCTTCAAAAAATAAAAAGCCGGACATAATCAAACTTCATTTGACATCCTCCATCATCGGTAGTATTTTAATATCAAATATTGCCGGTGAATCTATCAGTCCGATAGACACAAACCGGCCCTAAGAGATCTGAAAAAGTTGGTCTCCCTGAGTAATCAGCAAACTCAAGGAGACCTTTTTTATTTTGGGGGAACGAGCGATGACCATTATATTTTCTGAGCCAACATTTGGCGACAAGCTTTTGGCGGTTATGGGAAAGAAGCGGGCGATCTTTATCCCGGACATATACGGCAGATTTGGGAAATACGCCTACGGGAGGGCAGTTAAAGAGCCTTTCCTGCGAGCTCTGACCAGACCGAAGAACCAGGATTTGGAAAAAGGTTGGTTTTACCAAGATGAAATGATGCCGCAGATGAACGAAAAAAAAATAAAGGACAGTTAATTTAGCGACAATTATGCCTGGGTGATTGTCAGATCGGCAATCATACACAGACCCTATGAGGTTTGAAAAAGTTAGCCTCCGTGAAGTGAACACGTTCATTTTGGGGAGGTTTTTCATTTTGGAACTGGTTGCTACCTATATTATTTATAAAATAAACGAGAGGTGTCTTATGACTAAGGAAAGAAATCCGGATTTCAGCATCTGTGAAATATTCCGGGAGTGGTTTGCGGAAAACAAGCACCGCTTTAACCAGAAATGCAGGATTCGCTACTACAAGAACAGGGAATACAACCATGTGGAGATCGATTTTGAAAATG
>Ga0208694_1004667_pt1 | contig 12186 bp, 9 predicted proteins | sample AD_UKC078_MetaG_FD_184442 | JGI IMG/M metagenome (GOLD analysis project Ga0208694, IMG submission 184442) | Active sludge microbial communities of municipal wastewater-treating anaerobic digesters from USA - AD_UKC078_MetaG (SPAdes) (version 2) | ecosystem: Engineered > Bioreactor > Anaerobic >...
TTCACTATCGTTCGTTTGAACTATGTATCTGTAGCATCGGTATTTACCATTGTAAAATTTTAAAAAGATTGGACTATTTTAAAATTACAATTGGTATAACTCAAGTTGTTAATGGATAAAAAAACGTACGCGACCTTTGAGTAAGCCGCGTACATCACATTTGAGAGCTTTTCATTCAATTGACTTATCCGCTATGATTTGCCAACTGCCGACAAAGATATAATGTTTTTTTGATTTTCCACCTCATTTAGTAAAAATATTTGCAAACACCTTATTTAATACCAATTGCACATTGCTAATTGCATTCTATTTGCTTATAACAATAGCATCCACCCTGCGGTTAATTCTGCGTGCATCTTCTGTTGCTTCGTTTACAATAGGATCGCTTGCCCCCATTGTCTTTGATGTAACGTTGGTATAACCATTATCAATCAAATATTTCATAACCTCATTTGCACGTAATTCTGCAACCCCTACATTGTTAACGGCTTCAACATCGTCGCAGTGACCAACAATTTCAATTTGTATGCCTGGGTTGGCATTTAGAACATCTAACAGTCTTGAAAGTTCAACTTTTGCCTCTTCGTTTAATCCCGATTCATTACGATTGAAAACAACATTGTGTAGGGTAAGTTTGCTTCCTATTGTTATTGCTGTTAGCGTAACATCACGATTTAAGTTGAGAAATGTTGATATTTGATCCCCCATTAATCCTTCGGAATAGAACCAGTAACCTTCTGCTGTAATATCTAAGTGATAGTTGTTGCCTGATACAAACGACGTATAGAAACTACCCGTACGTCCATCGGTAACTGTCTCTGTAATGGTATTGCCAGTCTCTTGGTCAATAATTTTAACAGTGGCTTTAATTGGAGTAAAGGTTGCGCCATCTTTGACAGTTCCTGCTAAGTTAGTACGTTTGACGGCTTGTATTTGTTGCCCTTCGCCGCTGAAATCAATTTGCTGTGCAAAGTTAATGCGGCGTTGCTTTTCTGTAAATATAAAGGTAAGCTCAAACTGTTTGTAGCCATTTAACTGTACCTCGAATGTATTTTGCTCTAACTCAAAATGTTCTCTAAAAATATTATTAATGCTAACAGTATATTTTTCGATATTTGGAACATAAATAACAAAACGTCCATTTTTGTCGGTTAATGTTGAGTATATTTTTCCTTTACCATCGTCAGCAGTAACTTTAATATTTGATATATCAATTGTTCCAAGGTTAGAGAGCTTGCTTCGGTTCATTACTATTTGACCAAATATTTTGTTTCTTTCTTGGAAAGGTATTTCAACTATATCTGAATTTTTGAGATGTAACCTAAGTTGAGAACTTTCTGCCACAAAGTTATCAAGACTTTTGCCAACAGGAGTAAAATTTATGGTGTAGTATCCGTCAGGAATATTTTTATATCTTACGTGTCCGTCTATATCAGATAGAAACTCCATTGTATAAAATTCACCGTGCCTATCTTTTCCAAGTAGAGAGTCGGTCAGTTCCCAATTTTTATCGATAGATACTAAAACGTTGTTAACGCCGGGTTCGTTAGGATCTTTGACGCCATTACCGTTAAGGTCTTTAAAGAAAATAAGGTCTAAGTTTAGATATTTGAATTTTGGTTGGTTAATACCAAACTCTTTACGGATTCTAAATTCAAAATACAGATTATTGTACTTGTATTTATTTTCTGTTTGCTTGTCGAATGTCGATTGGTGACCAATGGCGTTACTTAATGAGAGTGTCCAATTTCCACCGGGTCTGGCAACCAACTCATTACTAATACCCAAACGATTTGTTTTTGCGTGTATTATATACGAATATGTTCCACGAATAGAGTACTCAAATATCTTTTCAAAAAATAGAACTCTATAACCTCCTACAAGTCGCACCGTTTTTGGGTTTAAATAGTTGTAAAATTTTGAGTAGTGTTCTACCATAATGAATGGTCCATGATAGTATGCGGCATTAAAATTCCAATTTCTTAAATTTGTATATAGTGAAATATACATATTTAGGTACGTTTTTTCAGGATTTAGGTTTGATATATTTAATCCACCGTACTCTGTAGAGTATTTAGAGATATAACTAACCCCACCACGAATCTCTGCCCCTATGTTGACTGGCGCTCTGTTACTGCGATATCGAACAATAATATCTGCCATAGATGTATGTACTGCAAACCAGTGTTCGGGATTGAACAGGTAGAAAGAGTTGCTGCCAACATAATCGTACCAAGGTCCAACTGAATATGTTACCTGATCAGTTAAGGGAGCGTAATACATTATATTTGCATTGTGATTAGAAACTCTTCTATCTATATTTTCTATTGAGTTGTCATAGTTAAGTATGACTTGATTAATGCCATTATGACGACCATAAATTCCACGACCATTTTTAAGGTCTAAGTAGAAATAGCTGTTCAAATCTATTTTTCCTCTGTTCGTCCCTGCAAAAGTTGGTTGACCATACATCAACCTTGAGTTTAATCTAAAACGTTGATAACTAACCTGTAGTAAGGCATTTCCGCCAAAGCCATTTTGCTGTCCATTACTGTTTTGCATAGGATTATCGGTAATTGAATATCCTAAGTTAAAATCTAATGAATAGCGCTTAAATAAGGTAAAACCTGTCCCAAGTGATGGCATTTTTGTTTGTGAGTGGTCTCTGTTTTTGGTTTGGCTATATCCTGCAGATAACGATAATCCTGTAGTTGGTCTGCTTTGAACCATTATTGCCCCTCCAGAAATATCGCTTATTAAATTTCTTGTAGCCGAAGCAGTCGCTCTTATTTTTCTATGATTAAAATCAATTTGTCCACCCTTACCATTTACTGTAAGCATTCCCGGCTGACTTAAATCTCCTAATTTAAACCCCCAATTTTTGTAATTTGTTTTAATGTAAGAGTGGTTGTAGATAAAAGGATTTTTTTTATAAAATTGTTCCCCCATTGACCTAAAAAAATAGTCAACCAAAAGAGAGTTCTTTCCATGTATCGATCCCCAAAGTGCACCTTCGTAGATAGGATTGCCTTCGCTAAAAAGATTTAAGAAAGCAAGCTCGGCAACTAATATTCTATCAGTTTCCGGTACCTCTAATGTATATTTACTATCCAAATTTTTTATCCAAACGGTTGATTCATATGTTGTATCTTTAGTTCCAGTCTCGATATATAATCCGTGATTTCGCTTTTCTAGGGCTTCGATGCTATTGTTTAGTTGTACGTTGTAATTGACTATAGTGTCTTTGTTTGAATTTAGTATAAAGTCTTCTTTAAAAAAATCGTCCTGTGCTCCTTCGATTGTTACGGTTTTGGGTAATTTGATGTTTACATATATCAATTCGTTTACATTTCCACTGTTTGAGAACATCATTGACAGTGTGGTGTTTTTAAGGTGCTGATCGAAATATATATCTCTCTCAAGTAGCTTATATTTTATTTCGCTTCTTTTAGGTACATTAATAAACGAGTAGCTGTTTTTAAATACCTTTCCAGTATTATCTTTTAATGAGGCAACAATTGTGTAGCCAATATCTCCCATTGTATAGACATTGGCAGAAATTCGTAGCGGAATAAGTTTTGTCTCTCCTGGAGACAGCAAAATTGATTGTGTTTGCTCTCCCATCAATACCCAGCCCACTGGGATACCGAAACTTACTTCAAATCGCAATCGTCTGTCAGTTGGGTTTACAACTTTTAAGACATTAAAAAAACTTGTTTGTGGGTCAATCTCCTCTTTTTCTTTAATAAACGATGTCTCCAACATATTATAAGGCTCTTCAAAAAATGAGAACTGCCCATATATTGGAGCGTTTTCTACGCAAACCAAAACAAAAAACAAAATAACTGCTTTAACATTGTGCCTCATTGTTTAAGTCTCAGTGTAAATTCAATATCCACAGCGTAGTAGTCGGGAACCTTATTTATCATTTTATAGTTAGGGTCTGAGTCTGTCCCACAGGAGTAACTAATTTCAACAATTACTTTATCAAGAGTTGTCTCAGGCCCACTAATAATGGTTTGTTCGCCCGTACCAAGATCATAAGATGTGTATTCTACACCATCTTTCTTAGCCTTTACTTTAATAGATTCCACAGGGAGAAAATATGTAGTCATACTTCCTCCAATATTTGCCTGTAACGCTCTTACTGTTAATTCCCAACCATTGGGAGCTGGTGTACCGTTAGAATTGAGTTCTAGTTTTGTAAAATCATTATAAGTTATGCCATTCTGAATTCGGTTGTAGGTATTGAAATTAAAGCCGACGTTCGCTCCTCCTAAAACTCTAATCTTTGGGGGCTGACCAACTAATAAATTACAAACAATTGTTAGAAAAATAATGCATGCTAGAACTTTAGTATATGCAACTATTTTTATCATTGACTATCCTCTTTGGTACAATATTTGACTTAATTTGTCTAAGCAATGTACCGAATTTGATGAAGCATTGCCACAAACAAATATCAATAACCCATTTATAGAACCACCTTCAATTATTTTATCGTTAATTTTCTGCTGCACTTAGGCAGTTCAAAAAAAATAGCTTACTTACTTACTTACTTAACTCTTTGCATTATAAGACTTAATATGTTACAGCGCTAGATGTATAAAAGCCCACTCTTATTAATTTACAAATCTACCTAAAATACAAAGCGTTAGCGACTTCTTAATAACCGAAGAGTAAATATACTTTTAAAATACAACCAAAGTCTGTTATGAATTAGATAACAGACATTGATTGCAACTGTTTTATCTTAAACTAAGCGATTTATTAAATTGAACTAAGAACTAAGAAAATATTAACGGTATATCTGTCGGCAGCATTACTTTGTTTTAAAAGACTATTCGTATTCATATTATCTTCCCCTGTACCAAATCGCCATCTTATCGTAAATCTGTTTTTATTGACATCACCTGCGCCTCCTCCAGTAATACTTGTAACAATTTGAGTACCAGCAGTGTTATTTATTGCTTTTACTTCAGACGGGTCAGCGTCTGCACCGCATAGCAGGTATGAAGCACCTGCTCCGCCACCTATAGTGGCACCCACGCCAGTATAGTCAATGTCATAGCCAAGATTGTCAAGGGGTGGTGTAATTGTTCCACCAGTGCTACTGACAAAAGTACCAGTTTCTGAATACATATTAACTTTAAAGTCAATTGATGAAGCTACAGTAAATACGGTTTGATAGCGTGCGTTGCCTCCACCGTCGTTAATACCATTGGCATAATCGCTTAATGTATTAACAACAAACTCAATATTACCACCAGAAACTACGTTTAGTCGTAAAATTGAGTTGAGGGTTACGGATACCGGAATTATGGCATTATCAGCCACAGGTTGTGCAATCATACTTCCAAAAGCTAGAAGTCCGGCTAATGATAGAATAAATTTTCTCATAATGTTTGGTTTGTTTTACAAATTCCCTATGAACCCACGCCACAACTAACAGTGGAAAAAGTTAGGCTTCAATGCATTTAGTATTTTTAGAATCCATGCTTTTTGTCAAAGTTGCATTTGTAGCTTTCATAAGGTCTCTGTTGTTATACTAGTTAATTTATTTGTGGGCTTTGTTATGTTTAATTTGTTAATATTCAATGTGGTTTTATCAACATACTCATGTAAAAAGACAAATATAATACAAATAACTCTAATTATTGTTTTCATTAGTGTAATTTTTTTGCACATTCATCATAATTTAATTTATTTAAGTTTTACTGAAAAAGTCTTATTCTTCCGATTTTAAGCAAAATACATGCTTTTTGTCTTGTTTAAGTGCAAGGATTTACCAATATTTGTCTTAGCACATGACAATCACTAACCACGCAACCCGCACCCAAAAGCAACATAGAGTTTTTCAGCGAACACTATTTATACGGATACTAATGTTTAATTTTCTGAAAGATCGATTGAAAACCCCACAACCAAAATATCATCAATTTGTGGGAATGAGTCTCCCATCCAGCCTTCGAGTGTAACACGTAGTATGTTTTCTTGTTCCTTGAACGGCATATTGTGTATCTCTAAAAGTAGCTCTTTGAATTTTTTTATCAAAAACTTACGCCCATCGGGTCCGCCAAATTGGTCAACAAATCCATCAGAGAACATATAGAAACAGGTAGGTGAGTCAAGTTCTATTATGTGTAATTCTAATTCTGGCAGTTGGCTTTGTGCACCGCCAATTGCACAAGATGTGCCTTTTAAGTGTGTTAGTTTTCCATTTTTAATATATACTAAAGGGCTATTTGCACCTGAATAGATTAATGTTTTTGCCTTTTTGTCGATAAGGCATAGGGCTAAATCCATTCCATCTTTATTGCCTGTTGTACGTTGTTTAAGAGCGGACACAACACCAAAGTGTAATTGCTCTAACACCATATCTGGTCTTGAAATTCTTTTATTTGTAATTTCGTCTAACAGGTTATTTCCAATCATCGACATAAAAGCGCCGGGTACGCCGTGTCCAGTGCAGTCAACTGCTGCTAATAAAAGTTTGTTGGCATTTGCTAATTTTTTTTCTTCCTCCTCTTCATTAGATACGATACTCTCTTCGTAGTTAAATACTTGTTTTAAATTAAACTTCTCATCAACTTGTCTAAACCAATAAAAGTCGCCACTTACAACATCACGAGGTTTCCAAAATACAAATGATTCTGGCAAATATGCTTGTAATAATTTTGGAGGTTGGACCATTGCCTGTTGAATACCCTTTGCATAGTTGATACTTTGCCTGATTTGTGTATTTTGTTTTTCAATTCTGTCTATAGCAACCTCTAATTCCATTGATTTTTCAATGATTTGAGCATTTTGGTTTTCAAGAATTCTATTTGATCTTTGATTATCCTTGTATCGTCTATATAGTGCGATAACAATAATAATTGATAGAATCAAAAATATTATACCTGCATAGATAACGGTTTGTTGCCGCTGTCTAACAGCTTGCTGATGTTTTAAAAGCGCATCGGCTTCTCTTTGTCGTAACTCTTGTTCTTTTATTTTTGCATCCTGTAACTCTTTTTCTTGTTCTAAAAGCTTTATTTGACTCTCTCTTTGAAGCGCTTCGGCAGCTGCTCGCTCGAGATTATCTTGTGCTGCTTTGATTCTTAGATTACGAAGTTCGAGTTCTATATCCTGTTTTTTTACCTCTTCTTGTGCGGTTTTCAAGGTTGCCAATGTTTTCACTTCACGTTGCGAGGCAGCCGTCCTTTCAGTTTGCGTTTGTAGGCTACGGTATGTAATTTGATATTTATCTTGATAATCAACGGATGCTGCAATATTGTTTAGAGATTTGTGGTTTGAAGACATCAACCCGTAGATATTTAGTAGTAGCTTTGAGTTGTTTAGTGACTGTGCAATTTCAAGAGCTTCTTGTAAATTTGAGTTCGATTCGTCAAAATTTCCGATTGCCGAACATAGGTAAGCTAAATCAACAAGACCTGAAGCAATCCGTTCACGTTGCCCCAATTGTCTGCTTAATTTCAGTCCTTCCTCGAAATACTCTTTGGCTTTGCCAATATCTTGAAGATCGGAGTATAAAAGACCGATATTTGAGTATATGTTGCGCAGGTTGAAATAGTCTTCAATTTTTTTATATAGTTCGGCAGATTTTTGGAATACATCTATGGCATCATATAGCCGGTTGCTTTCCCAAAGTATAAATGCGGCTTTGGAAAGATTGTTGGCTTGTGCATTTATATCGCCACTACGTTCGGCTATTTGAGCCAATTCAATATATTGGTCGAACTGGGCTTTTTTCTGAGGGGTAATATCTTTTAGTTCTTGTCCTGTAGTTGTAAAACAGCTTAGAACTAAAGATAAAAATAAAGATATGTATATTAAGTGTTTATTCACAATTATGCTCAAAATATCTTTCTAAATTGCAAATTTACCACTTTTTAATAAAATTAGCAATTACGAGTTACGAGTTATTCATTCGTAATTCGTAACTCGTAATTGCCAATTGCATTACCCAAAGTCGTCGAATGCAATATTTTCTTCTGGCACTCCTAATTCGTACAGCATTTTATTTACTGCGCTATTCATCAATGGAGGTCCGCATAGGTAATACTCAACTTCTTCAGGCTCTTCATGTTTTGACAAATAGTTGTCGTAAAGAACTTGATGTATAAATCCTGTAGGTCCATTCCAGTTATCTTCGGGTAGCGGTTCGCTCAAAGCTAAGTGAAATTCAAAATTTGAAAACTCTTTCTCAATTGCTCTAAACTGGTCATCGTAGAAAACTTCTCTGAGTGAACGTGCTCCATACCAAAATGATGCTTTTCTGTCAGTTTTTTCAGTTTGGAACAGATGGAAGATGTGCGAGCGCATGGGAGCCATACCCGCGCCACCGCCAATAAATATCATTTCGCGTTTCGTTGGTTTAATGAAAAATTCACCGTATGGACCGCTTATTGTAACCTTGTCGCCTGGTTTCCTTGAGAATATGTATGATGAACATACCCCCGGATTAACCTTTTCAAACTCTCGTTTAGCGCGATTGAATGGTGGCGTAGCTATCCTTATATTTAGCATTATAATATTTCCTTCAGCAGGATGGTTTGCCATTGAGTATGCACGATAAGTTGGTTCTGGATTTTTCATTTTTAGGTCGAACATTTTCATTCTTTCCCACTCTTCTCTGTACTTATCGCCAGGATCCATATCTTTAAAATCGATATTTATTTTTGGGACGTCAATTTGAATATATCCGCCTGATTTAAAATCAAGTCTTTCTCCTTCGGGCAACTTCACTACAAATTCGGTTATGTATGTAGCTACGTTTTTGTTGCTAATAACTTCACATTCCCATTTTTTTATTCCGAGTATCTCTTGGGGGATTGTCATTTCAATATTGTCGCGAACCTTAACCTGACAAGCTAACCGCCAATTGTTTTGTTGTTCTTTACGGGTGAAAAAACCTACTTCTGTTGGTAGTATTGAACCTGCGCCTGAATCAACTATACATTTGCACATTGCGCATGTACCACCTCCACCACAAGCAGATGGGAGGAATATTTTGTTGTCTCCTAATGTAGCAAGTAAACTGCCTCCACCTTCAACTTCAAGTTCTCGCTCGCCATTGTTTATATTTATTTTAAGTTTTCCCGGAGGTGTTAGTTTTGCCTTTGCATAAAGCAATATAGAAACTAATAAAAGAATAACTAACAGAAAAACTGCTATACTTGTAATAATTGTTGTACTTATAACTAATGAAATCATAACTACTTAGTTTATAGTTTAATACCCATAAATGCCATAAAGGCGATACCCATTAATCCGGTGACAATAAAAGTAATACCAAGACCGCGTAGTGGTTTAGGTACATTTGAATAGCGTATGCGTTCGCGTATTGCTGCAATTCCAACAATAGCCAGTAACCATCCAACTCCCGAGCCAATTCCGAATACGGTTGCTTCGGCAATGTTTTCATAAGCGCGTTCTTGCATAAATAATGAAGCTCCAAGAATAGCGCAGTTAACAGCTATCAGCGGTAAAAATATTCCTAAAGAGTTGTATAGTGCAGGAGCATATTTCTCCACAAACATTTCGACTAATTGAACCATTGATGCTATAACAGCAATAAACATTATAAAGCTCAAAAAGCTAAGATCAACTGTTGCAAATGACTCGCCTAACCAAGCTAAAGCACCTTCTTTAAGTATGTAATTTTCAAGCAGATAGTTTATTGGAAGTGTAATTCCCAGAACAAATATAACTGCAATTCCGAGTCCCATACTTGTTTTAACTGTCTTTGAAACAGCAATATACGAACACATGCCAAGAAAATAGGCAAATATCATATTTTCTATAAATACCGACTTTACGAATATGTTAAGTAAATTTTCCATAATCTTCGATTTTTCTTGTAGTGTTAATTATTTTCTTCAATAAGTGAATGGTCGCGGCTTCGTTGTACCCATATAATAATTGCAATTGTGATAAGCGCCATAGGGGGCAGTATCATCATTCCGTTATTTGCGTAGAATCCACCGTTTTCTATATACCAACTTTCAGGTACAACAGTATATCCCCAAATAGTGCCAGAGCCAAATAGCTCACGGAAAAATCCAACCACTATTAGTATAATACCATATCCCAAACCGTTACCGATTCCATCGAGAAATGAGGGCCATGGCTTATTTGCAAGTGCAAAAGCTTCTAAGCGTCCCATTAATATACAGTTTGTGATAATAAGTCCCACAAATACTGAAAGTTGCTTTGATATCTCGTACACATATGCTTTCAGTATTTGATCGACAATAATTACTAATGCCGCGGCAACAACTAACTGTACTATAATACGAATTCTGTTTGGGATTGTATTTCTGATAAGTGAAATAATAACGTTTGCAAGTGCAACAACTACAGTTACTGATATTGCCATAACAACAGCTGGTTGAAGCTTAGCAGTAACAGCCAGTGCCGAACAGACTCCCAATACCTGTATTGTGATTGGATTATCTTTGCTAAGAGGCGAAGTAATTAATCGTCTGTTTTTTGCTGAAAATAGAGGTTCTTTATTGCTCATATTGGTCGTTTTTTTGCGATTTGAAAAATTCTAAATATCCCGATAAACACTCGGAAAGCATTTGTTCAACTCCGTTACTTGTGATTGTTCCTCCCGAAATTCCATCAACAGCGTGTGGATTTTCTGTGGTGTTTTGACCCTTTACAACTTTAACGGAAACAAACTTCTCTTCGTCGAAAAGTTTTTTGCCATCGAATTGCTTTTGAAAAGGAGGGGTGCTTATTTCTGCTCCTAAACCGGGTGTTTCCGATGCGTGGTCAAACATAACGCCAACTACAGTGTTAAAGTCGTCTTGTACAGCTACATATCCCCATATGGCTCCCCATAATCCGCTACCATAAACGGGCAGAATATAGTTTTTTATGTTTTGGTCATTCGTACATACAAATACAGGTAGTTGTCTGTTTTCTAATGGTTTGCCTATTTCTTTTTTGATATCAACAGTGAAAGCGTCACCATCTATTCTGTCTCCCTTGCTGTCAACCAAAAAAGCTTCGGTAATATATTTGTTATATAAACTTTCGATGTATCCAGCCTTGTCGCTTTGCTGGTCAGCATCTAAACCTATATGTACAGATGTGAGTATGTTTTGCTTTTTCTCAACCTCTATATTCTTATCCTGTCTTGGTTTTAAGGTTAGTGCAGTAAATGACAATGCCGCAGCAACCAAAATAACCATTATCGAAGAATATATTATTGTATATGCATTTCCTTGTGTATTCATTATTCCGATAATTTTAAGCTAAACAGTTCTTTTTGAATATCTTATAAATCTCTTAATTTATGTTCATATTGAACTCAACTGTTATCCTTGCACAGCAGGATTAGTTTGTCGAGTCCGTTTCATGCGTTGTTTGATGTTTGCTTGAACAACATAATGGTCAATAAGTGGTGCAAAAACATTCATCAATAGTATTGATAACATCATTCCTTCTGGATAAGCTGGGTTTAAAACTCTGATAAGAACTGCTAAAAATCCTATCAGAAAACCATATATCCATTTACCTGTCTGGGTTTGCGATGCAGTAACAGGGTCGGTTGCCATAAACACAATTCCGAATGCGAATCCACCCATCAGTAAGTGATGCCAAAATGGTACCGACATAAATGGGTTTGTGGCAGTTGCTGTCAAATTGAGTATAATTCCCATTAAAAGTGCACCGATTGTTCCCGAAAGCATTATACGCCAACTTGCTATGCCTGTTGCCAATAGTAATAGTGCTCCAATGCCTATGGCTATTACTGATGTTTCTCCTATTGAGCCTGGCACAAAGCCTATGAGCATTTCTGCAATACTATGAGTTTGTGGTTCACCGCTTGCAGCTAATGCTAATGGTGTGGCTCCAGAGAAAGCATCGGCTTTTTCTGCAATCCAAACTGCGTCGCCCGAAATGTGCGATGGATAAGCAAAGAAAAGGAATGCTCGCGCTGTCAGTGCGGGGTTCATAAAGTTCATTCCAGTACCACCAAACACCTCTTTACTAAAGATAACCGCAAACGCTGTACTAACTGCCACCATCCAAAGTGGAATATTGGGAGGCATAATTAGTGGAATTAACATTCCTGTAACCAAAAAGCCCTCGTTAACCTGATGTCCGCGTAGTTGAGCAAATAAAAACTCAATACCAAGACCAGTTACATAGCTTACAATTATTATG
>Ga0208694_1004669_pt1 | contig 12179 bp, 11 predicted proteins | sample AD_UKC078_MetaG_FD_184442 | JGI IMG/M metagenome (GOLD analysis project Ga0208694, IMG submission 184442) | Active sludge microbial communities of municipal wastewater-treating anaerobic digesters from USA - AD_UKC078_MetaG (SPAdes) (version 2) | ecosystem: Engineered > Bioreactor > Anaerobic >...
TAGATGGAGGAGAGTCACATAACTAACGTGGGAGGGAGAAGGGAGGCGGGGAGAAGATCTCCGAGACCACCGACACGGCCAGACCGACGCCACCAGAGCCCCGCCGCCGAGAGGATGAAGGTGCGGGAGAGGAGGTGCAGATCCCCTCCTAGCAGCTACTGCCCGACCTCGTCTTTGTACTCCCGGAAAGCACCTACCAGTTCCCCAAATGAGGTAGGTCTGTATTTCTTGAAACTATCTTCGTCCACATAGACGAAATCATACTCTATCTCGTCTTGAACTCGGTTGATGTCTTCGCACCACTGCCGCAGACGGTGCATCTTCAGAGGCACGTCCAGGTCTTCCTCTCCTTTAGTCTCTACGATGAAGACCCTCTTGTCCGCCATTTTGACGATGAAGTCGGGGTAGTAGTTCGAGATATCCCCATCTGCATTCTGGTAGTCCAGCTTGAAATTGATGGCGAAGTAGTTCTTGTTGTGGGAAACCACGTCCTCGCATTCCTCCAAGAACCTGGCAAATTCAAGTTCAAGATGACTGTCACCGATAACCCGGTTGAAGAGACTCTTCTTGGGAATGAAATAATCCTGGTTCTTCGCCAGGAAAGGACGTGTCTGCCGCAGCTTTATGGTATCACGTATCTCGGCATCGCCTCTGTCCCGTACAGTGAGAGCGTTGATTGCCTTCTTGAACGTCTCAATTACAGTCTTGGTGGCAGCCAGCTCTGATAGGTTGCGGAGGGTGTTGGGGCTTTCCAGGTCCACGGGTCGGTCAAATAGCTCATCTCGAACGAAGTCCTTGACCTTGCCATACAGGACGTCATACCCGCTAAAGAGACGCAGTTCCCGCATGATGGTCTGGGCAAAGAAACCGATGACGCTGCGGTAATCAGCCACCTCCGCCGTATCAAGGATCGTTGTATGAGTGATTTCCCCGGTGGTGATATCCTTGAAGACGATCTCCCTCTGCTGTTCTTCGGAAAATGACTGATATTCCACTTTGGCGTGGTCCAGGGCGGTCACATCCAAATCTGCAAGGTTCTTATATTCTCGATAGATGCGAGGGGTCAGAACAGGAATTTCTATGTCCAGGGCGTCGAGGTCCTTGTTGACGTTCTCCTTATCGACCTCTATCACCAAGGGCGTCAGAGCCCCGGTATCTGGACCCATTGGCTTTCGCTCCAGGACCACACCTTCTGCCTGGATGGATTCTACGAATTCCATGAAGGCGTTCGTGCCGATGACGCTCAAATACTCCTCCAAGCCACCGGGATACATCTTCCGCAGACCGCGCCCCAGGGTCTGTTCAGGGAGGATGTTGCTCTTCGCGGTGTAAGCACGGAGACCCACAATGGTGGTGACGTTACGGACATCCCACCCTTCGGTGAGCATCATCACGGAGACGATGGCTTTGTAGGGGCTGTCCCAGCCGTCGATCTTGTTTGCCTGATCACGAAGCAGATCAAGTTCCTCTTTTGCCTTGCCTGTACGTGCCTCGGAGATCTCTCCGTTGTTCTTAGTATGGATGACCAGGACGGCGTCTTTTAGGTCGGGGTAGTTGTCATCCAGGTATTTTGCGACTTCGTCACAGTTTCTGGTGTCGTCGGTCATGACGAAGAGGATGGACTTCTTGCCCACCTTCTCATGCTCCTCGTATGCCTTACGCCACTCGATAACTCCCAGGTGAAGGTAGTCGACGTACTTCTCGGTGAACTTGGCGCTCTGCCGCTCGACAAGTTTGGCTCGGCTCGGTGCATCGGGAAGGACGGGATGCTTGACGACGTTCTGGGAAATTGCCTCCACCAATGGATAATCTGCAACCGTCTGGACGAAGATGGCTCCATTGGTGTGCTTTGGAGTGGCGGTCGTGTCGATCTGGAGGGATAGGGCAGAACCCTTCTGCTTCAGACGGTTATGGATGTCCTCGATGGACTTGAACCAGGCCATCCTAGGGTCGTGGATGTGATGCGCCTCGTCGTCGAGGATCATCAGCTCCTCGATATCCCGGATGATCATGCCCAGGTCCACCTTGGAGTCGGTGGTGGCGCCGGTGGGCCGCTTGCCGAGGAAGTAGTCCATGGTGTTCTCGTCTTCAGGGGATGCCGGGATATCGTCCCCGGCGTAAACGCGGTGGATGTTGGTCAGGAAGATGTTACCGGTGGGTCGGGTGATCCGTACCTCGTCCTGGACGTGCAGGGTAAGCTGGAAGTCGTCCCGCCAGTTTCGCCCGCCGATGCCGTTGTCAGGTATGACCGGGTCATCAAAGAAGATCTTCAAGCCCTCGAAGTCCGTTCTGATCCTGTCGAGGACGATGATGTTGGGGGTGATGACCAGGAAGTTTCTTGAGAGATCTGACTCCGGCTCGTATAGCTTGTGGTAGAAGCTCCAAGCGAGGACCAACCCCAAGACCTTGGTCTTACCTGAGCCGGTGGCCATCTTTACGACGAATCGCCGCCATTCCTCGTCGAACATGCCGGAGGTGACGATGGTCGAGCTGTCGAAGCGCATCAGGTCGTACTTGTCCTTCACATCAGCGAAGTCATGGAGGTAGATGATCGTCTCCACAGCTTCACGCTGGGCGAAGTAGTACTGGAACTCGACCATCGTGCCGTCGGACTTGGGCAGGAGGTGCTTTGTATTGAACCACCAGTTGAGCAGGCTCCTGCTAGTTTCGGTGGCACCTGCATAACCACGATCCCTCCACTCCTTCACCTCCCGCCGAAGCTTTGTGACGAGCGGCGGCATCAGCTTGTCCATGCTCGTCTCTCGCAACGATTCGTCGGCTGGAAACCAGCGGACGCTCGGGTCGAGGATGGCATGAGGGGATTCGGGAAAGTCGGGATGGAGGGCCATAATCACTTACCTCCTATGTTGAGATCTATGATGGTCATGGTGTCGCTTCCGAAGATGTCAACCACCTTGACAGCAACTTTTCGCCGCCCTGGTTTGCATTCGTGGAAGACGCTGGTCAGCTCCAGAGAACGGTCTTTCTTGGTCCTGAAGGATTGCCACTCGTTCTCGAAGATGTAGTCGCCGGTCCAGACCTCCTCCCACTCCTTTGTATCCGGGTTATGGACCCGAACGATCTCACGTTTGCTCTCGAAGTTGAAATCCACCGCCCAGTAATCGATCCAGTCGGTCCAGTGCTGAGTGAGGACCTCCCGACGTACGATGCCGTCCTTGTCCTTAGTGACCTTGACGATCTTGCCGCTCTCGACGACGATCTTGCTCGCTTTGTTCTTGAGGGAGGCTTCGACGGCGGCCATGGAATCCTGGGAGTAGAAGACCGAGAAGTCGGTCAGCTCCACGGCGACGCTGTCGCCCTTGAACTTGGGGGTGACTTCGATCGCCGCCACGTCGTGGAAGACGACCTGGTTCTTCTCCACCGCCCTTTTATCGAAGACCTCGGCGGGGATGTACTTGGGAGCTATGTCGATCCCTTTCGCTCTTGCCTCGTCCAGGATGTTCGGGAAGAGGCCCATCTCGAACTCGAAGCCAAGGATATCGACGCGGGTGATATGCTTCTTCCGGCATTCCAGGATGACCTCCTCGACGAAGAGGCGGGTCACAGGCATATTGATCGGTCCCACCGCCACCAATCGCCCTGCCCGCTTGCCATGGAAAGTCTCGAATCCCGTGGTCTTCTCAGCACGGTATGCCCGGAGGATCAGATCGACGAAAGCAGCTTCCTTCTCTTCAATTTGCTTCTGCTTCTCTTCGTCACGTAGGTTAGGGTTGACACCGATATAGTGCTGCCGCTCATACTTGCCCAGGTTGAGGATCTCAAAAGCTCGGTAGTCTTTGCCCTCGGCTTTGAGTTGCCTCTGGACACCGATCATCCGCTTTCTGGTGGTGTGGATGCCGAACTTGCCAAGGTCAGAGACGATCCACTTCCTACCCAGCTTCTCAGCCACTGCAGAAGTGGTCCCAGACCCGCAGAAAAAGTCTGCGACAAGATCGCCTTCGTTGGAAGAGGCTTTGATGATCCGTTCGAGCAGAGCTTCTGGTTTTTGAGTAGCGTAACCTAGCCGCTCAATTGCCTGAGGATTAATGGGCGGAATCGAGTCCCACAATGACTGAATTGGACGCCCATTCCATTCATCTAAGTATTGTTTCCGCTGGATTCTTTGTGTTTTTTCTTTTGGAAACACCAACTTTCCTTCTTTATCCCATCTCTTCATAGTCTCAAGTGAACAGGACCAACCATTCCTTGGAGGAAGAAACCCTTTGTACTCATAAATCAAGGTGGGGCTGTATGACGGACTGACTATTGGGCTTAATCGGTAGCGACGTCCATTTTCGTCCACGTATTTAAATCGTTCATCTACATAGTCCTGAGCACCTTCTTTCGAAACTGGTGGTGAGAACGTGTAGTTTTCTGCCTTTGAGTAGAACAAAATTGTATCCGTAACTACCCCAAACTGCTTTGATTGAGCTAACACCCCAGATCTTCGTTTCCAGACGATTTCGTTGATCAATCGGTCTTTCCCAAAAATTTCGTCACATACTAAACGAATGTGTGAGTTTGCTCTCCAATCACAATGCACATAGATGCTACCATCCTCAGCCAGTAAATCCCTCATCAGTATCAGACGCTCATAGATCATGGCAATGAAGGAGTCAGAGCCATTACCCCAGGTGTCTCGGTAGGCGATCTCCTCCAGGATGTTGGGCTTTTTGGTGAAGGTATCGCCGCCGATTTCGATGTCCATGCTGAAGTCGGCGCCCACGTCAAAAGGTGGATCGATATATATCAGTTTGATGCCGCCCTGCGCCTCGATCTCCTCGCGGAGAGGACCGTTTTTAAGGCTGGAGAGGATCAGCTTGTTGTCGCCCCAGATCAGCTTGTTAGTCCAGCCCTTGAGTTGACGACCTCGGGGGTCCAGGTCGAAGAGCGTCCTCTGAAAGCTGGTGTCCTTCTCGGCACGTGGTTCATCGACCTGCTCGATGACTTGGAAGGGGAGAACTATGTTGCAGACTTCATTTGTCTTGCCATTCCAGACTAACTCTACCTCCCTCTTGTCCTTGAAGAGCAGGAAGCGGTATTTGTCTGGAAGAGGCTCATCGGCTTCGATGTACCGGATGACCTCTTGTTGTTCCTTTTCGGTCAGGAGCGACATGAGAACCCTCTCAAATCCTTATCCGCAACAGTAGCCGCTATGTCACGGATTCCAACTCGCATGTCAAACCCAGAATTCACTTTGGTCGCCCTCCTGGCATATGGAACCGCTGCAACCCACGAAATATCTTACGGTAGCATCAGTAACTCCGCCAGAGTTCCCAACCCTCTTACGAAGATCATTCTGAATCTTCTTCGACGTCGCCATTAGCGGGCTCCTCGAATGTACCAACATCTATCACGGTCTTGCCCATCTCTTTTTCGATGATTCGAACGAGATCCTTTTTGCGTTGCTCATAGAAACGGTAGAAATCATCGGCACGCAACGACTCTGGGTCGATAAGATGACTCCTCAGAATCTCATCCTGCTCGACTGTTGTTAGTTGTACCTGAGCATGGTTTCTTAATTGCTCCAGGTACTTTGAGGGAGGTTGACTACCAATCATCCGGTTTGCCTTATAAGAGACCGGCGTCTTGTTGATGATCGAGTTGGCTGTTCTGTCCGGTATGTTATTCTTCGTGCACCAAGCTCTTGGGAAGATGTGGTGGATGTCAATCGCATTCTCTCTATGGTCGAGATCAGACATTTTGGCTTTCCAGAAGAAATCCTTGCACCCCTCACGTACCAGAAGAACATACAGCCCTCTGTACGCGGCACTAGTGCGTGTTCTCATGGTATCAAGTCGTGAAGATTGGAACCCCGCGTCCACCACTGTGGTAGGTTCAGGTGCAGCAGGCTGGTTTATTCTGTTCAACAGATCCTGCATATCGAGGGCGATGCGTGTTTCAACAGCTCCACCATACAACTCACCAAACACACCACACCAGAACCATTTGGCTAACTTTGCATAAGGTACTGGTTCTAACCAGCGTTCTCCCAACTGCACCATAACTGCCGCAAGAGGAGTAAGCTGAGTACGATAGGGCAGGTAGTCCGGACTTCGGAACCCCTCCATGTGCAGAAACTTATCGGCAGCCAGAAAACCCGATGTAAGACTGTCAGCCCACCTCTTGTACGCATCGAGTGGCAAAGCCAGCACCTGATCACGCTTGGCACTAACTGTCGTGACATCTCTTCCTGTACTCCCCGCACGCAAATTATCTTGGCGTTGTGAGTAAGTATGCAGAAGAGAGATCCCCTGGAGGAAGTCGGTTGCTTGGACGGTACTTAGCAGGGGTTTGGCGGCAAGAACATCCTTACGACCGTCTACCCTTTTCTTTTTCCCGTTCTCTTCCTTATAGTAGCCAAACCAATCATCTCGCAAGCGGAATCCATCGGCGGCATAGATCGCTGTTATCAACTCGAAGGGCGACAACGGAACCCCGCCTGTGTTTACCTTCTCGAATACGAGGCATACTGCTTCCTTACTGTTATCTTTTTTCAGCTCGATAATTGGGATATCGTATAAGCGAAATCTGTTCAGGATCTCCCTGCGGAATTCCATATATGGCTTCAACTTGGTCTGATCATAGTCCATCAAGCCTTCTTCCCATTGATCTGAGTTCAGAATCTGATTACATGGGAAATAGAACCGCTCGTACTCTTGCTCCTGTGTCCCTAGGTCTAATACGATCTCTCTGCCGAAGTTCCTCTTGATTGTTTTGCTGGCATCCACCCCGATTACGGCGTCTTCGATCCTGTTACTACCCAGCAGGGCCGCCTCGATGTCGATATAGTAGAACCGCTCTATCACTCGCTTCTGGGCATCCTGTGTCTTGACAGGTTGAGTCGACCGAAGAACCTGTGTCAGAGCAGTTAGTCTTTGCTGACCATCCAAAATGAGCCTTTCAGCTTCTACGTGGTTGGTCAGCTTAACGCCTTCAACTGGTTGGCTTTGATAACGGTTCTCTCCACCAGTTTCAAGCAGCATAATGCTGCCGATCGGAAAATCACGAGCTATGCTTACCAGCAGAGACCTGATGTGACTGTCGTCCCACACCCATCCACGTTGAAAGTCAGGCAACTGTATCCTTCCATCAGTGATCTCATCAAGAAGGTTCGTCAGCCGCGTCCTGGTCGAATCAAAGTTAGACATGTTTCCCCCTTCGTGTCATTAAGCGGTTTGTTCCCGCGTCTCTACACTCAATTTCGGCATAAGCAACTGGGCATGTGCTTCGGCGGGCTCGATAACATGCGTTTTGAGGTTGGCGAGGAGCATTTCTTTGCTATCATAGAGATATATCGGCAAAACCCATGGATAGGGTGTGATGTCACCGAAAAGGGCATATTCTCGATCCGAACTGAGCATTACAGGCTGAACAGCTACAGACGGTAGACGCGGAACTACACGCTCCAGCTCGGCAGGTATGCTTTTTGCGTCGGTGATGTCTGCAATTACAAACCGAGATAGGTGAGCTAGGGTAGAAACGGTTTCGCCCAAGTTTCTACTGACGGGTTTGTCCCAGTCGAAGAGTATGGGCAAATAGTTGTGCTTCTTCAATTCATCCCGAATAGCTTCTAAAACCGGCTTTTGCGTGTCACTGAACCTCCCCAAAATTAACACTGCTTTAGTAGTTATGGTATCAATTACGTCTCTCACTTTTGGGCTGTGGAGAAGCAGATAAATGAACTGAACAACTTCAAGGTTATCGACTGTGATGACCGGTTCATTATTCTGGGTAATTATGAGATTGGCTTGGTCTTTGGGTATACCTTCCAATCCCCAAGCGGAAATTCCATAGACATAGCAATTTGTAAGAGAGGCTCCCCCCATTTTTGTTTTAACCATCTGACTTCTAATCAGGTTAGCATCCATCAGATTAGCATTCGTCAGGTCCGCTTCACTCAGGTCTGCCCTACTCAGATCTGCCCCACTCAGATCTGCCCCACTCAGGTTAGCCCTACTAAGGTCTGCCCCATCTAGTTTAGCCCTATTCAATCTAGCCTTGTAAAGGTTAGCCTCACGAAGGTCTGCCCTACTTAGGTAAGCTCCACCCAGGTAAGCCCCCCGTAGTTTAGCCTCACAGAGATCTGCCTCAGTTAGGTTAACCCCACTCAGGTAAGCCTCATGCAGTTTAGCCTTAGAAAGGTTAGCCCAACTCAGGTTAGCACCAGTCAGGTTAGCTCCGCTCAGGTCAGCTCTACTCAAGTTAGCTTCGCTCAGGTCAGCCTCACTTAGATCTGCCTGACTCAAGTCAGTCCCACTAACATCGGCTTCATGCAGTTTAGCCTTACAAAGGTCAGCGGCGTGCAATTTAGCGTCACAAATGTCAACCCCAGTCAGGTCGGTCCCACTAATGTCAGCTCCAGTCAGGTCTGACCCACGCAGTTTAGCCTCATGGAGGTTAGCTTTAGAAAGGTCAACGCTATGTAGTTTAGCTCCGCAAAGGTTAGCCTCATTCAAGTAAGCCCCGCTCAGGTCAGCACTACTAACGTTAGCCTCGTACAGTTTAGCCCCCCAAAGCCTTGCACCATTCAGTTTAGCCCTGATCAGATTAGCTCCGTGAAGGTCTGCTCCGTTCAGGTTAGCCTCACTCAGGTTAGCTTCGTTCAGGTCAGCCTCTCCTAGGTAAGCCCCACTCAAGTCAGGGATAGTAGAATTCTTTCTCCTCCATTGATTCCACTCGTCTATTCCCTGTCTGATAATCCGAAGCTGTTCCTTGCTTGCCATCTAATCACCTCTCGCGACCCGACAGTATCCTTGATCATACCAGTAAACTTGAGATCACCGCTGTTAAGCACCTTGAACGTGCGTTCTTCCATATCGGCTCACCACCTTTTGACTTCCTGCTTCTCCTTTGGTGGCTTCTCCTCATACTCTATTGTGGATACGGCACCTTTGAAGATGATCATCTTCTTCCCATGACCCAGATCTAGCAATAGTTCGTAGGCGTTGAAGGCTTCGAGGACACCTTTTATCGGACGACCATCCATCATCCTGATAATGATCGACCGGCAGAGGAGCTTTGGTAGGAACTGAGGCGGTCCGGTGCTCTTCTTATCGGCTTTGGAGTCGCCAGTCGTGGTTGTAGTTTGGTCATCAGTATTTTGGTCTTCGTCGTTCCCCATTACTTGATGGGAAGAGTGCCGCTGAGATATATATTTTATGGATTTTAAAATTTAATATAGCACCTCAGAACGGTTCGTTTCACATTAATGCTTAAGGATTAAGTATTAATGGAAAATATCTTAAGGTAATAGGACTTAACCCTTAATCATGAAGGTGGTAGCAATCGCCAGCCAGAAGGGTGGCGTTGGGAAAAGCTCCTCGGCAGTTAACCTATCTGCCTACCTTGCACTCAAGGGAAAGCGGGTTTTATTAATTGACCTAGACCCGCAGGCTTCGGCTACAACCCATCTTGGGGTTGGTGACACTCTGGAGAACACTACTTATGAGCTATTGATGGAAGACCAACCTTTATCCAGCATCGCCATTCCCACAGAGATCACCGGTTTGGATCTAGCTCCATCGGACAAAAAGCTCGGACGGGCAGAGATGCAGCTAGGGGCTGCAAAAGGTACTGAGAGAGAGTCACTGCTAAAACCAAAGATCAGGGGTAATAACAGCTATGACTTTATTATAATCGATACCCCCCCTAACCTTGGTTTTCTGACGATCAACGCAATGGTGAGTGCAGATACTGTTATTGTACCTATTCCAACCGAATTCTACGGCATCAAGGGACTTTCTATGATCCTCGATCTGGCAAAGGCGATCTCAGAGGATCTAAACCGTGACATGAAACTGAGGTACTTACTGACCATGCACGACAGACGTACAAATATGGGCAAAGAGGTGATCGCAAATGTCAGAGAACTCCTCGGAGATGATGTATTCGAGACCGTCATCCCACGAGTCGTCAAACTGGCTGAAGCCCCATCCTACGGCAAACCCATCTGCCTCATAGATCCTGAATCCCCCGGTGCCATTGCATATTCCCAGCTTGCAGATGAGGTGATAACATCATGAGCGGCGACTTGATGGACAGAGTGTTTGGTGATATCAAAACCAAAAAGGAGGAAGTGGAGGGCTTAAGCAAAGAAAGCTTAAGAGATGATACATTAAGAGATAGTACCTTAAGTGATGATGCCTTAAGCACAGATGCCTTAAACCTTAAGGTACTGGATGAAGTAGTCGGGGCAACAACTACCAAACGGAGAATGATCGGAATATGGTCCCCGGAGATCGCGGCAGCCATGCAGTATTTGAAAAGCACGACGCCACGATTCTCTATATCCGAAACCGCAGCAAAATGGATTACAGAGGGACTTGAACGGGATTATCCTAACCTAATATCGAAAGTTAGGAAGGAGATGAAACGCTGAAATCGTAAAATAACAAGTTCAGCAAATTACTGGGGGATCGTCTCTATGGAAATCTCCAGCCATCCAATATACACATAATTTAAGAGGTGGTCCCATGCCAGAACATTTAACAGTTTTTGATCGATTAGGTCAATACCACTTAACTGAGGGTCATCTTTAATATATCTCGCATCATAAGCAGATTCACAAAGACATGGGAGGCTGAGGCTTAATGCCAGAAAAGACTTGGACAGCCTCCGGGTCCGCCGCCAAGCTACCGGAGGGTGTCGCAACCTTGCAAGAGGACAATAGCACTCCAGAAAAGATAAACCTTTCTGTTGATGAAGAGAGGCGTCGACTCCAGAAAGAACAACAACGACTACGGGGAGAGATCCGCCAGAAGGAAGCCGAACTAAAAGAGACTGAAGGCGAGTCGATTGCGACACTAAACGACGCATTCGATGTTCTCCAGCGCTTCTCCGATGTTATTGAAGCAGACGATTTCATCGAAGATTCCCGCCGTCGAATAGACCAGGCTCGTCCTGAAGATCGGATGCATACGATACTAGACGTACTGCGATCCACAACGGTTCTAATCGATGCCGTAGGTTCAAAGAGGTGGGGGCAGTGACATCCAAAGACATAATCCATGATCTCACCAGCATCCTTGAAGAGGCGTCCCCACATTGTCAAGAGGTCATCGAACGAGCCATCAAGGAGATTGAAGAGAGAGACTCCGAGATCACACATCTTAAGACCGAACTTAAGAAGAAGGACGTCGTGATTGAGGAGCAAGATCAGTACTTCGACTCCTTCTTCCGATTCTGTGTCGAGACCTTTAATGCAGCTGCAGAAGCTCTAGAGATTGTATGCCCCGGGAGGGAGACACGCCAATTTTTAGCCGGGACAAAGACAGCTGTTGAGACTGCAACCCCGGAAGGACGACCCTTCGCTGTCGTCGGTAGAATCAGGCAGATCATTGAGCGGATGAAAGAAACGCCACCTATCAGCCATGTGGATGGTAATAGACCAGACCCCCTACGCTACGACGTGAAGACTCTGAACCAGAAGAGAGCTGAAGCCATCGCCGCTCACGTGCAACAGACTGGAAAGACAAGCATCAAGAGCGTCGAAGCCCGCGCTGTTTTGGAGACTGTGGAACATCGTAGGCTTGACAGAAAGACGGTCTGTAGGGCACTGAGGGCTGCGCAGGGCATCTTGCGAGCCACTGCGGATAAGATGGGAGGGGTCACCAGGTTAATCATCCCTGGCTCGCCCTCGCAGAAGAGAACACTGGACGTGTCCGACGGAAGGCACGATAGTGGAGGTGGTGACGAGAGGTCACGCCTGCGAAGGAGAATATCGCTGGGAAGTGGTTAATGCACCATCTCCAAGTATCGTATGTGAGTAAGATTCGTAGCAAAGCATAATAAGTTATTGGGTTGATCGTGCGTGTTGTAGTGTCGGTCTAGTCTATCGTATGTCGTTCTGGCGGTTCTAGTTCTGGCTCTTCTAGCGACTTTTTCTTGTTTCGTCGTTCTTTCGTTGCCGCGGCAGATTGCCTCATTTAGGTAATAATTTCGAATACATTCATGTTACTCGGGCAGCTTCCAGCGCTCCCATCACCAAGTGAGGAGCGCTTCCAGCGTGCCCTCGTCCTCCGACCCTCCGACGTGCTACGGGATGTGGTGCTTTTGTACATCCTCGTTTGTACACCCACCCTCTGCGTAACACTACTACACATGTTTGTATTATCCGGATGCGTGGGACTTCGGAGGTGGGTGGATGGCATCGTTGGATATCGGTTCGGATAGCGGAT
>Ga0208694_1004674_pt1 | contig 12174 bp, 10 predicted proteins | sample AD_UKC078_MetaG_FD_184442 | JGI IMG/M metagenome (GOLD analysis project Ga0208694, IMG submission 184442) | Active sludge microbial communities of municipal wastewater-treating anaerobic digesters from USA - AD_UKC078_MetaG (SPAdes) (version 2) | ecosystem: Engineered > Bioreactor > Anaerobic >...
GAAGAAGGGCGCCAAGATCAGCCACAGCGCCAGAAGGGGATAGACCACATAGAGGATCTTGCGCAGGCGCCGGATTGCCAGCAGCGGAGCCAGGCAGATCATCAGGGGGACGATCCAGTCCAAAAAACGGATATGCAACACCGGAAGCACAAAGTAAAGCATGAAACCCAGCAGCAGAATGGACAGCACTATGGCAGGCAGGGCTTTGATCCTGAACTTGGGAAACTTGATCACGACAGGTTTGGGCGTTTGTTGTTGAAACATGGTAACCTCCCTGAACTAAGCTTTGTTTTGATACTGTGCCAGATGGCGGCGGATTTGTCAAGCCGGAATCGTGGCTCGCCTCCACTGGCAGAATGGAAAAAAGTGGACTCGGCTCGGACGGCACCCTATCCTTGCGGATACAGAGGCGCGACCGCCCGCTCAAACACTCCCTGAACCTTGGAAATGGCCAGCCCGTAATTGGTGATCGGCACTCCGCGCCGCTGGGCTTCCACGATGCGGCGGCTCATCTCCATCTGGTTGAGCATGCAGGCTCCGCAGTGGATCACCAGCGCGAATTCCTCCAGATTGGGCGGAAAGTCGTGTCCCGCGTAAACTTCATACTCCAGTTCCTTGCCCGTGAACTGGCTCAGCCAGCGCGGAATCTTCACCCGCCCGATGTCATCCGCCTGCACGTGGTGGGAACAGGCTTCGGCGATCAGGATCTTGTCGCCGTCGCGCAGCTTGTCGATCTGCCTCACCCCTTCCGCCAGGACGTCCAGATCGCCTTTGTAGCGGGCAAAGAGGATGGAAAAGGTGGTCATCTTCACCTCGGGGGGCAGGTCATTCACCACCTTCAGCACCACCTGCGAATCCGTGATCACCAGATCAGGCGGCTCCTTCAGGGTTTGCAAGGCATAGGCCAGTTCCCGCTCTTTCACCACCGTCACCACCGCGTCGTGATCCAGCAGTTCGCGAATCACCTGCACCTGCGGCAGGATCAGGCGTCCCTTGGGCGCGGCGAGGTCGATGGGAGTCACCAGCAGCACCCTGTCCCCGGCCTTCACCAAGTCACCCGCCAGGGGGCGCTCCTCCAGCAGATGGGCGGGCGCCAGCTTGATCAGCAGTTCCTTGGCGGCATCGATGTTTTCCCCCTTGAGGGCGGAGACGGAGACCCAGGGCAGTCCCCGTTCCTCGCACCAGGCGATATTGGCGGGGGCAGGCTCGCGCAAATCCCTGTGGTTAAAGACCATTAACAGCGGTATCTTCATCTCGCGGATGCGTTTCAGGGAGGACAGCTCGCTCTCCGCGAAGGGGCGGCCATCGTTCACAAACACGGCTATGTCCGTGCGGTAAAGTATCTTATAGGTGGCGAGTACCCGTTTTTCGCCCAGTTCGCCGCTGTCGTCCAGTCCAGCGGTGTCAAAGAAGGTCACCGGGCCCAGGGGCAGAAGTTCATAGCGTTTGTCCACCGGGTCTGTGGTGGTGCCCGGGGTGCTGGAAACGATGGCTATCTCCTGTCCTGCCAGGGCGTTGATCAAGGACGATTTTCCAGCGTTGCGGTTACCCAGCAGGGTGATGTTTACGCGTTCTCCGCGGGGTGTGCTCATCTATCTTCTCCCAAAAAGTCTTGCGGCTTGCGGCCGCTAATAGCTTTTATTATCAGTTCTTTCATGTTTCTTTCCTTGTCGGACTGGATACCAGCCCATGTAAAAATAATATATGTGAAAAGCGCGAATCTGTCAAGCAAAGAGAATTCTGGCAGACAGGGGCCTGTGTTTTTGATATATCCACAAATTACACAAATTAACACGGATTAAAAGAACAGAATAAGGACAAGTGTCCAGCCTAAAAACAACAACCAGACCCTGAAACAAACCGCCACCAAGCCCTAAAGCCGTGTCATCCCGGGCTGTCGGGGTCACCGCCAAAGCGCGAAGCGGTTTGGTGGGGTGGCTTGACCCGGGATCCAGTCTTTTAAAAACAACCAGCAAGCCCCGAAACAAAGCACAACAGACTAAAAACCGTGTCATCCCGGGCTGTCGGGGTCCCCGCCAAAGCGCGAAGCGGTTTGGTGGGGTGGCTTGACCCGGGATCCAGTCTTTTAGAAACAAACGCGTAAGGTTTTAAAAAAGCAGGCACCTTTCCACCTCAAAACACCTTTCCACAAATTCTCCCCCCATATATATAGGTGCTACGACCCCTTCATGCCAGGCGGGAAGCGGATCCCAGGGCAAGTATATATATACTTGCCCGTAATTGCGCGGCCATGGGCTGGCTGCCCTCCCTTTCCCCTCGCGCGCGGGTGGCTCTCATTTGCATCCAGCGTTTTGGCGTGAGTCTTCCTTAGGTCATCCTTATAATTTATAAGGTTGACCTAAGGATGATGGCATCAAATCCAGTAGCAGCAAAGGAGGGCGGTATGAAGGATTATGCGGAAGGTTGTGGTATTTTTGTGGAAAGGTGGAAAGGTGCCCCCGAAACAAGTCCACCAAGTTATATTTTGTGTCATCACGGGAAGTCGGGGCCCCCTCTGGGGTGGCTTACCCGTGATCCAGTCTTTTTAAAAGAAACATCCACAAATTACACAAATTAACACGAATTAAAAGAACATTAAAGAGTCAACACACCCGACTCCGGAACAAAACCCTCCAGACTAAAAACCGTGTCATCACAGCCTGCGAGCCGTGATCCAGTGCCCAGGTGTGGCAAAGTCCGTTTGCCACAGAGACCGGAGGTCTCTTCCAAACAGGCAACTCCGTTGCCTCTGCCGAACGGACTTCGGCAACCCTTATATTACACCAATCCGTGTCAATCTGCGCCCTTTATCCGCGTTTATCTGCGTGAACCGTGGAACCCGGGATCCAGTCTTTTGGAATGTTTGAACTTCGCTGAAAACATTTTTCGCTACCAGGAATGAAAACTGGACAACAAACGCAGCTTGGGATATCTGACACTAAGAGTGTAATTCACACGATCAATAAGAACATAGCGTGCTGTGCATACAAAACATATTACCGACGGACTTCTGTTCTGAAATATGGACGTTTTGAACTTGGTAAACAGTCCGTATATGGACTACCAGCTGGGACTTGCCATTAGGCATATGCCCGAATGTAAAGCTATATTCTTATATAACGCATTGTAGACAGCACAGGTTGTTCTCTGCTCTTTCCATATTACACTAGTGGTCATCATTTCACCAGTAGGGGTTTTTTTACGCTTTTTTCCCGGGAGTTTTCATGTAAAGCACCCTACTGGACAAAGAGATGGGAGCCGGAAAACACAGCCTGAACTGGGACGGCACCGACTCCAACGGCGCCCAACTGGCAAGCGGAGTCTATATCTACCGCCTCAGCACCGGAAAGACGAGCGCCAGCCGCAAAATGATATTGCTGAAGTGACGGACAGCCGCCCTTCCAAGTCCGATAATTAACTTGAACCGCCGCGCATTACACACGGCGGTTCTTTCCAACAAGCCAAGTATCAGCAGCGGGAAAACTGCGCTGAAAAAGCCGCTGGTGGGGCTCCGTAAAATGGGAGTGGAAGCCGCCGCATGGAACACCTTGAAAGTAACAAGATACCGCCCCAAATTGATCTTTCCTAACCCAAAATCCGCAAAGCAAATTTCTTGACAATGATCTTTGGCTTAAATATAAGGTTCCTATCGAACAAAAGGAGCATGTTATGTACAATCTTCTTTGTGATAATTGGGTAAACGTGGTCTATCTTTCGGGCAAACCAGATAGAATATCTTTAGTTCAAACTCTTGAAGACGCACACTGTCTGCAACTGGCATACAGCAATCCTATGGACCGGTTCGCTGTTTTCAGATTCCTGCTTGCTCTTGGCTACTGGTGTTTCGCCAACACCAACGGGGAGCCTGAACCTGATAAGCCGCTTCCGACCTCCTGGATATCCTGGCTGGAAGAAAACAAGGGGTATTTCGAGCTTTTTGGGGATGGACAGAGATTTTTCCAAGCCGATCCCAGTTCCAGGATCAGAGCCATTACCGACCTTATTCATGAGATACCAACAGCTCACAACCTATGCCATTTCAATCATGTCACCGACTATATCGATGGGCTCTGCGAAGCTTGCTGCATCAAGGGACTGCTGAGATTACCTGTCTTTACCACTGTCGGTGGCAGAGGGATAGGCGCGGGAATCAACAACACTCCTCCATTTTACCTGCTCTGGCATGCAAATGACCTCGCTGGCATGCTGGTTCAAAATTGGCAACCCTGGGATAATATGGGGATTCCGGCATGGTTGGGTTCTTTTCAAAAAGAAAGCAGGAAAGTGGGCTTACTTGCCGGAATGACCTGGCTGCCGCGCAAGGTGCATCTGCATGATCCTGTCTCAGGTCAGGCAGCATGTTGTTCCTGCGGCTTACCCTCCAAAGCTCTCGTCTATTCCTGCAGCATAAAACCTGAACCAGTGCCGGAAGGCCTTAAATGGAAAGACCCTCATGGTGTTTACACCGATCAGGGAAAAAGTCTCCAGTCCAAAATCAAACTGATGTCCAATGATAGATACACTTTCGCGGACCGGGATTGGTATAGCCCGTTGTTCAGCTATTTGCACGCGGAAGGAAACTCCAGACAAGGAAAACTATGGTTGGTTGGATTTGCCAGCGATAAAGCAAAAAGCATAGACATCTGGGACAAGATCATCGAGCTTGAGGGAACTGATACAAATGATGAGCTACTGGCTCAATTGGCAAACAGGGCTACTGCCCTTAATGCCATGCGCAAGAAGCCTCTCAGAGGTGATTTCAAAAAGTCAGTGGGCACTCCCCAGATTGCTGACATTATCCCCCATGCCGAAAGCAGAATTGCCCTCAATGCGGGTAAAATGACTGAGAACAGGGGCTATTCCTGGCAGGATGCCGATACTGAATACGGAGAACTGCTCACCAAGGTTGCATGCTCTTTGGAGCCGGCTCAAACAGTGGACGCCAGGCTCAAGAGAGGTAAATTCATTTCCCGCAAGCCCTGGCCAGTTATACCAGAATCCAAAACAAAACCCGCAGAGGAGGACCAGAATGAATAGAGGAACCGTTGACTTCATTGCAAGCCTGGAGAACCTCAAAGAAGGCGATTTGGGCATTCTTAGAAAACTCAGGGGAGCCCGGCTTGATGAAAAGCTTCCCGGATTTGACCTGTTTTCCGCCCTATGGTGGCCTTTGCGGCAAAAGAATCAACGCGCTCCCAAGCGTGAAGTGGCTTGGTTGATCGCCAAACTTTTTGCTGAATTCCGCTTTGAACAGCGCGAGGGAGCCACATTGCCCATTCTTATGGGAGGCATCTGCCGGAAGTTGGAACCCAAAAAGGAATTACCCCGGGTATTGGCACGCTTTGATCAACTCGCATCGCTTGACATTATGCAGATGGAAGAGCCGCTGTCGGTCATCATGGGTATTTTGCGCAAGCACCAGCAGGTCTGCCTGGACTGGGTAGGGCTTACTGATGTTCTGTCATTTTGGGAGCAGGAACCTGTCAAAAGAGAATGGTCGGATTCATTTATTAAAGCATACAAGATCAACAAGGAGGATTCAGATGTTGATTGAAATTCATATGATTCAGAATCACAGCCCGGCAAATCTTAACCGGGACGACTTGGGCGCCCCCAAGACCTGTTATTTCGGTGGAGTATTACGTTCTCGCATCTCCAGCCAGTGCATCAAGCGCAGCATCCGTTTTGCCCCGGAATTCGCGGACCTTAGAGGAGGTATCCGAACAAGGCGTCTGGCAGAGAAACTCGAGGAAATGCTGGAAAACAAAGATAAGAAGCTGGTTGCCAAGTTTCTTGAAGCCTGCGGAATCAAAACCAAATCTTCCAAGAAAGCTGCAAAAAAGTCCGAAAAGATACCCGCGGAAGCCGATGAAGATCAGGATGAGCAGCAGGCGGCTGATACATCTGACATGCTGGTTTTTACCACTTATGATGCCCTGCGCCAAATGGCAGAGCTGCTTTCCGACTCCAAACTAAGTGAAAGCGAAAAACTGCTGCAGTTCAAAGATTTGCTCACAAACTGCGTCCATTCTCCGGATATAGCACTTTGCGGCAGGATGTTGGAGACCAAAGAGCTTAAAAACACTGGCGTTGAAGGCGCCCTACAGGTTGCACATGCGATCTCCACCCACATTGCCAGACCTGAGATAGACTATTTTGTGGCGGCCGATGATGTTCCCGGTGAAGACGCCGGAGCGGGTCATATTGGCGAATCCATGTTTGCCTCAGCCTGTTTCTACAAATACTTCTCCATTGATTGGGAACAGTTGGTCAAGAACCTGAAAGGGGACACGAATCTGGCAGCCCACACCGTGGGTGCCTTTCTCCTCGCCGCAGCCAAAACCAACCCCAGTGGCAAACAGAACAGCTTCGCCGCTCATAACTATCCCGATGGCATCCTTGTTGAGTTCAAGAATTCCCCTATTAGCTACGCCAACGCATTCGTCAGGCCAGTTTCCGTGGTCAAGGAATCGGACCTGGTGGAACAAAGCATCGGCCAGCTTTCCAACTACGTGAACGACATCAGGCTTGGCTATTATGATGAGCAATCCCCAGTTATCAGCTTCTGGTTTTCTCCAAACAATCGCTATTCCCTTGGCAATGAGCATTCCAAACTGGCTTCCAGAAACATTGGCAACCTCAATGAGCTTGTAGGCGCTGTGTTGGATTATATTGGCGGCTTCAAGTGGGAAGAAGTTCAGAAAAGCAAGGCTTATGTTGGCGGCTGACATGAGTGCGCCACCCAACACCTTATTCTTGCGCTTGGAGGGGGCTTTGCAGTCTTGGGGCAGCAACGAGGCTAAGTTTGCTTTGCGCAGGACTACCGACGCTCCCACAAAATCAGGTGTCCTGGGGCTGCTTTGCGCGGCCATGGGAATTGGGCGCGCGGAGGCTGCTGATTCATGGCTCCCAAAACTCGCCAACCTGCGCATGGGCGTGCGGATAGACCGCCCCGGCATACGCTGGTGGGACTTCCATACTGTTGGAGCGGGACAAAGAATGCGCATGGCAGAGCTGAAGGCACCCAAAAAACCTTCCATGGTTGGAGCTGCCCTGGCTGATACCCTGACACCAAGCAAAGTAAAAACCAGGGCAGAGACCTTGCTCTCACGCCGCGAATATCTTGCCGACGCCAGTTTTCTGGTCGCCTTGCAGGGTGAGCCGGAACTTGTGGAAAAGCTCTCCGCCGCTCTGGCCAAGCCGGTCTGGGCAATTTATCTGGGGCGCAAATCCTGTCCCCCTTCACGTCCCGTGGGCGAGCATGCTCCGGGCTTTTATAACACTTTGGAGGAGGCGCTGTCCGCGGTTCCCCTGCAAAAGCGCTGGCACAATGAACCCCTGCCGCAAATACTGCCTTGCGTCATGGACTGGATCCCCAGCCAGGACGGAGAACATGCGCCTGATGACGCGGAGATTCATTACGATCTGCCGGTTTCTTTTCAGCCGCCCCGCCATTTGCCGCGCTTCGTGATCAGGCGTGAGCTGGTTGTGGGAGAGGATGTGCAAGTGAGCAGGGAAACCGGAACCAGCGTTTGGAGGCCCAAAGGAACCCGGGCGGATTATAACAATTCCGAGTATAAGAAGGTCAGGGCGGAGCGGCTTGTGATGGACCATGCCGCGTGCATGGTATGCAAAGCTCCCGCCACGACTGTTCAACACGTGAATTACCGCAGGGCGGGAGGCAAGGAAATACCGGAAGACCTGCGGGCGCTGTGCCGCCTCTGCCACGACGCCTGCACCATGCTGGAATACGGTTCCGGCATGACCACCGACCGCATCGACCCCTGCGACCCCATCTGGCGGGAGCGAATACTGGCAAAGCGCAAAGATATAGTCGAGTTCCGTTCGCGCGGGCAGCGTTTCCGCAAAATGAAGCCAGAGGAGGAAAACGGATGATCTACTTGTCCAAGCTATTGATCGATACTGGAGGCAATCCAGACCGTCCCCGCCCCGGCAGAAAGTGGCTGGACAATATCTATAACGTCCACCGCCGCCTTTCCATGGCGTTCCCTTCAGGTTTGCGCCGGGAGCAGGATCCGCATTTCCTGAAGCCCTTTTCGCCAAACGACTTCCAAAAAACTCCCTTCCTTTTCCGGGTCGATAACAACATCGACGGAAACGATAAAAGGGCGATTATTATCGTCCAGTCCGTTCTTGAGCCGGATTGGGATTATTGCTTCCAAAACGCGCTTGATTTCCTGGCAGCGCCACCGGAAACAAAGGAGTATAATCCAGAGTTTCAAGCGGGACAACTGCTCCGGTTCAGGCTGCGGGTAAACGCCAGCGTACGCCGTCATATTCCTGAGAAGGTGCAACAGGACGGTCAAACCATAGAAACTGGCAACATCCTGCACAAAAGGGTTTCTCTCACCTGGGATCCCTCTTCCACCCCGGATCAGGCCCTTGCCGACTGGCTGGCTGCCAAAAGCCCAAAGCTGGGCTTCACCCTTCAGCGCTGTGAGCTTCTTCAACTGGGTTGGGTTTATGGCTCCAAGCCTGAACCTAAAAATGTCAAAGCAAAGGAACAGGGACAGGGCTACTGGCGTGAACACACATACAATCCTCTGCGCTTCCGTTCGGCTCTACTGGAGGGAATTCTCAAAGTGGATGACCCGAAACTGTTCCTGGAAACGCTTAGAAGCGGCATTGGAAAAGCGAAAAGCTTCGGCTTTGGCCTGCTGTCCGTTCTGCCAATCAGGAATGATGAATAAAGACCTGCACTCTATCCCCCGGATCAGAGATCGGCTTAGCTATCTCTATGTGGAGCATGCCAAAATTGATCAGAACGGGCAAGCCATCGCCATTCACGATGCCCTGGGAGAAACCCCGGTTCCTTGTGCCGGCTTGGCTATGCTGATGCTGGGACCGGGCATAACCATCACCCATGCGGCAATACTTTCACTGGCTGCCTGTGGCTGTCTGGTAGCCTGGGTGGGGGAACATGGCGTCAGGTTCTATGCCGCAGGCACAGGTACAACCCGTAGCGCCGTCAATCTTATGAAACAGGCAAAGTACTGGGCAGACCCGGTTTTGCATTTACGGGTTGTGCGCTCCATGTATCAGTTGAGGTTCCAGGATGAGCTTTCTCCTGATTTAACTTTGAACCAGATCAGGGGCAAGGAAGGTGCCCGGGTGCGCGATACATATTTCCAACTCTCCCAAAAGTATGGTGTGCCCATGCAGGGCAGAAACTATCAAAGAGACAACTGGAATAAAGCGGATCCCATAAACCGGGCATTATCTGTGGCAAACTCCTGCCTCTACGGCATATCGCACGCTGCCATTGTTGCTGCAGGATTCTCTCCCGGATTGGGCTTTGTCCACACTGGCAAGCAACTGTCATTTGTCTATGATATCGCGGATCTATACAAAATGGAAATGGCTGCTCCCGCCGCATTCCGGGCGACCGCTGAAGGGATCGGCGAACTCGACCGCAGAGTCAGGCTTGCCTGCCGTGATGAATTCCACAGGCAGAATCTACTCAAACGCATTGTCGCGGATATTAGTTCTCTCTTCGGTGATATTATGCCAGAGGATAGCCCGGATGACTGTTTTGCCGAAGAACCAGCCTTGCCTGGAGGACTCTGGTCTCCAGATGGAGAAGTTTCCCCAGGCGGCATATCTTACGGGCAGGATGATCTGCCAAAGGAAGATTGATGGTGGTTTTAGTATTGGAAAATGTGCCAAGCTCCCTGAGGGGTAAGATCACACGTTGGCTGCTGGAAGTAAAAGCCGGGGTGTTTGTGGGTAAAGTCTCAGCAATGGTTAGAGATAAACTGTGGGATAAGGTTAGAAGCAATTGCAGCGGTGGAACTTGCCTGATGATCTGGAGTAGTCAGACCGAGCAAGGGTTTGATATCGAATTCTGGGGTGCCGCATCAAGAGTCGTTACGGAATGGGAGGGTATCAAACTTATGACCAAGCATCCTTAAACTAAGGCTTGAAGGAGTTCAATGACCTCTTAGACCTCTATTGATCAAGTGTATTCCCCATGCATGTGGGGGTGAACCGGATACACACGCATCGGTTGCATAGGCTGTCCGGTATTCCCCATGCATGTGGGGGTGAACCGGATCACGTCACCAAGATCTGGCTTCGGCACAGGTATTCCCCATGCATGTGGGGGTGAACCGCTTATCCGAATGCTACAAGCTGCACGTGACCTGTATTCCCCATGCATGTGGGGGTGAACCGAGACCCTTCAACCTATCGCAAAAGAATTCAATGTATTCCCCATGCATGTGGGGGTGAACCGACTACAAAACGAGGTGATCATATGAGTGTCAAGTATTCCCCATGCATGTGGGGGTGAACCGCATCTGTTTTGCCTTCTGCATTGCCTTGTATCGTATTCCCCATGCATGTGGGGGTGAACCGAACGCCCGCCAGCCGGCGGCACTGCTGGCTATGTATTCCCCATGCATGTGGGGGTGAACCGACGAATCCCGTCTATGCCGCCCAGGCCAACGCGTATTCCCCATGCATGTGGGGGTGAACCGAAACCAGGAATTAACGTAGTGCCAGGCAAGACGTATTCCCCATGCATGTGGGGGTGAACCGACTTTGACAAAGCCATCCAGGTAGGTGATGCCGTATTCCCCATGCATGTGGGGGTGAACCGCCGACGAAATAGCGATGAAGGGACTGGTAACGTATTCCCCATGCATGTGGGGGTGAACCGGCGGCGGCGGCTTTGTCGGTATCCTGGTAGAGGTATTCCCCATGCATGTGGGGGTGAACCGAGGACGTAGCGAGGCGGCTTGGTGACCTGATGGTATTCCCCATGCATGTGGGGGTGAACCGCGCGGAGCTTTCCTTGTTGTCACCGGAAAGAGGTATTCCCCATGCATGTGGGGGTGAACCGAATTATCGGAAATAACAAAGAGTCTTCAAGGGGTATTCCCCATGCATGTGGGGGTGAACCGTCAACGAAACCAGCAACCTGCTGATCGTTGGGGTATTCCCCATGCATGTGGGGGTGAACCGAGGACGTAGCGAGGCGGCTTGGTGACCTGATGGTATTCCCCATGCATGTGGGGGTGAACCGCCTGAATCTATCACCCTACTGAGACAGGCAATGTATTCCCCATGCATGTGGGGGTGAACCGATCGTCCAGATTCTCACGATCATCCTGGACATGTATTCCCCATGCATGTGGGGGTGAACCGTTATAAAGGGCAGTCCAGTGAGCAATAGCAAGGTATTCCCCATGCATGTGGGGGTGAACCGATGGCAACAATTAGCAGGAATTAAACAAGAAGGTATTCCCCATGCATGTGGGGGTGAACCGTTCCGGATGCAGTCATCCGCTGTCGATGTGGAGTATTCCCCATGCATGTGGGGGTGAACCGTTCATAGCGCCGCTTTTCAGCCTGGCTACGGCGTATTCCCCATGCATGTGGGGGTGAACCGACGCGGCATAACCGCATGGGCAGCGCGTATTGGTATTCCCCACGCATGTGGGGGTGAACCGATCGACGCCGGCATCATCGAGGATCTGATCCTGTATTCCCCACGCATGTGGGGGTGTTGCGATTTCCTCGCGCGCGGGCGACTCTCATTTGCATCTGGCGCTCAGACCTTGGTCTTCCTGGGGTCAACCTTAACCTTTATATGGATGACCTAAGGATGATGGCACCAAAGCCAGTAGCAGCAAGGGAGAGCGGTATGAAGCAATATGAGGATTATCACGGGAATTATTTTGAAGGGACAAGCATCCAGTCTGGGTAGTTTGTTGGTATTTTGTCGGTTGTCTAAAGTGGTGGTTTTGTAATTGACCTGAAATCGGTGTGACGGGGTTTTATGGTTTTTTGAAGTTCTTTTTTGTATCGGATTGTAAAATTTTCACCCTCTTTCTATCTGTGTAATTTGTGGTTTTATTAAAAGACTGGATCCCGGGTCAAGCAAGCTTGCCCAGGATGACACAGTATATAGCTTGGGGGTGGTTTGTTTCACCATTCCACCTTTCCACTTCTAACAATTCGTGTTAGTTTGTGTAATACAGATTCCATATTGTGACATCATATATACGAGCAGGTGCATAACTGCCTCATAACTTCATGAGTAAGCGTATCAAAGTAATCAACAACTGCCTTTTCAAGTTGTTTCAAAGTGTCATACAGCCTGTTGTGCAGGGTATTTTTCTTGATTGTTTTCCACAGTCTTTCGACCGG
>Ga0208694_1004682_pt1 | contig 12165 bp, 9 predicted proteins | sample AD_UKC078_MetaG_FD_184442 | JGI IMG/M metagenome (GOLD analysis project Ga0208694, IMG submission 184442) | Active sludge microbial communities of municipal wastewater-treating anaerobic digesters from USA - AD_UKC078_MetaG (SPAdes) (version 2) | ecosystem: Engineered > Bioreactor > Anaerobic >...
GGTCACGCTGAAGGTGCGGAACTTCACGCTGCCTGTGCGCGCTTCACTGAAAATGGCCTTCTCCTTTTTTGAGGGAAATTATCGGAAATGGTATAAGCACTCCTCTTTGACGGAGGAGCAGCAGCGTTACCTCTATGAGTTTCTTTTGAAGTACCGCATTTCACCCAACAACATCTACGACGGCAGTGAAACCTATCCCGCGCGGCGTTTCTTGGGGCAGTACCACGACCAGATCAACTTCTTCACCTACGGTGGCGTGCCAAGTGCTAAAAAGCCTCTGCCAGAAGCGACCTTAAAGGCCCGGGTGGAGCGGGCGGTCAAGGTGCATGAGTGGGTCAAGGAGAAAGGCTTGCAGGAGGCGGGATATGTTTACCTGTACGATGAACTTGGCTTCTTCTCCGACCCGCTGGATGCTGCCCGTCAGGTGATGGGCGCATTGCACAAAGCCATGCCCGACGCCAAGTTCATGCAGACATCGTTTCCAGACCCACGCTTCGACACCTTGTTCAATGTCTGGTGCCCGCTCTTTGAACAGTTCTCGATCGCGGACCGTCGAGCGAAACTCGAGGAGAAGCGGCGCGAAGGCCACGAGATCTGGTGGTATGCGGCTGACAATCCGTCCAAGCCGTATCCGAACTTCTTTCTGGATCACCCGGTTTTCGATTGCCGGATCATCGCGGCGCTGAGTTGGATGTACAAGGTGGACGGGGTGCTGTACTGGTGCATCAACCGGGAGTGGGCCACCAACGTGTCTGAAAAAGAGCGCTGGCCCGAGGGCGAGTGGAAACCCTGGATCTACAGTGTGTTTAGCGGTAAGCGCGTATACAAAAACGGCATGGGGAATTTCGTTTATCCCGGCCCGGACGGGCGTCTGCTGCCGTCATTGCGGTTGGAAAATCTGCGGGACGGCGTGGAGGACTACGACTACCTCTGCCTGTTGCGTGACGGCATTGAAAAGCTCCGGCAGCAAAACGGCGACCCCGATTTGTTGGCGCGGGCAGAAGCGGTTTTGGCCGTGCCCCCGTCGGTGGCGCGGGCCGTGAATGATTATGCGAGCGATCCCTCGCATCTGCTGGCCTGGCGCACGCGTCTGGCCGACATGATCGAGGAGCTGGCAGCTAAGAGGTAATAGGTGAGAGGTAATAGGTATCTTTCGTGGCATGGGCGTCCCGCCCATGAAGCAAACACGGGCAAGATGCCCGTGCCACACTCTTCGTGGCATGGGCGTCCCGCCCATGAAAGAGCAACGAAGGTTTTGCACGAGCCTCAGGTAAGAGGCAATGGGTAAGAAGTACGAGGTACAAGGTACGAGGTACGAAGTAAGAGGTAAGAAGAAAGGAAACAACCATGGCGATTACGCAAACAGCTATCAGTTACTACGGCATGAACTATGTGGAGCATGCGGAGTGCGATTTCAAGGAGATGATTGAGCACGGATGTACCACGGTGATTCTGGCGGTCACGGAGTTCGATTTCAACTTCTGGCGTCCGAACATTCCGAAGATCGTGGACGCGGCGCACAAGCTCGGGCTGCGCGTGCTGCTTGATCCTTGGGGCATCGGCAAGTATTTCGGCGGGGAGCAGGTGAGTCTCTTCCTGCAGAACAACACCGAGAACCGCCAGGTCTCGGCGATGACCGGCGAGAAGCTGCTCGGCGCCTGCTTCAATACACCGGCGTTCCGCGACTATTTCGAGAACTTCTGCCTGACGCTGGCGCGCGAGACCGACGCGGACGGCTTTTTCTGGGACGAGCCGCACTACGCCCTGCCGAAGTCTTACGCCTCGATCACCGGCGGCGCGGGCGAGGACTGGGCCTGCCGCTGCCCGATCTGCATGCGACGTTTCCAGGATTACTACGGCTACGAGATGCCGCGCCTGATGACCGATGACGTCAAGCAGTTCCGCTGGCGCGAGGCGATGGTCATCCTGGAGGAGACCTCGCGCAAGATCAAGGAGATCAAGCCGAAGATGGAGATCACCTGCTGCGTCCACGCCACGCTCAACACCTACTACGTCTGCGAGCATCGCGGTTACGACAACTGGGACATGGTGGCGGCGTGTCCGTACTTCGATGTCTTTTCCACCACGATCATCTCGTGGGAACTGCCGCAGGCCTTCTTCGAGAACATCACGCGGCGGACCGTCGAAGTGGCGAAAAGGCACGGCAAGCTGGCTGAGCGCTGGCTGATGGGCTACTACAAGCAACCGACGGATTTCGCTATGATCGACCGCGTGGTGGATCTCTATGACGCGGCCGGCGTGGACCGGCTCGGGACTTGGACCTATCGCGGCGGCTACGGCACCGTGCTGGCGGCACCGGATGCGCTGAAGCTCTGGGACCGTATCGGCGAGAACTACAAGCGCGTGTTGAAGAAGTGAGGAGGGAAGGATGTTAAATGACTTTGGATACATCGAGAAGGTAATTGCCAACATCAAGGCTGTCGCTGAGAAGCAGGAGGCGAATATCAAGGCGGGGGCGGCCCTGATGGCGGATGCCATCGCGGCCGACCGGCTCATCTATGTCTACGCCGGCGGCGGACACACGACGCTTGCGATGGGCGAGATGTTCTTCCGCGCGGGAGGCCTCGCGAACATCAACCCGATGATGGAGACGGCGCTCTCCGTTTTTAACCAGGCGCTGAAGTACCTGGAACTCGAACGCACCGTGAACTTCGGCGCGTCGATCATCAAGTACTACAATCCGCAGAAGGACGATGTCGTCATCATCTTCCACAATATCGGTATCAACCCGGCGACGATCGACGCGGCCGAGGAGTGCAAGAAGCGCGGCTGCAAGATCATCGCTGTCGCGTCGAGCCACTGGCAGAACGAGATGCCGAAAGATCACTTCATCCGCCACCCGAACGGCAAGAACCTCTTCGACTACGCGGACGTCTGCATCGATGACTACAACCCCGTCGGGGACGCGGTCGTGAACGTGCCTGGCATGACAACGCCGATCGGCCCCGTCTCGAATGTCGTCGACTTCACGATCGCTCACCTTCTGGAGATTGAGTGCTGCAGCCAGTGCGTCGCGCGCGGCATCGTTCCGCCGGTCTGGAATTCGGCGAACGCGCCGGGCGGCGACGAGAAGAACGCGGCGTATCTTGCGAAGTACAAGCCGCTCGTCAAATGTCTGTAATGTCGTGGCTCTTGCAAAACCCCTCGTGGCATGGCGTCCCGCCCATGAAACACGGGCAAGATGCCCGTGCCACACCCTCGTGGCATGGGCGTCCCGCCCATGAAGCACGGGCAAGATGCCCGTGCCACATCTGCAAGCACGGGGTTTTGCAAGGCCCTCATGTCGTAAAGGAGAAATGATGAATCTCAAAAAAATGAACAAGGGGCTCGACTTCCTGCGCCAGAAGTATGGCGCGGCGAAGGGCGAGATCAAACAGATCGACGGTCACTGTTTCGTGGGGGCGACGCCGCTCCTGCCGGGACGCATGGAGCGCAAGATCGTCGAGCTTAAGAAAATGACCGAAAACGGTACGCTCGAAGGCATTTCCACGCTCCGCTTCGCGGCGTTCGCGCCGAAGGGCACGAACTTGGAGAGGATGCTCGCGAAGGAACTCGACCTTGCGGCGTATCTCGGCGCGTCGGACATTGTCCGGGTGATGGCCGTCGCCAACGGGCCTGCGATCAACGTCCTCGCGAAACTCGCGAACGACGTCAATGTCTCCGTCGAAATCGGCGCGAATCTGCCCAAGGGCGAACTCGGTTACGACCGCCATGAGATCATCGCCAAGCGCGGCGTTGCGTCTGACCAGACGGTTGACACCCACACGCCTCATGCGTCGATCCGTTGTTGGAACCGGGACGGCATGGTTGAGTTCACCGATGTCGATACGGAACTCTTCGGGCTCTCCTACGAGGAAATTTGGAACGTCCGCGCGGCGTTCGCGTTGCTGCAGAAGCGCGCCGACGCGAAGGTCTGGAAAGCCGCGTGGGCCAAGGCGACGAAGGCCGCTTCGCTCGCGTTTGCCGCCGATGCGTCGAAGTCCGCGAAAAAGATTGCCCTCAAGAGGGGCCTCGACACGAACGAATCCATCAAGGTTGCGGAGGTGCGCTAATGAAGCCGGTTAAGATTGCAATGATGGGCATGACGCATGGTCATACCCGTAAGTACTACCAGACGCTTTTGGACAACAAGAAGCTCGACTGGGTCGCGTCCTGCGCCCAGGACGAGGACGCGAAGAAAACGTATGAGCTTTACAAGACGGGCGTTCCCTGCTACCTCGACCCCGAGGAGATGTACCGGAGGCACCCCGACATCGAGGCGGTCGTCATCGCGTCCGCGAACGACCAGCACTTCGCGCAGATGAAGTGGTGCGCCGAGAAGGGCATCCACATCCTCTCGATGAAGATTCCGACCTTCGACATGAAGGAATACGATGCGATGATCGCGATGTGCGACGAGGCGGGCATCGTCTGCCAGATCGAGCTTGAAATGCACTACAATGCGGTCGTGCAGCGCCTCAAGAAGCTCATCGCGGACGGCGCGATCGGCAAGATCAAAGCCGTTCAGGCGACAAACATCACGCTGTCACCTGTCTGGGCCTTCCCCTGGCAGGGCGATCCGCAGGCGAGCTTCGGGAGCGTCGTCCCGCTCAAGAAGGGCGATCCGCGTTTCCGCGGCGGTGCCCTCTGCGATCATCCGCACATTTTCGACCTCATCCGCCATCTCACGGGTTCGAGTTTCGATTACATCTACGCCGAAGTTGCGCCGAATCTCCGGGACGGGCTCAAGGTCGAGGACATGCTCATGGCCATCGGCAAGATGAAGGACGGGACGGCGTTTCTGTTCGATCCGTCGTGGTCGCGCCTTGAAGAGAAAATCAAGGTGCCGGGGCCGGGCTGGGAGATCTTCCCGAAGCGCATGGAAGTGAATCTCACGATCACGGGTGAGAAAGGCATGCTCTCCTGCGATTGTTTCGGGCCGAACGTCTACCACAACGGCGCACCGAACGACCGCTATACGGTGCAGTACACCTACTTCGACGAGTGGATCGGGCTGATCGACGAGTTTGTGGCCTGCATCCGCGAGGGCAAGGAGCCGTTGATCAACCTGCGCTGGCACCGTTCGACCATCGCGGCCATGAACGCCTGCTACGACAGCATCGCAAGCGGGCGGGCATGCACGGTGAAGTGATCGGGCGCGGTTCAACTTTGTTGAATGCGCCCGCCCCCAAAGGAGGATTTAGGAGTTAGGATTTAGGAGTTAGCCTGCGCGCGGCTCCGCCGCGAAAAAACGAAGGAGTAACTGCGACAAAATGCCGGGGCATGGGCAAGGAAAGGAGCACGGACATTCCTGTCCGTGCCACGGGTTGGAAAACCCGTGCCCCTGTTTTAATGCCAAGGTTATAGGCAAGGAGTTTTCGACTTCAGAGTTCAGAGTTCGACGTTCAGCGTTGAGCGTTAAAAAAACGTTCAACTCTCAACTCTCAACTTTCAGCGGGCGGGGGCGCCAGCGCTCCCGACTGCGCACACACAAAACACGCACTTGACTAGCGTGCCCCTGTCAGTAACCGATTACACACGGAGGGCACAGAGGCTTTTTGGGGGAGGTAACGTACCCCAGACAAACTCATGCACTCATGAACTAATTAACTTGGGTTGCGGGCTCTGCCCGCATTGGTAGGTAGGTACAAGAGAACGGAACAAGGTATGTTTAAGCTGACACTGTTGGATATCGTCATCATTATCGGTTTTCTGGTTGCGGTGGTGGGAATCGGCGCTGCTGCGACGCGCAGAGCGAGCCGCAGCGCTTCCGACTACTTCCTGTCGGGGCGCTCAATGCCGTGGTGGTTGCTGGGCATCTCGATGGTGGCCTGTACCTTCTCGTGCGGTACGCCGAATCTGGTCACCGACATCGTGCGTAACGATGGGGTGGCGGGCAACTGGGTCTGGTGGGCATTTTTGCTGACCGGCATGTTGACGGTCTTCGTGTACGCCAAGCTGTGGCGGCGCTCGGAACTGGACACCGACTTGGGGTTCTACGAGCTGCGTTACAGCGGGCGCGCGGCGGCCGCGCTGCGCGGCTTCCGGGCGCTCTACCTCGGTGTCTTCTTCAACGTGATGTCGCTGGCGATCGGTTCGCTGGCGGCGATCAAGATCGGGCAAGTGATCTTCGGGCTTTCGGCGGTCGAAACGCTGCTCTGGGCTGGCGTGGGGGTGGGTATCTACGCGACGCTGGGTGGGCTCACCGGCTCAATCTGGGCCGATTTCTTCCAATACGCGATTGCGATGATCGGCGCGATTGCGGCGGCCGTCTATGTGGTCAAGGCTGATATCGGCGGCACGGGTGTGACGACGTTGGCGGGGCTATGGGAGCGCTTGCCGGCGGACAAACTGTGTTTCTTCCCGAGTGTCGAAGGCGGTGACACGGCGGCGCTGATGACGGTGCTGATCTTGCCGCTGGCGGTACAGTGGTGGAACGTCTGGTATCCGGGCGCGGAGCCGGGCGGCGGCGGCTACATCGCGCAGCGCATGTTGGCGGCCAAGGACGAGAAGCACGCCATCGGCGCGACGCTGCTCTTCAACTTCATGCACTACGCGGTGCGCACATGGCCGTGGCTGGTGGTGGCCTTGGTCTCGCTGGTGGCGTTACCTAAGGAGACGCCGCAGCAGATGGCGCGCTCTCAGGCGTGGCTCACGGAGAATGCGGCACTGGTTCAGACTTACCGCGACGACAAAGAAGCAGTTGCGCCGGATGCGCGCACGGAGGTGCGGTATCACATTGCGGCTGCGCGCGGACATGGTGCGCTGGCGCGCGCTTTCCCCAATGTCGAAGACTCCTTCTTGCGCGATGATATCGCGTATCCGGGCATGATCTCGCGCTTGCCGGCGGGCTTGCTGGGGCTGGTGGTGGCCTCGCTGATCGCGGCGCACATGTCGACCGTGGCGACGCATCTGAACTGGGGGGCCTCGTATGTGGTCAACGATTTCTACCTGCGCTTCCTCAAGCCCGAGGCCACGCCGCGCCAGCAGGTGCGTGTGGCGCGGATCGCGACAGTCTTTCTACTGATTGCGGGCAGCGGCGCGGCGTTGTTGCTGCAAGGGGCGAAAGGCGCGTTCGATGTGCTGTTGCAGGTTGGCGCGGGCACAGGACTCATCTACATCCTGCGCTGGTTCTGGTGGCGCATCAACTCCTGGAGCGAGATCGCCGCGATGATCATCTCGTTCTTGGTCGCCGTGCTGTTCAAGTGGGTGGCCGAACCGTTGGGGTTGGAAAACGCGATGCGTGAGGCTGGGTTACTGAACATCATGGCGTACAGCGGCTGGAAGCTGGTGATCGGAATCGCGATCACGACGGTCGGGTGGCTGACGGTGACCTACCTGACGCCGCCGGAAGATATGTCGGTACTGGCGGCATTCTGCCGCAAGATCCGTGCGGGCGGTCCGGGTTGGCGCAAGGTGGAGCAGTGGGCCGCAGCGCAGGGCGAGCCGATCAGTTCAGACGACGGGCGTTCCGATTTGCCGCTGGGTATCCTTTGCATGATGTTGGGATGCGCGGCGGTTTGGGGGCTGCTCTTTGCGATCGGTTACGTGCTCTACGGCAAGTGGGTGCACGCGAGCGTACTCGGTGTGGTCACAGTACTGGCCACGATTTGGCTCATGCGGCTGGTACCGCGGATCAAGTTGAGCTGAGTGCTCTCACTCCCTCACTGTCCGTCAGTGTCGACAGGGAGGGCGATGCCGCGTTTGCGGAGGACATCGTTGGGACTTACGCCGGTCATGCGCTTGAATACGGTGGCAAAGTACTGCGAGGTGGAGAAGCCGCAAGCCTGCGCGACATCGGTGATGCGCATGTCGGCCTCTAGCAGGAGGTCCATGGCCCGCTCGATCTTCTTGTGGAGAATGTACGCATGGGGTGTCATGCCGGTGACGGAGTGAAAGATCCGCTTGAAACTTGAGGATGAGAGACCGGCTTCGCGGGCGAGGTGTTCGACGGTCGGGGATTCGCTGATGTGCGTTCCCAGCCATGTGATCACCCTGCGCACACGCAGTTGATGGGCGGGCGCGGTCTCGGGGACGTTACGGTCGAGCAGCTCGAAAAGAATGTGCTGCAGGCAGGTGCGCAACATGGCGGTGCGTGTAGGTGACGGCGGACGGTCGGCGATCGCAAAAAGACGACTGATGAGTTGGGGGAAGTCGGCTGGCCATTTCGAGTAGAGGTTCACGGGGTGGCGCAGCATCTCTAGGATTGGCTGCGCCTCCTCGGGCGACAAGCCCAGCCAGTCGGACGTGCTGTTTTCATCCGGCAGCCTCAACTGGATCCATGCTTTCTTGCATGGGTAGGAGGGCTGCCCCGAAGAGCCGTGGCCGGTGTCCGGCGGAATGATGGTGCCTTCGCCCCCGAACAGCGTGAATTCGCGGTCCAACACGTTGTATGGTTGAAACCCGCTTTCAAGGTAGGCCAGTTCTGCCACGCCGTAATGGCGGTGTTCTTGCAGCGGCGGGTAGGCACGCCGGTACAGGGCCTGACCGAGCACCACGCACTCCGGCACGCCCGCTTCACGCAGATCCACCGCGCGTCGGTCGGGGCGCTCGACGTAGTACGAGATCAGGTCTGAGTAAGGTACTGTGTTCATGACGTGAGCGGCCCGCCGGTCAGACGGACGGTGCGCATCGTCTTGCGGCGTTCATTAGCATTAGTAGACTGTCGCGGCGGAACCGGCGTACAGGGAGTCGCCGTTCAGCGTGGTGGCGCGGTCGAGTCCGGCATACGAGACCCAGATCGCTTCGGGGTCCAGTGTGTCGGTATAGGAAACAAAGTTCAGGCTCAGGTCAAACTCCTCGCGGGCAATGGTGTATTCAGCACCGCACGGGTAAGCGCAGATGCAGGGGCGCTTGCCATTGCAACGGCAGGGGCAAAAGCACCCGATGGCCGTTGTGTCGACGCGCGCTACGGCCGGCGCTGCATCCCACAGCGTGTGGTTGTCCGGCTCGCCGGTGGGGGCAGTCGCGGCGGGGGCGGCGGCGGGCACGGGGAGCGGCAACACCGGCGCGGTGGTGGAGGCCGGCGCGGATTGCAGACTGACATTCGGTGACGCGGCGGGCGCGACGGCATAGGTCTGCGGCTGCTCCTCATAAACCACTGTGGTTTGCGTGGCGGGTGCAGTCGCGTAGGTTTGCGGCTCTTCGTAAATGACCGTGGTTTGCGTGGCAGGCTGCGTGACGTAGACGGTTTCGGTCACGACCGGCGCGGGCTCGTAGAAATAAGCAGTGCGATAGGCCGGCCAAGGGTTGTAGATGTAGGAGACGCCTCCGTACCAACCGGAACGCCAGCCGCTGTAGTAGAGGCTGCTGAAACCCCATCCACCGCAGACCCAGCTATCGTAGTACGGTGTGGCGTAGACCGGCGCGCTGTTCCAGATGGAGAGGCCGTAACGGCGGTTGCTCCAAGAGAAGCTGAAGCCGCTGGCGGGGTAGTACCATGCGGGGCTGTACCACGCAGGCGCATACCACGAGGGGCCGTACCAGCCGGGCGTGTACCAGCCGGATCCGATCGCCAGACCAAGATAGAAGCTGGAGTGGTGGTGACGGCGGTGATGGCGATCATAGTGGTGGTAATGATGATGGTAGTGATGGTGGTGGCCACCGTCGTAGCGGCGGGCGGGAGGCGTGTAGACCGAATAGCGTCCGTCGTGATAGCGGCTGGGGCTACGGCGCAAGTCCGACAGGCCCGGCTTGACACGTGCAGGCACACTGCGGCGCGTGTCCGACAGCGAGGTGCCGCGAGTTGTGAAGCGGCCGGGATCGGAACGCAACGAGGACGGCGCATAAGCCAGGCGGCTGTCGGTGGCATCGCGCGGACGCAGGGTGCTGTCGGCACCGCGTGTGGCGGCTCGGATTTGCGAACGCTCGTCAGGACGCGTGAGACGTGTGGCGGCTGCGCGTTCGGCTGCGGAGGGCAGGCGGCTGATGGCGTCGCGATCGATGCGCGCTGCGTCGGTGCGCGCGGATGCCGGCCGCTCGACAGATGTCGTCCGTGTTGGAGACGCACTGCGCGTGACGGGCGACGCCGCGCGGCTCGAATCGGCAGCGGGCGCGCGTGTCGTGCTGATTTCGGGACGTGTCCGAACGGACGCGGCCGGTTCGGAACGTGTGACCGTCGGACGCGTTTGGATCGGAGTCGTGCGGCTGGTGTCGGGTGTACGCGTAACGGTCGCGGGGGACCGGGAGGTCGCCGTGCGCGATGGGGTGGGCGCTGGTGTGGCCGGACGAGTGACGACTGGGGCGCTACGGCTGGTGTCGGCACGTGTCGTGGCTGCGGGGGGCTGGACGACCGGCGCACGCGGGGTGGCGACCGACGGCGTGGTCGGGCGCGCCTGAACCGGTGCCGTACGGCTGGTGTCAGGTGTACGCGTGGCGGTCGCAGGAGATTGCACGACCGGTGCGCGCGGGGTGGCGGTCGACGGCGCGACCGGGCGTGTGACGACCGGAGCGGTTCGCGTTTGGGTCGGCTGAGGTGCAGGTGCCGCGCTGGGTGTACTGGCCGGACGCGATTGCATGACCGTTGGGCGTGATGTCGTGGGGCGCGCGGGTTGCGGGGACGCGGGGCGCGTCACCGTCGGCTGCGGCGGGCTGACACGCGGTGCAGACTGGATCTGCGGCGGGCTGACGCGCGGCGCGGATTGGACCTGCGGAGCACTGACGCGTGGTGCAGACTGGACCTGCGGAGCGCTGACACGCGGCGCGGATTGGACCTGCGGAGCACTGACGCGTGGTGCAGACTGGACCTGCGGAGCGCTGACACGCGGCGCAGACTGGACACGCGGCGCAGACATCACTGCGGAGGAGCGTCCGGCAGGCTGACTGAAAGAGGACCGTGCGGGAGCAGATTGCGAGGTGCCACGCGACTGAGCGCTCTCCGAACCGCGGCTGCTGAACGAGCCGCTGCGTGTACGGGCAACGGAACCCATTGCCGCGAAGATGGCGGCGACCAAGATGACGCGTTTCAAGTTGTTCATGTCGTTCCCCTTTCTCCCGCGATGGGCGAACAGTTCATAACTCTGAGCCCGTGATTGTAAACGCTCGGAACAGGGACGTCAAGCGACTCGGTCCGCCGTTCCGACGTATGCAGTCAACCAATTAAACGGCATGGCAGCCATCCTATTGCCGGCTTAAACAAAAATTTTAAACATCAGTTTTAACCTAAAAGTGTGCACATGTACGCCTCCGCCGCCTTGTCAGCCCATCTTTTCCGTTGTTGTTTGACCTCGTTTCTTCCGTTTTGTGACTATCAGGATGACCAGCAGAATGATACCTGCAGCAGCGAAGGATGCGATCCCGATGATACAGCAGAAGAGCGCTGGCAGTGTCTCCAGTCCACAGGGCCGGTACCGACAGACGAGACGCTGCTCCAGCCCCGCAAGGGCAGGGGCTCCCGTAACGACCGTGCAACTGAAGGTGTAGTCCCCAGGATTTTATACTCTTGGACCACGGAGAATATCCCGGCGATGATCAGCCAGCCCGCAATCATGAATGCGACGATTTTTCCGGTGGATTTTTCCTTCTTCACTTTGGGTCGGGGCTCCTATAGCGCTGAACCTGTCTCGCGAAAGCGGACACTCCATATGATGCGCGAAAGGGAGGCGAGATACAATAAGCGGCTTGTTTCACTCGATCCCCGACTCCCTTTTCCTCCAGCATAGCATCACGACTCCTACCAGTATGGGCATGGTGACAAGCAGCCATGCCACCGCCTGAAGCCTAAGTGTGAGAAATAGCGGTGTTCCCCGAGAGGCGTCGTCCGATTTCTTGCCAAAAGCAAGTATCCCGACACCGTCACGGCTGGGGAAGGCAGCATTCCATTTCGTGTATTGCATGAGCCCATCTCTGACCACATCTAACGTAAGGGCGGGTGCATTCGAGACAGCAAAGATCGCTTGGTCGAAACCCGAATCGCGTAACCAGCGGAATGCATTGTATTTAAAGTGCGTCGGGAATGCCCAGGGGGCATTTGTTCCTTGAGGTCCATTCCAAAGCGTATTCCACGTCTTATGCCCTAACACCTCCAGTAACGGTATAGTATCTGTCGGCTGTGGCGGAAGGTGGACGATGATACCCTGTTGCGCGAAGCCCTCTTGTATCCATTCTTCCTGTGTCTTGTCACGGTGGGCGTCGGCCCACTCCTCCCACGATTGCTCATAACGGTTA
>Ga0208694_1004691_pt1 | contig 12155 bp, 12 predicted proteins | sample AD_UKC078_MetaG_FD_184442 | JGI IMG/M metagenome (GOLD analysis project Ga0208694, IMG submission 184442) | Active sludge microbial communities of municipal wastewater-treating anaerobic digesters from USA - AD_UKC078_MetaG (SPAdes) (version 2) | ecosystem: Engineered > Bioreactor > Anaerobic >...
ATTGTTATAACCATATAGGCTACAAATACAGCTCTCAAGAACCAAAATCGTGTAAATGTTTCATAAACAATGCTATATAGTCGCTCTGAAAAAATGATTGATTCACCGTCGTGTAATTTATATATGGTCGTAATTAATACCAATATTATTGACCATGTAAAACAAGGTAATATAAGTTGTCTGGCCTTTTTTTTTATTATAGCAAAGACGTTCTCATAATTGTTTTTCTTATAAAAAAAACCGCTCATTATCATGAAAATAGGCATGTGAAAAGAGCAGATAAATATGTGAATAGGATTTTCCCAAAAATCCTCATTGTTTCCCATGTTTTGTATACAATGAGCCCATACTACTAAGAATATAGCGATTGATTTAATAAAATCAATATATTCTATTCTTGTTTTAATGCTTGTATTCATAAATACACTATTTTATAAGGTTTGAATCTTCATCTTGATACTCTTTTTTTGTTGTAAAGAAATTGGGAATTCCTCTTAAGCTTTTCTGGATCCTAACCATGAAACTTTTTAGTAAAGAGCCGTCGGCGCCTACTGTACCATAACCTGTAACAGCTCTGGCCTTTCTGGTTCTAACAAAACAAATCTTTCCATATTCTTTGAGGCCTAATGCCAGCGAACCATCTTCTCCTCTTTTTATATCAACACGAATGCCTACTTTCCGAGCCAAATCCGTATGATAAGCAAAAACCAATCCTCTCACGCTTAGTTCAGGGCGTTTGAAAGATTGAAGGAATAAATACACATCTCGTAAAAGTTCATAGAAAAACAATCCTATGGTTGAATGCTCCTTGTCCGGAACATAGCTCCACAAAGAGCTGACAGCTACAACTCCCGGTTTTTCTAATACTCTGACCATTGTTTCTACGTATTTAGGAGGGTACATGGTATCGGCATCAATATTAATGTGATATTTACCTTTGGCATGTTCTAATCCGCATCTTCTGGCATAACCGCAACTGTGTTGCATCTCATTGTAATAGGGGAGGTTCAACCTTTGAAAAATCTCCTCAGTTCTGTCTTTCGAATCGTTGTTTACCCCTATGATCTCAATGGGATATTTACATTTCATTTCGCTGAGTGACCATAAACATGAAAGTAAATGCTTTTCTTCATTATAGGCAATGACCGATACGGTTACTATAGGATCATTACTCTGTATCTTTGCTAGATTTTGTCTTATTTCTGCAATCGTATCTTCTGGAATTACTTTCAATTCCTTTTCATACAGATCTATGTATTTGCTATACCATGCCATGATTTCTTGTTTTTAATGAGTTCCTGAAATAAATTATCCCATTGTTTTGCTATATTCTCTATTTTAAAACGTTCTACGTTGATACGGGCTTTTCTTCCCATTTCTTTCCTTACGTCTTCGTTCTCTATGAGGTAGCATATCTTTTCAGCAAGTTGTTCTATGTTGCCGTTTTCCACCAATAGTCCATCTTCTCCGTCTTTAATAATATCTTTAGGGCCGCACGGACAAGCAAAGGAAACGGGAGGTACTCCGCACGCCATTGCTTCTGTAATGACCATTCCAAATCCTTCGAATCTGGATGATAACACAAATATGGAACTTTCAAGATATCTGTCAACTATATGCGGGGTGCTAGGCTCCAAGAAACAGCTTGAGTTCAGTTGCAGTTCGTTAATTTGATTCTGCAAGCTGGAGCGCATACCATCCCCGTATATTTTTAACACCCAATCGGGGTGTTTCTTCGAAATCTGTTTCCAGGCAGGAATCAACCTATCAAAGCCTTTTTGAGGCATATATCGACCCACGGCTATTACTTGTTTAGAAGTACAGCTTGACGTTGAGTCAGGAAAGAAAGATAACGGATTATAAATCACCATTGTATTTGTCAGCTCACTCCACTCGGCTTGGTCTTCATAGCTTAATACAATGAACTTGCTCAATTGTTTGAGTTGTTTTATAAGCTGTGCCATCCAGAAGTTTGCTATCTTTTTTTGGATAAATGCTGGAAGGTTATTATCTTTAAAATCTCTGTAGTTAGATTTATTAAAATGTATTTCTCCCAGTTTTATGCTTCCGTCGGTCATTTGGTTAATCACGTTAATATCCCTTCTTAAAAGCGATATGGTTATATCCGGTTGTATGTCATTTAAACATTTATTCAAACGTTTTTTTAGCTGTTTTTGCTTAATAAAGTATTGTACTATTTTTTGATGCAAAGGCAAACCATATTGATGATCGTAGTTAATGTCGAGCTGATGAATGTGTATATTATTGTTTAAGGGATAATATGGTTTCTTTTCCTTTCCATCAGTTAAAATGATATGAATTTCATAGCCATACTTTTCACTAAGGTAGTTGACCTTTAGTGTTAGTACTCTTTCCATACCACTAGGATAGTATAACGACGGAATGCAATATGCTATTTTTGTTGCCATGATTTTATATATCTTTAAGGACTAACTCCATTTGATGCGTCCAAGATAAATGGTGGATTGAATCTCTTATTAAACTTGGTTGCCACTCTTTTTGGGCAAACTGAATGATTTTCACTATATCTACAGCACTTTCATCAGCGGGCGCTTTTAATATGTATGGCATTGATTCAAAATCTTCATCAATTTCCGAATAAATAAAGGGAATTCCACGTGCTGCATATTCTCTGTTCTTTAATGTCTTTATGTGCGTAATTTTGCTTCTGTGTCTTGCTAGGCTACCAATAGCAAAGTCGCACTCTTCAAATAATTTATCAAGTTCCTGCCCATGCATTGCTCCGTGTAATATGACGTAAGGTTCTAACGAGTAGGAATGAATTGCCAACATAATTTCCTCTTTCTCACGTGGACCACTAAAGGCACCTACTAGATGAAAATATACTTTGTAGTCATTATTTGTCTCTTGATAGTACTTGCCCAAGCCATGAATCAGTCGGTCAAATCCATGCCAATAGTGAATTTCGGCAACCGCAATAAGATGTAGTTCCCGACTTGTATCGTTGACTTGCTCTTTCATAGGGATAGATGAAAAATCTATACCATTTGAAATTTGTATGGTTCTTTGCCCAAATATACTTTCGTGATTGGTAAATGTGATGATTGCATGCAGTGTTTGGGCTAACTTATGTCTAAATAACTTATCCATGTATAAATCCAGTTTCATGGCCGGAGTGATATATTCCTGGTCATACGGATAGGTCGGAATCTCCATGACCACTTTGGCGCCCGAGGCTTTCATTCTTTTCACCAAGTTTATGGTAAACGGATTAGCATTGTGGTAAGAACGCATGTACACAAATTCTATTTTTTGTTCTGCTACAAACTGACTAATGAACTTATACGAAATACGCTTCTTTATCTTAGCAGCTTTTCCAGTTCCTAAATCCTTCAGCACTGCATCATCAATCATCCAAGTCCTATGCCCATTAGGTAAAACCTCGTAATAACACGTGTACACATCCAAGCCGCACTCTTTCAATGCTTTGATTTGGTATCGAATTTTCTTAGATATACCATTTGACTCCGAAAACCCATGAAATATAAGGAACAGTGCTTTCATCGTTTCAATTTACTTTTAAGTTTACCAATTAGGTCGTACTCTTTCGTGTACTGAATGTAACAACCAAATATAACAATAAAAACAATACCTTTTATCGTTATGCTCACTAAAATAGGCATTTTATCTGCATAAATGCTTGTTGCTTGTAAGGCAATGAAAATGAGAGCACTCAGCAGTAAGGGTGACAGCAGTTGTTTGCCTATAAGTACAATCTTTCTTTTTTGCAGGGTTACGTAATACATCTGCAAGTAACACTGAATGAAGTTTATCAGGAAGGTAATGCAAATGCAAGCAGCAAGCGCTTCGAGCGTTCCGAATACAAAGATGCCAACCAGCATACCGGTTACGTTGAGTGCCGACGAAAACACTCCGCAGATAAACAAGCTGCGTGTGTCACCCGCTGCCTGGAATATGGATCCCGAAGAGGAGAGTATAATTTGTACGCCTACCGAGAGGCTCAGTATTTGGAACACAGGTACAGAAGGCATCCATTGATCACCGAATATGATAAGGGTAATTTCTCGTGCGCCGAAAAATAGAAACATGCTGAGCGGCAACCCGATGAAAGCCAGAAAACGAATTATCTTTTCGTATGATGTAGCCAGTTGGTCGAGATCCTTTTGGTAATCACTGAAAATGGGATGCATCACGGGGGTGATTACTTGTGTGATGTTTTGCAGCGGAAGCATCATCAATCGGTATGACTTTTCGTAATATCCCAATTGGCTCATGTTCATATATTTGCCAATAAGCAGCTTGTCGAGGTTGCGACTGAAATAGTTGATTACGTTAAAGAGAAATTGGTAGGCGGAATAGCTGAATATCTTTTTGACGGAATGCAATCCCCATGTAAAGCTTACTTTTTGAGGATACTTGCGGTACGATATGATAAAAATAAAAATGCTCGATAAGATGGGGTTTACAATCAATGCATAGAGTCCGGCGCCTGCCAACGCAGCTCCAATGGCCAATATACCGGTTGAGGTTTGAATGATAAAGCTCCGCCAGGCAATGAATTTAAACTCCTTGTTTTTAGAAATCAACGCATTGGGCACGATGTTGGCCGATGCAAACAACAGATTGATGGAGAGTAACTGGCACAGCGTGCGTAAAATGGGACTGTTGTACCAGGCGGCAATGGGCCACGAAGCCATAAAAAACAGAAGTGATATGCCGATGCCGCTCCATAGCGTAAATGAATATAAGCCAGACAGGTCTTTCGGGGTGAGTTCTTTATTCTGAATAACCGCTGCACCAATGCCCATATCGGTAAATATACTGAAAAAGCTGATGATAACGGTTGCTATGGCTACTATACCAAAATCGTCCGGACTGAGCAATCGTGACAAAACGGCTGTAACAGCCAGCGAAATAACGATGCCCGAATATTTGGCTACTGCGGTGTAAAACACGCCCGAGAAGAGTTCTTTTTTTATGTTGCTCATAAGTTTATGTTACTTGCCTGATACGACAGATTTAAGCAATAAAGTTAGCAATGTTTTATTTGTTACGTATTTTTTATAATCCTTTACACATAAAAAGAATAACCTAATGCGCTGGTTCAACGGCAACACATGTGCCTGCCACACAGCTGCATCCAACATTTGCGAAAGAAAAAGATCAATCAGTTTTTTATGCTCGGGGTATTTGCTTGCATATTGTAATAGCCCTGATGTAACGGTAAGGTATCCGTGCATGTTTTTCCATGCAAAGCGGTTAGTCATAATAGAATTATTTCTAACCCTTCTTTTGAAAAATGCTTCTTTAATAAAACCAACTTTTGATGCATTAAGATAAAGCATTACCGTAAATAATTGATCTTCATGTAAAATACCGGGTTTGAACATCAGATTATGGCTAATGAGAAACTCACGTTTTATGATGTTAAGACAAACCGAAGATTTGAACTCGAAACGGTCAAGCTCTATTTTAAATATTTCGGCTCCATTGTAAACTTTATCTTCAAGTTTATCAGTCCTTTTATAATCAAATACACCTTCGGGAAGAGTTCCTTCATCGTTAAAACTTTCAGCATCAAAAAATACAAAGTCAAGATTTTCTTCTTTGCATTTCACATAGCATTTCAGCAAAGTGTCACTTACTAATAAGTCATCACTATCCATGAAATAAACATACTCACCTGTACTATGAGATAACCCTACATTTCGTGTAACAGAAAGTCCCTGATTCTCCTGACTAAACAGCTTGATACGTTCATCTTGCGCGGCCAGTTCCTCCAGTATGGTCATGCTGCCATCTGTAGAGCCATCGTTTACTATTATAATTTCAATATCTTTCAATGTTTGCAGGAGTATGCTTTCAACAGCCTGCCTAACATATTTTTCGGTGTTATATACCGGTATAATAACGCTCACTTTGGGTATGCACATATCCTTTCCTTATACTATTCAGGTTATAATACAAAGATAAATTAAAATCTTAATAAAACTTATTTCCATTAAGATTTTTGCGAAAAAATGTTTTCTAAAGAGAGGCGGATAGTCTGTCCGACTGCTCTATTCTTAGGTACTGCTCTGCCAAAATAATCGGAATGGGTGCCTTCATGCGGATACAGTAATTGTAATACCCCTCTATAATAAATGCAAATGTTTCAACGCGCATAGAATGTTTGGTGTTTTCATAATTCCAGAGTCGACTTTTCTCCAAAAATATTTCGGTAGAAGCTTGTCCGATTGTTAGCCCACACTCAATTCTTATTTTTCTGATAATATATGCCAAAGCGTCTATCGCTTTTTTTGCAAATTCTGAAATGTTTTGTTTATTCATATTCTGCAAAGTACGCAATATTATTTTTTATAATCGTTGTACAATTGTATAACGCTTATCTGAATCTTTTTTTTGAATCTTTATAATCAGATAGTTAGCGCTTTTGTTAACCAATTAATTTAATTATAAAAATGGAAAAAAACTTTTATTTTAAACACGATGCTTCGGCTTTTAGTAATGCCAAACTGATGAATTTGGTCCAAAAAGAAGGTTTGTCCGGTTATGGAATCTACTGGGCTATTCTTGAATTCTTACGTATGCAACCTGAATACTCTGCTTCGTGTGTCACGCTTTCGCAACTAGCAAGAAAGACGAATACAACACAAAAAAAGATGATGAGAATTATATCCGATTATGATTTATTTGTGCTTACAGATGATCGTTTTTATTCACCCGGCTTGTCCGAAAGAATGGCAGCGCACGACCGAGTTGTGGGCTCATGTCGGGCTAATGGACGTCTTGGAGGACTAGCTAATAGCCTGAAAATCAGCCAAAGTGACGAAGCAAACGCTATAGCATTAGTGAGAGAGAGTAATCATATAATTACTTCTTTGAAGAGTGAGAGCGAAGCGAACTCTTGCTCTTCACCGGAAGAACTGCTTCGTTCGGTGGCAGAAATGAAGCACGAAACCATCTGGCAGGAGCAGATGGCCATGAAGAGTGGCATGGGGTTGAAATTCGCTGCACATTTCGACGCTTTGCTGCTGGCCTTTTCCACCTACATCAGCCTCATTGGCGAGGAAAACTCCATTCCCACGGTGAACGATGCCAAACGTCGGTTTTTCTTCTGGATGCAATCGGCCGACTGCAAGCAGCTCATGGCCCGTCTGCAAAAGCAAGAGGAAGCTGCACCCGATCCGTTCCGCTTCGAAACGATAGTCGACGGCCGGCGAACCTACTGCGGCATGCCCATTGAGGAGGGAGCCCCACCACGCCCCGCCATCAATGCCGTGTGGGATGACGACGGTCATTGCTGGAGACACTAGCCCCTTTTCCCGGCTATATAGACCACGCCCCGTGAGCTATATAGCCCAAGCATGCCGGGGTATATAGCCCGTGAGCATAGGCTATATAGCTCGCACCCCCTGAGGTATATAGCTCAGTTTTAACTAAAATCAAAAGAATACATGAGAAATTTTAAAGAACTTGGAATTGAAACAGGCACTCGCCGTGGTGGAAAAATAAAAACCTATTGTCCGCAATGTCGCAACACGCGTCGCAACAAACGCGATAAATCACTTTACGTTGACCTCGACGAAGGCATTTTTCGCTGCTTTCATTGCGACTGGAAGGGCGTAGTGTCCGATGATAACGATCAGTGGAAGGAAAAGAAACCCTATCGCCCTGTGCCCATTGTGCCTGTGCCGCAAGCGCCCCAACCCTTTACCCTCCCCAAAGGTCACAAGCTGCTCTGTGAGGCCGGCAAAGACGATGCCGACGTAGCCTTTTGGCTCGAATGGTTGCGCACGGCACGAGGCATTTCCGCTGCCGTAGCACAGCAGATGCACCTCACCACGGCACGCGTGCACATCGCCCAAAGTGGCAAAACGGAAAGCTGCATTTGCTTTAATTATTTGTACAATGGCGAGGTGGTGAATACCAAATATCGCACGGCCGACAAGGCTTTCAAACTCAACGCCGGTGCACGCCTCATTCCTTACAATATCGACGCCATAGCCCGCGCAGAGCATTGCATCATCGTGGAGGGTGAACCCGATGCGCTGGCCTGCTTCACCGCCGGGCGCACAGAAGTGATCAGCGTTCCCGGTGGAGCCAACAAGAATCTTACCTGGCTGGATCCGTTTATGAAGTCGCACTTCGACAACAAAAAGATTATTTATCTGGCGGTGGATAACGACCCCGTGGGCATCGAACTGCGAAACGAGTTGCTTCGTAGGTTAGGCAAGGAACGTTGCCGCGTGGTGGCATTTCCCGACGATTGCAAGGATGCCAACGATGTGCTGCTGAAACACGGTGCACAGGCACTTTGCGATGCCATCGACCGCGCACCCCAGATTCCGCTCGAAGGCGTGTACACCGCCTCCGATGTGAGTGAAGACCTGCGCACGCTCTTCCTCAAAGGTCCCACGCCCGGTGCCGATACGGGACTTGAGGAGCTCGACAAGTGCATCACCTTCGAGACCGGTCGTTTGTGTGTGATAACCGGCATCCCCGGTTGCGGAAAATCCGAATTTGTTGACGAGATGGTGCTTCGCCTCTGCCTCAAACATAGCTGGATGCCCGCCTTTTTCAGTCCCGAAAATATGCCCATGAGCTACCACCTGCGCAAGCTGTGCGAGAAGCTCAGCGGCAAGTACTTCAAGCCCGGTTGCATGACCGACGAGCTGTACGACCGGGTACTCGGCTACCTCGACCGCAACGTGTGCCACATCATGCCGCAAGACGATTTTACGGTAGATAACATCCTGCAAAAAGCAGCCGAGCTGGTCAACCGTCGCGGCATACGTGTGCTGGTTCTGGACCCCTTTAACCGCATGGAACACCAGCACCCCGAGGGGATGAGCGAAACGCAGTACATCAGCTCCTTTCTTGACAAGCTGAGTAACTTTGCCCTGCGCTACAACTGCCTGGTGATTCTCGTTCCCCATCCGCGCAAGATGAACCGCGATGCTAACGGCCGCATGCCCGTGCCCACGCTGTATGACATCAACGGATCGGCTGCATTCTTCAATAAATGTGATTTCGGCTTGGTCATCGAGCGAGAGCCCGATGTGGTCCGTGTGCATGTGCAGAAGGTCAAGTTCCGCCAGCTGGGTACTCCCGGCGTGGTTCCGTTTGTGTACAACACCATCAACGGTCGCTACACGCCTTGCGTGGAGAATTTGGCGGCTCATCAGGCCAGCCTTCGCCTCACCAACTTCACGTTCGACACCAATTGCTGGCTACCCGAAGAGGTGCAGGGGGAGTTGTTTTAGGAGCTGGAAGATGTGTGGCTTTTATTTTCATAAGATAAAGAATTGGATGAAAATAGAACTCATAAGATATACTTATTAGTTCGTCAGGTAGATGATAGAAAAAGCCGAAAAAGAGTTTAACATCTATCGTATGCGTGAAATGGCTCAATTAGAAAGTGATTTCGACAAGATGATGAAAGAACTTCCTTCAAAAGAAAGAAATAGATTACATTTCTACACCTGCACAATCAGTCTGACTCGTGCAGGCGTATTGACGATAAAAAGCATTCGCGATCTTTAGCATAATAAGATGAAGATGAGTAAGATATATTTTGTAATATATAATTGTTTTATCATTAATTATTATTACTTTTGTTTTTCAATTTATATTTAAAATAGCATTATGAAATCTCTTATTAGTTTCTCTTTGGCAACGCTCTCTCTGTTTACATTGCTTTTTTCTTGTATAGAAGAGAAAGACCTGTATAAAGGTCCGGATGATAATTACAACGCTTATTTGTATGATTATAAAACGGAAGCTACAGGCATCACAGCAGAGTTTATACTGACATTGAACGATGAGGTTAGTGCCGACGTTATTGATTTTGAAATTCCTCCCTTGAAATACAACAAGTCATGGCTCTTTTTATTAACTCAAGACGATTGCAGCCATTCTGCCTATTGCGTAACGTGGGCTGCCATTAACAATAAGCCTATTGCCAATGTATATTCTCAGATAAGTGATCGGAATTTATATTATACCTCCGGACATCTGTACTACAATGACATGCCTAACGGAACCTACACGTATAACAAAACACTGGGGTCTACAGACGGTACTGGTCGTGAGGTGCGTTTTGCATTTACCACAACCGTTTCGGCTGAAGAAAATGCAATGAATGAAGAAGTAACCGTTGCACCGGGTTTTACGAAAAACGAATTTAGATTCTTCATGAAAAAAATGCTGCTTTGGAATGATGTGAAAGAAATATTGACTTATGGCAACAGCATAGCTTTCCATGATGTTATGGCTACCAATGTGCAAAACGTTACAGACCTTACGGCTCATTTGGCCACGGCCCAAAGCATTATTAAGGAAAAGTTATCTGGCAGAACCTGCAAAGTGCTGGCAGAACCTAGTGGCATTAAAACATACCTTGAAGCCGGCAACCTTTACGAAGAAGTTAAAATCATGGCGGGTCAAAGCGCAGGAATAAATTTACAACCTTTCAAAGTGGCGAACGATCTTACAAAAAACATACTGAAAAGACAACTTTCAAATCAGATCCCCCAAGATGTCAAGGCGCAAATGGCACAGCAGGCGCTGTTGACCAAAGAAAACCGTACGGCAATTAACATAGGCGCGCACACCACCAATAAGGAATTCACCGACCTGCTTCTTTGGCTCAATGACACATACGGAAAAGATGGAGATGACACCATGTGGTTTCCTTCTTTAGAAGAATATTACGAATACAACTACTACCGCATACATTCAAAGATAACAAAAAAAGTAGAGGGCAATGTGCTAAAGGTTACTATTACTATGCCGGCAGCTGCAGCAATGTATTATCCGTCACTCACTGTTAACCTTAAAGGTTTAACTAAAAACAAGGTAAAGAGCATAACCTCTACAGATAACGTTACCGGATTATCGTTTGGGGATTATAAAGAAGGTTTGATGTTAAACATGGATTGCAGAAAGCATTTGGTTGAGCTTGCTACACATTTTGTAGAAAAATATGAAGCTAATAAAACTGCTGGTAACGAAAGTGACGCACTTTACTTTGTGAACATGCTTAAAACCTCTTCTATAAAAAGTCAGTTACTGAAGCGAATTGAGACTGCTTTATAGCATTCTGTCTGACATGATATGCTTTTTCGCTATGTCCGGTATAGTGTGCACTAAAAGCTACGGTTCCCCCAACGCCTGCACAATCAGTCTGACTTGTGCAGGCGTATAATAATGACTCTTCGGGGCAAAACCTATTTCAAGCAACGCATTCCACAAACCGGGGTAGTGCGCTATCCATTTATTGAGTTTGCACACGGCACTCTTGGACGTAATGTGAGGCAGGTAGAGCGATGCCAGCTCACTCTTGCTATAGCTGCGTATGGGGAATTTATCTTCTGTTTCCATACCTCAAATATACCGAAAAAATACCAATTTACCAATCGTTTTACTTACATTTTATAGCCAGCAAACCGCTTTATTTCGCTGCTTTGCGCATAGTTTTCTTATCAGGAGCCATCAGGAGGTGAAACGCCTCTGTGCCTGCCCGGGCTGTATTACCTTTGCCACTGTGATCACAAAGTAATAACCTTTAAAAAGAAAAAATTATGTCAGTAAGTGTAGTGCGCTACATGCGCAAAAAAAGATTGGGAATAGAATCTTCTCCCAACATCTACCTGCTCAAACAGGCAGCGGGTACGTCGAAAATCTATGATCTGGATGCTTTGGCAAATGACATTGAGATGGCCGGATCGCTCTCGAAGGAAGATATTCTTCACGTAATGAAATCCTTTGTGCGTAGCATTCGCAATGTGCTCAAGGAGGGCAACAAAGTGCGGGTTGACGGGCTGGGTATTTTTTACATCACCCTGACTTGTCCGGGGGTAGAAGTGGAGAAAGACTGTACCATTAAAAACATTAGCAGGGTGAATTTGCGTTTCAAGGTGGCCAGTACGCTGCGCCTGGTGAATGATTCGTTGGCGACTACCCGTAGCGCTCCTAACAATGTGGAGTTTGTGTTGAAAACAGAAACGGCTGCAACGGGTGATAACACAGGCGGCACAACGCCACCTGACCCCACCAATCCGGGCGGTGATGAAGATGATCCAAACGGATAAGCTGAGTTTTAACGTTAACAATGAATCATAATGAAGAAGATTGTAGAACAATTACTG
>Ga0208694_1004694_pt1 | contig 12146 bp, 18 predicted proteins | sample AD_UKC078_MetaG_FD_184442 | JGI IMG/M metagenome (GOLD analysis project Ga0208694, IMG submission 184442) | Active sludge microbial communities of municipal wastewater-treating anaerobic digesters from USA - AD_UKC078_MetaG (SPAdes) (version 2) | ecosystem: Engineered > Bioreactor > Anaerobic >...
ATATCGATTTTATGGCGGAGACTATTTTCTGCCCGATCGCATCCCAGCCGCCGTAGGACTCGATCTTCTGGCAGAGATATTGACCGAGATCCGACGCAGCATTTATCGTCGTCTTGACCGCCGAGATGATTGTTTCGCCGACCGCGCTCCATCCTCCCCATGCCGTGAATTTTGCGGAGAGAGCCGACGCCAGAGTCGATGCGGCCGATATGGCGCCCTGTATCCCGGAAATAATCCTGTCGCCGACATCAGACCAATCGACCGCTTCCAGTGCTGATTTGACTTGGCCCCCGACATTCATTAGGGCCGCGAACCCGGCTCCGATCAGCCCGGCGACGGTCCTCCCGACGGATCCCCAGTCGACCTCAAGGAACTTGTCCCGGACCTGTCCACCGAGATCCGTGATTCCCTCCCATATACCCGATAGAGATGACCGGATGGTCTGCCCTACGGATCCCCAGTCGATATCTCGGATCTCTCCCACGATGAAATCTGCAATGCCCTTCAGGTCAGACCAGATGCTCCCCCAGTCGATGTCCCGGAGGCTGTCGACGATGTAGTCCCCAATGTCCCGGAGGGCCCCGAAAGCCGAATGAGCCCCGAGGATTACGGTATCCCATACGGCCCGCCAATCGACATCTCGGAGCCACGATGCGACATCGTTCGCGATTCCCCGGAGACCCCCCCAGATGGACTGAGCGACCGATACCGCCTTCTTGAACGCTTCTTTGACGATATCAGGCAATTTCGAGAACATGCCCTGCCAATCAACATCGCCGCCCGCGAGATCTGTGATTCCCTCCCATATACCCGATAGAGATGACTGGATGGTCAAGTTCAGGAGGCTTTTCACGGGCCCCTCTGTAATCTCTCCGATCGATATCCCGACATCGTTGATTGAGTTCTTAAGTCGTTGCCATTGGCCGGCGAGGGTGTCGGCCATTACCCCGGCCTCCGCTGCCAGCTCGTCACCCGTAACGACCACATTTTTGAGGGCCTGGGCGTATACGTCTGCCCCGCCGCCGAGTTTGGCGAGGGCCTGATAACCATAATTACCGAAAATTTCAGTTGCAGCGGCAGCCTTCTTGGTGTCGCCCTCGATCGTATTGATGGCTCCCCCCATCTCAATGAGCGTACCGTACAGATCGTCGCCCATCTTCCGGGAGAGGTCCTCGACCGATATCCCCATGATATCGGCCATAGCCGCCATTTTATCCCCATCGGACGTGATCATGGCGAGGCCGGATCGGATAGCAGTGGCGGCTTCCGGCCCCTTGACCCCCAGGCTGGAGAGGGTAGCGCCGAACGCAGCCGTATCCGCCGCCGTCTCACCCCACATCGTCGCCGTGCCGCCGAACGCATTCACGAAATCGATGATGCCGGGGGCGGTGGCGCTCATCGTATTTTCGAGGGCGTTGATCTGGCTGCCCAGAATATCAAGATCTTCAGTCTGTATTTTAAAAACGTTTCCGATGTCGGCCATACTGGTGGCCACGAGCCCGGCATCCATCTCGAACGCTATGGCCATATCGGACATCGTATCGGTGAACGACAGGATCTCCTGGCGGGCCCCCGCGAGATCTCCGGACGCCATTTTGGCGGCGCCGATGCCGAGCGACCCGGCGGCCGCGGCAATGTCCTCCAGAGCGGAGACGGTTACGGGGCCTTGGGTGGACATGTCCCTCAGATCGTCGCCAAGAGCCTTGAGCTCAGATCCGGCGAGCCCGGTCGTTTTCGAGACAGACGCGAGGCCCATCTCGTAATCGGCGAATGCCTTGGTGCCGCCGACAACAGCGGTAGTAGCCGCGGCCACGCCGGCGACCACTCCGGTCTTGAGGGCGGTCCCTATGGCGCTCCCGGAATGCCCGGCTTTGCCCTCGGCCTGGCTCAATCCCTTGTCAAATTCGGATTGATCCAGGTACAGGCCCGCCGTTATTTTTCCGACTTCCATGCTGTCACCGCTTGTTTTTCAGATGTTCGTACCCTTTCGGGGGCTCGATACCGTGGAGCTCCCAGGCGGCTCGAATTCTGTCTTCCAATGGAGGTTTAGGGGCAGACGCCGCCGGCCGCGCTGGCGGCTTCGGAAAGTGGTGGCCGAAGCTCCGGAGCTTTCCCGCGCGAGCGGCCCCGGACAGGGCGGCGATATTGTAGGCGAGATGCGCCAGGGCATCATGTTTTGCCTCTTCGCGTTCCGAGTAGGCTTCGACCTTCAGCTCAAGTTCATCGTTCGTCAGGTCCCAAAATTCTTTGGGCGAGAGACCGAGAGTACCGATACCTAGTTTTTCGGCGTCTCGCCATCGCCAGGCGGTTCTTTGCCCTCCTCCTCGGCAAGCAGCTTCGCTATCCGATCCTTCAGCGCCCTCTTGCGAGAGGCGTCCTCCAGCTTCACCGCCTTGACAAACCGCTTGATATCCGCTGCCGGGTTTCCCAACGCGGTCATCAGCTCCTCCACGACCGCGACTTCGATTGCCTCCAGACCTCCGGCCTCGATAGCTTTGTCCATCAGGTCGTACACCTCGTCGATTTTGATGTCCGGGTTGGCGGCCACCAGCATGGAGTATACCAGCTGGCCGAGGACGGTCCGTTTCCCGATTTCTCCGAGGGCCTGGTCCAGAGAGCGGCCCGTCATCGTCTCGGCGAACACCTGAGCCCTGAACGGGAACCGGTACTCAGCCAACTCCTCGCCGAATTTCATATATTTTGGTTTCGCTATATAATCATCCCCTAGCCGTATGTCTCATCTTTCCATAGATAGAACTTTCCAGTGAACCTCCAGGTCATCCGGGACGATACCACCTCGCCGACCGACGCATTGGTGGGGGCTCCTTCAAGGTACCCATCGGCCTCCATCCTGTGCCGCCCGGTGTCCGTATTGATGTAGAACGCGGCTATCAGGGGGGACCTGAGATCGCCGGAATGACCGGGCGCCACCCAATAGTCGGAAACCGACCCCGACCCTCCGACCAGGCCCGGCTTGAACTCCCGGTGCCCTCCCGAGCAAAACGTTGTCACGTCTTTCATGTCGATTTCGGGCGACACCTCGAAATCGTAGGCGGCGCAGACTACCTCCATGATAGCTTTCGTGCCCGAAGCCTGAAAATTATCATCTGGATCCTGGGCTACATCGAACGTCACCAGGCCGCGGTAATAGTCGATGGTGAACCCGGTCGTGATTTCGGCGAACTCGCCTATGCCCCCGGCCTGTTTTTCAATGGTCAGAGTCTCCCCAGGGATCCAGTAACGGTCGGCAATAGCGGCGGCCTGGTAATGGATATGGTCACCGAGGTCGACCAACACGACGTCAGTGAAGCTCTCGGTCGTTGCGGTCGATCCGCCCGATAGGCTGGTAGAACCCATCGCGGCCACGACTCCGGACCCATTGCTCCCGGTGGCGAGAGACGCAACAACCCATCGAGCTGCCTCGTCGTGAGCGTTCACCGCGGCCATGATTTCGGCGGCCGTGGTGACGATCCCGCCGCCGGAGCCCGTCGCAAGGCTCACCGTGATTTCTCGGACGTCGACTTCGACCGACAGCGGTGAGTTGTTGGCCGACGGATCAGCGTATATGATCGAAATACCGTTCCCCGCCGTCCCTGGCGGGACCGCCTTGAAGGTGAGATCTTTGTTGTCTCCCTGGGTGGTGGTCAGCGTAGCTTTTTTCCGAGTCTGCATCATGAACGATGCAGCATATCCAGCTAGAGCGGCGGTGGACATCTATCCTCCGATCACGCCGAATCAAAGTCGTCCGTGATGACGCCCGTGGGCTGGAACCCGAATCTCAGGTTGACCTTGTCGCCGACCGACGCCGAGATAGGCATCGAAGTCACATAGCCATCGCAGTATCGACCGTACCCATTGTTGTCGCCGTTGTCGTCCCAGTTCACTCGGAGGGCTATCTTCGTCTTCGCAGCGAACGCGTCCGCGAGAGCCGTCTGCCCGGCGGTGTCGCCCTTGAGGTAGTTGCAATTCACCGTGAGGCTCCCGCCATCCAGTCCTGGGAGATATTCCTTGTGCCCTTTGGAGTCTCGGCTCGTCACCTCGACCATGTCCAAGTCCCACGCAAAATCCGCATCCACCACTTCGCCGATCTTGTCGGCCGCCGTCTTTCCGCTACCGGCCTCGCCTATGTAGACCGACCCATTCCATACTATAGCTGCCGTAGTCATTTTTTTACTCACCCGATATTTTTTTGATCACTTTGAAATCGCAGTACCATTTCACGGTCCCAGAATCGCTTTCGAGCGACATCTGAGCCGGAGAGTGCAGAGCCTGGCATAGAGGATACCACGTGCCGCTCAGGGTCGCGTTCGTCTTCGTGAGCGTGGCCCGGATCGCGTGGATTAGCGTCGCCGCCGTCTGCTGGTTGCTGTTTCGTACCTGTACCTGGAATCTCGGATATTCGTACCCGAGCAAGTCGTCCTTTTCCCCCCCGTATACCTTGATCATGACGCAATTTACCGGGCTGTTGGGGAGGTAGCCGTAGAATAGCGTCGCCGCCGTGCAATGGCCCGCCGCTATCAGCTCCGCCCCGACATCGGTGAGCACGCACATCATTACCACCTCAGATACCGGCCGAACGTCGCCAGGACGAAGGTGAGGAAGGACGCCCCGCCGATGATGTACCATCTCCAGTTTTCCAGGGCGACCACCCGGCACTCCAGATCATGCTGTGTCTCGCAGATGCCCCCCTTCCCGGTGATCTTCGCATTCAGATGGCGCAGCTCGCTCGCTATCTGGAGGAGGAGTTCCCGATCGGTCTGGGGAGCATCCGCCGACGCCATCTATTCGCCCCCGGTGGTCTGCCCCCTGGTAGCGAACCAGAATGCAGCGATCGTGCCAATGATCTGACCGAAGCTCTTCACGAGATCGATCATGACGGGATCCTGCGAATACGTCGCCATCCCGCCGAGGACGAGGAAGACCGCCAGGAACAACACCGTGACGACTAACCCCTCGCCTGGCATCACTCCTCCCCCGTCGGCTCGGTGAGCGCATATTCGTATAGGCCCGCAGCCTTCAGCCGATCCTCCAGGGCTTCCACCGGGTCCACCCGGCGGCCCATGCCTGTCGTCCACTCGATCCACTGTCGCCGGGTCATCCCGAACGATCCGCCGGGAACGTCGCCGCATTGCGGGGACGCGACATACTTGAGTCCCACAATCCGGGTTCCCGTGAACCCGGTGGGCATCAGGATGGCCCCCGGATCATTCGGGCATCCCAACCGTTTCGTCGGCTCGGTGGAGCACCCCTCCAGGGGCTCCGCCCAATTCGTCTCCGGACAACATCCTATCTTTTCTTCCGCCATTATATCGCCTCGATGAACAGCTCCGTTTCGGCGGGAGCCGACACGCTAGTATTCACGTCGAATGATCCTGTCATGTCCACTTCTGCCAGATAGGCCGGATTGCCATGACATCCGACGGCCTGGATGATCCTCTCGCGGTACGTCCCGACACCTTTCAGGGCGTACACCGAAGATCCGTCCTCCACGCGAGCTCGCGCCGAGAGGACCGTAGCCCCCGAGGCCTGAGCCAGATGGGAGAGGCCGTAGTTCCCGATCATCCGGAACGATCCGCCCTCGCCGTCCATGTCCAGGCCCGCGAAGGCTCCAGAGTCGGTCAGGATTTGGCCGTAGGCCATGCTGGCGTTGCGGCCCCCGGTGGCCACCGTCTGGCCTCCGAGGCTCCCCCTGATCGTGAAGTCCCCGTCCCCGGCATAGTCACCCCTGATCTCGATGCTGGCTGCGAGACCGGCGACGACCAGTAAGTATACGGCAGCTATGATTCGTGTTATCATTTCATCACCGCCCCCAAATCGCGACTGATACGTTTGATTATGTCCTGCGAGCTTTCCGCAAGCTCTTTTTCGAGGAATTTCGCTTCACCTTCATCATGATGGAGGGATGTATCCTCGTGCTGCCTAACAGCATATGGCGTGCTGAATCCGATCTCGGAACCGTTCCCCACGTCCGTGACGTGCCCTGATGCCCTGAGCGGCCCCCGGTCGATAGGCGTTCTAGGGATCGTCCTGGTTAGGACGCCCTCGGACTCCCGATGGATCGACGCCAGTCCGACGACCTTGACGGCGGCCGAAAGGGCGGCTCCGTGCCATTCGACCTTCATAGCCAGCCCTCCCAGAAGGTGTCGGATCCGTCCAGATCCGGCATGTGGCTGATCTTCTGGATTTCTCTCGTTTCGCTCCCGATCGTGATTTCGTCGCCCTCCCGGAGCTCGACATCAGCGAAGATATGGGCCTCCGAGGTCCAAGTCTCGCCCTCGGTGTTTCGAAATAGCTTCGAGAGCTTTTCGAATCGACAGCTAATCGATGAAGTCGAATATGTGTAGTTACCCCACGAATCCGGGCCCGTAGCTATCCTCCTCAGCGTTGCGGTCTGTTTCAGGAAGGGGCTCATCAGGCTCATATCACCCTCACATCCCGCGCCAGGTAGCGCTCCAGAAGCCGCCACGCCCGCTTTGAGTAGAACCCCTCTCTCGAATCTGATGTAGAAGAGCCCCGGAACTCGTACTGAAGCCCCGTCCCGGAGATCCGGACGGACTTCACACCGTGCTCTTGAAGGTCGTCCACCTCGTCGTAATCGCTGGATGCGGTCGCGGCGAGGATCGCCACCGCTTCGAGACAGATCGCGTCTTTGATCGCCTGGGGGATCACGTAGGCGTCGGCGTCCTCGTCGTAGTCGTAGGCCCCGAGCTGATCCACCCGAGGGAAAAGTTCCTCCTGGCCGCCCTCTACCGTCTCGTACCTCTGGCCTACAAAGGCCAGGCTTTCGAGCTTCTCGACGGCCCGGTCTAAGAGGATCTGTCTGTCGCCGTCAACTCGGATGACAGGCAGAGGGCCACAAGGCGCGTCTTAGCGTCGGCGAGGAGGATGTAGGCCATGTGCTCCCCTAGACTGGGAACTTGAATGCCTCGATCGTTCCGTCGGTGGAGTTCGTGTTCACCAGGAGGTAGCCAGTCTGGTTGACGAACCTAGCAGACTCAAAGGGCCCTATCCAAGTCTCGGAGGTGGCGTTGGCGATAGTGACAGTCAGATTTCCCAGTGAGGATCTGAAGGCAGGAGGATCGTCTCCTGCAAGTACTGTAATAAGGGTATCATTCGCCACCCCGCCTGACTCCACCACCCGGAAAACCAGGCCGTCGACGAAGGGGATATAGTGGTTGTTCGTCGAATCTAGGGCCGTTGCGGTAGCCGTAGAGGTTGGATAGCTGTTCTCGACCCATGAGGTCGTATTGATCGCCGTCCTGCCACCCATAGCCACAGGCAGGATAAGGAGGGTGGCCAGAAGGGCGACCCCCAGAATTGCCTTAAGTCTCTTATCCATCTTCACCACCTCAAGACACCGTAGCCGTCAGGACCGCCAGGGCCGCCGGTCGTACGACTTTGGCACCGTATACATGCAGACCTTTCACGGCGTCGGCGAACCGCTTCTCCATTCTGTACGGCTCGACCTTCACGATCTGCTCGGCGAAGGACCAGGCCATCGGATGACCGGCGATCACCTTGTACTTGGAGCCAGCGACGACGGGGCAGTTGGGCGATTCGTAGACGTCGAATCCCAGGACCCGCCCTATCTGGCCAGATCTGAGAGTGTCGGCGCTTCCGGCGACGTTGGCTTTCGTGAACCTCTCATCCTTCAGCATCACTGCTAGGATCTCAGGACCGGCTATCACGAATCGACCGCCTGTCGGGATCTTGGCTTTGTTGAGCTTGACTCTGAGGTCTACCAGCTCGTCGAAGATGTTGTACTCTCCTTGCCCGGGAGTGCCAGCGACCACAGTATGTGGCGTGGTGTTGTTGCCGATAGCGTTGGAAGCGCTGGCGTCGGTGTAGAGGGATGCGATGAACTGATCGGCAGCATCCCGGAGGTAATACGAGGCGTCAGTCATTGCGGCGGCCATGACCTTCGGCTTCTGCTGGGCCTGGTCGAGGTCGTCCACCTGGAAGTTGAAGTACTTCGCCTGGTCGATCTTAAGCTCTGCCTGGGCGTCAGTGAGGGCTTCGGGGTCGTCGATGTCGGTATCTCTGGTGTACGTCCCGACCGAGATGGGGCCGATTGCGTTGATCTTCACCGTGTCGCCGAATGCCCGGATCTCGCCCTGATAGTCCCTATTGATGATAGCCCCCTGGCCGAAGATGTGGACCTTCTGGAGGTTCGCCAAAAGCTGCTGACTCCAGACTTCAGGAATGAAGTTTGCAAGAGACATTACTTGATTTCTCCTTTCGCCATCGCTTCATGGATGGCGCTTTCGTTCTTCGAAAATTCCTCGGGTGTCATGTCTTTGATCTGCTGACGAGTGAAACTGGTCTTCGGAGGGTTGCCACTGCCCCTGCCCCCGTCTCCGACGTTGGGAGGAGGATAAGAGGCCTTCATAAGGGGCATATGAGTCTCCATGAACTTTACCGGGTCGTCGCCGGGTCGGAAGTTGACAGCCACGTATTCAGCCGCGCCTTTGCCGAGCTGAGCCTCGGAGACCTTGGAATTGATCTCTTTGATCCCAGCGTCGTACTTCTCGCGCTTTTCGGCTGCGGCCTTCATGTCGGCGAGCTCTTTGGCGACGGCTTCGGCTTTGGCGTTGGCCTTTTCCACCTCCGTTTTTCCGGCGGATTCGAGCCCTTCCACCTTAGTTTTCAGCGTGTCCCTTTCGGTGGTCAGTTTGGAGTTCGCAGTCTCAAGCTCTTTGTTTTTGGCTTGCAACGCCTCAAAATCGGCTTTGGGGACGTGGTTTTTGAGCCGTTCCCCTACGATCTTATTGACGTCTTCCTGAGTGAATTTCTTCTCGTCGTTCTCAGACATGGGAAAGCACCCGCTAAGTCTCGCCGATATCGGACGGCGGCGACGTCTCCAGCAGCAGGCAGCGCCCGTTTAGCGTCCGGGGAGACGAGGATAGATTGCCTGAGCCGAAGATTCGATGGCGAGTTATTTATTGATTATGGTATATATAGTTTGTTATATCGCCCGGATCAGCCCGCCTCGTCGGGGCTCAGCGTGCATATATGCCGACACCCGATGTGGAACATGCCCGCCGCCCTAGCGTCCGCGAGAGTCGGGTAGCCCTTCGTCCTTCCGGTGAGGCTCACCGTCCGGTTTTCCCAGGGGACACATAGGGGGCAGGCCGCCAGATGGGCAGAGAAGACGACCAGATCGTACCCATGCTCAAGCAACCTGAGCCGTGTTCCTTCCCGGAAAGAATCCATCGTCGCCTGGTGGACGGCCATCTCGGTATACGTCCTCATCGACCACTGGCGGCCGAGCCGATCGACGAACCCAGTGATGCCGCGCTCGGCGAGCTTTTCTTTCATCACTTTGGCCGATTGTTGGACTGCCTCCGACCCCAGGACCGCGCCCTCGGCGGCTTCGAGCTGGACGGCCCGGAACACGTCATCCACCCGCCGGCCGATCACGCCGTCCATGTCGACCATTCGAGAATAGGTGGCTTCCGCCAGGGCGGACGCAGCCTGCTGGTGGACGGTCCCGAAGCCCGCCGAGAGATGGGTCGAGAAAGCCATATCATCGGCGTAGGCCACGCCTTCGCGATAGAGGTATGGGACCGACTTTTGGCACCACTCCCGGGAACCCGCCAACAGATCCGCCCTCGCCGTCTTGACGTTGGCCTGGAGCGCCTGGAGGTATTCGGGATCGCCGCCACTGAGGAGGGCCCGGTTGATCTGCTTTTCGATCCGGGCCTCGCCCCGTTCGTATAGCCGGATCAGGTTCTCGGCTTGGGCGTCGGTCAGCTGGAGGATCTGGTCTTCGGTCTTCACGAAACCTCACCCGGCGGGATCTCAAGAGCCAAAGGTTCCAGTTCCGGCCCGCTCGGAGCTTTCGCCGTGGCGTTGGCTTTGATCTCGTCCATGATCCGATCGCTATCCTCCTGGGATAGCCCGAGCTCACGATGGGCCTGTTGTGGGGAGTAGATCCCGGCCCGGCACAATATTTCGAGCCGCTGAGCCGTCTCGGTCGGATCGGTGGCGAGCGACAGCTCCCAGTTCATTTGGATGTCCTCGGCCGCGATCGGCGGGAGCCCCGACGCCGGGGTCGCCAGCCGACCCGCTGCTTCCAGGACAGCGGGGATTACATCCCAGAACGCCGCCCGGAACCGTCTGAGGTGGTCCATCGTGGGCGTCAGCTCCAGCATCAGGGCCCGACCGCTGGCGACATTTGCGGAATCGATACCAGACACCATCGCGGCCGATAGCTCCGTCACGTTCACAAACGCAATCAGGAGATCGGTGAGCTCCTGGGAGATGTGAGGCGACGAATCCAGGGGAGCAGCGACGAACGCCACGGCCCGGGAGGCGTCCGTCTCGTCTCCCCAGACTAGGAGAGGCTTTTCGAGGTCCGTTTTGGTCCGGTCGGTGTAGGGGTCACTCTTGATGCACTCCCTGGAGACCACTGTTACGGGCTTGGAGTGGCCCGAATGATTATAGCGCCGCTGGCTGAGTGCCATCTCCAGTGCCTCGACGATCGAGAGAGCCTCCGGCGAGAACGATGCGTCTGGGATGCCATATGCCTGGTCGGTGGTCCGGGAGTTCCAGACTGGGAACACGCACCATCCTGGCACCGGCTGGCTATCGTTCCCATCGAGATCGTAGCCCTCGAAAAGGTTCGCCTTCGCGGCGAGGTCACGTCTCACCAGTTTCCCGGCTTCGCTGATCTGATACAACCGATACTCTATGGTCGTCTCCGAGTGGATTTCGATTTTCATCCAGGCGGATTCTGAGCCGCTATCAGATTTTTCGGTCCATTGCGTGAACAGTACGTGGTACCTGAACTCGCGGTCGTCGTCGGGCCAACACACCGGGATCCAGCAATCGGGCCTCACCGCCCGGATTTTCACTGCCTCCCCGGATCGCGAAACCTTCAGGACGCCGACGCCGCACCGGCACCAATCAACACCGGCCTCTTCCAGAGTTAGGGGGAACCGATCGCGCGTCATCCAAGCCTTGAACCTGGCGTTCATGTCTTCCGAGGCCACCGACAGCTCCAGCTCGGGGAGTGCGCCGTTCAGGACTACCCCGACCGCCTTCTCTGGGAGGGGGACCCTGATGTGGAGCTTTTTCGGCCGGACTTCGACGTCTTTGTCCATCCAGTTCTTCATGACGAGAAACGAGCCCCGTCCCCCATTGAAAATGTCAATGTTGGCCGTCATCCTAGCGATCCGCTCGGCTTCGCCGATCGGAGGCCACGGCTTGCCTTCGTCCAGAAACGAAAGATCAGTTTGCATCATTCGTCCCGCTCCCTCCGGAGCTGGTCGTTTTCCGCCGCCCGCCTGGCGATCGCCACCCGGCAATCATCACAGATCGGTTGATTTTCGATGACGACACGACGAATAACCCCGCCTTCGAGGCTCTCCAGGGCGACCCGCTCCATCACGGGGGCGCGCGCGCCGCAACACATGCAGATCATTATCTCATCCTCCTAATCATATAACGGCAGCCATATCTTAATGCGTCTGGAAAATGGCTTCCGTCGTGTAGTGGCTTCTCCTCTTTACTATTCTCATCCCAACGATAATTATTGATGTATTTAATGGCGTTCGGGCAATCCGACGAGATCTTGAGCCATCCCTGGCTGAGCATCGTCGCCACGTCGAGGATGCCGTCTTTCACGCTGTTGTCGGCCCCCCGGATGTTCTCCACTTCGGCCCGCCCTGACCTCCTGCATTCGGTGATGAACGCCGCAGCTGACGGATCGCAGAGGATATCGGGGTATATCGGATGCCCCTTCCATCTGCATAATTTTACCAAGTCCTCTATATACTCCGTAGGGGCTTTCTGGCGGCCTCGGTGCTCCTTCGGGTCATAGTAGTACTCCCCGACCAAAAACCACGACCTGAGGGCATTCTGAGAAGGATTTTGTGCCAGGCCGTACAAACCTGCCGCGAAAGCGTCGGAAGTGCCGTAGTCGATGGAGACGACCCAGTCCAGGAACGCGCGGGGGCAGTCTCGGGCGTCCACCACGTAGCCGGCACCAACGTCGGGCCTGAAGAAGTCCCAGATCCGGCCCTCGGCGACGGTCCTCTGGCCGAGGATGTAGCGATCGTACCAGACCGACCCCTCAGGGAACATCCGCTTATACCGCTCCCTCGTCTCCTCAGAGAGAGAGGGGTTGTCGTCCATGGTGAAAT
>Ga0208694_1004700_pt1 | contig 12142 bp, 7 predicted proteins | sample AD_UKC078_MetaG_FD_184442 | JGI IMG/M metagenome (GOLD analysis project Ga0208694, IMG submission 184442) | Active sludge microbial communities of municipal wastewater-treating anaerobic digesters from USA - AD_UKC078_MetaG (SPAdes) (version 2) | ecosystem: Engineered > Bioreactor > Anaerobic >...
AATAAGGTTCTTAAAGAAATAGTTCATGGCTTTAAGGTATTAAATGGTTAAAAATGAATATGATAACGGATTATTTCTTACTCCAGCTTGTACCATCCTTACCGTCTTTTAATACAATATCTAGTTTGGCCAATTCATCCCGTATCAAATCACTGGTTGCCCAATCCTTTTTGGCGCGGGCTTCTGTGCGGATATTGATAATGGTCTGCATCAGTCCGTCAACAAGTTGATCGTCACCTCCCAATTCACTTTCGAGCAATCCAAAGATGTCGAAAACAAAAGCCTGGAAAAGTTGGTTGAGCAGTGTCAGTTCTTCTTTATTGATCTTCAGATTCCCATCTTTTATGGAATTGGTGATACGCACAGCTTCAAACAGACCGGCGATAGTGATGGGCGTATTGAAGTCGTCGTTCATGGCATCGTAACAGTCATCCATAATTTTTTGAATGCCAATATTTTCTGCACCCTCTGTAGGGGATAGCTCTCGAGCGGTTGCAACGGCAGTCATCAAACGCTTGTAGCCCTTATCAGCGGCTTGAAGTGCTTCATTTGAGAAATCCAATGTGCCACGATAGTGCGCTTGCAGAATGAAGAAGCGGATAGTCATAGGTTGATATGCCTGCTCCAGCATAGGGTGATCTCCGGTAAAGAACTGATTGAGCGTAATGAAATTGCCCAACGACTTACCCATTTTTTGTCCGTTGATGGTAATCATATTGTTGTGCATCCAATATTTTACAGACTCAATTCCATTCGCAACCGTACTTTGGCACACTTCCGATTCATGGTGTGGGAAGATTAGGTCCATTCCTCCACCATGAATGTCAAAGTGATCACCTAAGTATTTGGTACTCATTGCAGTACACTCAATATGCCAACCCGGGAATCCGAGACTCCACGGGGAGTTCCATTTCATGATATGTTCCGGTGCCGCCTTTTTCCATAGGGCAAAATCAGCACTGTTTCGCTTCTCATCTTGTCCATCCAAAGTTCTGGTATTGGAGATCATCTCTTCCAAGTTTCTGCCGGATAGTTTTCCGTAACCAAAATCCTGATCAAATTTCACCACGTCAAAGTAAACGGAACCCTCAGAAACGTAAGCATATCCTTTTTCAAGAATCTGTTGCACCATTTCAATCTGTTCAATGATATGACCGGAAGCGCGGGGCTCAATAGAGGGTCTCAGAACGTTGAGTTTGTCCATGGCGAAGTGATAGCTGTCAATGTAGAATTGAGCCACTTCCATGGGCTCTAATTGGTCCAGACGCGCTTTTTTAGCAATCTTGTCTTCCCCTTCATCGGCGTCATTCTCTAAGTGTCCCACATCGGTGATATTGCGTACGTACCGCACTTGATATCCAACATGCTTTAGGTATCTGAACACGATATCAAAAGTGATGGCAGGACGGGTGTGGCCTAAGTGGGGTTCTCCGTAAACGGTTGGTCCACACACATAAAGTCCGATTTTACCGGGAGTGATCGGTTCTAAAAGTTCTTTTTTCTTATGTAACGTATTGTAAATAAATATTTTATCTTTGTTCATTTGTGTTATTTAAAAAGTGAATCTATCAGTTCTCCATGTTTTTTCATAATAAATTTCCTTCTCAATTTAAGGGTAGGCGTGAGTTCTCCGGTATCGACACTCCAGGAATAACCAATCAATTTATAACGCTTAACCTGTTCGGTTTCCCCGAAATTTTTATTACAGCGATCTACTACCTTTTTGAACTGCTTCAGAACTTCGGGATGTTGGATCATCTCTTCGTTGGTGGTATACGTAATTCCTTTGTTGTTACACCAGTTTCTTAAATCATTGAACTCCGGAACAATCAATGCTGCCGCATAAGGTTGATTTTCTCCCACTACCATGATAGCGTCAATAATCGATTCCTCGGCAAATTTATTTTCAATGATGGTGGGAACAACATATTTTCCGAAAGCGGTTTTAAACATCTCTTTTTTCCGTCCGGTAATCCGTAGTTGTCCTTCCGGTTCAAACTCACCGATGTCACCGGTATGGAACCATCCCTCTGCATCAATCACTTCGGCAGTCAGTTCAGGTGCTTTAAAATAGCCTTTCATCACACAATGCCCCCGGGTTAAGATCTCTCCATCTTCAGCGATTTTGACTTCAATTCCCGGTAGGGGAGGACCTACAGTACCAATTTTAAGTCCATTGGGGAAGAAGTTACTCACAGCTATAACCGGAGATGTTTCGGTTAATCCGTACCCTTCCAGAACAGGCACATCCATAGCCCAAAAGATTCTGCTGATACGAGGCTGGATGGCAGCTCCGCCGGAAACTACAACAGAGAAGTTTCCACCTAAAGCATTTTTCCATTTGGAGAGTACTAATTTTCTGGCGATTTTTAATTTTTTATGGTAGAACCAGGATTTACCCTCTAGGTCAAATTCTTGTGCAATTTTATTAGCCCAGAAGAAGATCCTTTTCTTCATTCCTTTTTGTTTATGTCCTACAGCCAATATTCTATCATAGAATTTCTCCAACAATCTGGGAACTGTAGTAAAAATATCGGGTCGGATATCCTTTAAATCGTCCGCAATTGTGGCAATGTTTTCTGTATAATAGATTGATATTCCCAAATATTGCCAGGTATAGATCATCATTCTTTCATAAACGTGACAGAGTGGCAAATAGCTTAAACACCGGCTATTATCCCTGATTGGAATGATGGGGAGAACCGCTTTCACATTGTTGAGGATATTGGCATGAGTCAGCATCGCTCCCTTGGGATTTCCGGTTGTGCCGGAAGTATAGATTAACGTTACGATATCATCGGGAGTGATGGAATCCTTGATCTCTTCCAGATATTGCGGACTGGGATTGGCGATTCCTAACTCGATAATCTCATTCAAGTGTTTGTACCCTCTCAGGTTTCTGAATGTGTATACCTGACCTTTTAAGGCAGGAATCCGATCGATAATATTTTGGATTTTTCTCAATAGTTCCCATCCGGAAACGAACACCATCTTCACTTCAGCATGGTTGAGGATATATTCGTAATCGGATTCACTGATGGTAGGGTAGATGGAAACGTGGATTGCTCCCAACTGGTGCAAAGCCATGTCCAAAAAATTCCATTCGGGTCTGTTATTGCTGATAGAAGCAATCCGATCCCCTTTTTTGACACCCAATTGCATCAATCCGTAAGAGATATAATTGACTTTATCGATATATTGTTTAGTGCTATAGGTAACCCAAACACCATTCTCTTTTCCTGCAAGAGCGTCATCTTTTGGAAAATAAGTAGCGTAATGAGGCAACAAATCAAAAAGTCGTGTTATTTCCATAATAACAAAATTTATTATGCAAAAGTACAAAGAAATTTTTATTTATACGATTGATTTGTGAAATTCTAAAAATCAATAATTCTCCATTTTTAAAAGCCAGTCGATTGCCTGCTGAACATGAGTGATGTTTTTGATGATGAGCTGCGGTTTATTGTTATGCAGTTTCAGTTCCACTTTGGGGTGATACTTTTGCAGTAATGTCAATATTTTATTGAACCGATCAGACTGGAAGAAAGGATCATCGCTGTTGCCGAAAAAGGTTCCGGTTAACATTTTCTTTTTCAACAATATCTTTTCCAGATTGTATTCAACAGCAATTTTCCGGAGTGGGACAATCAGCAGCAGTTGTTCCGTTTCAGAGGGCAGCGGTCCGAAAATGTCGATCAGTTTTTTTCTGAACTGATTCAGTTTCTCCTCTGTATGAATCGCATCCAGCTCTTTGTAGAGGCTCATCCGCTCATTGACACTCTTCACGTAGTCGGAGGGGAGTTGCAGTCCCAGATCGGTCTCAATCAGGCACTCTTTTGGGATTAAATCTACCTGATCTGCCAGTTGATATCCCCACTCACTATCCCGAAGCTCTACCATCGCCTCCTGGATAATCTTTTGGTACATTTCATACCCCATTTCATTGATAAATCCGCTTTGTTCAGCACCCAGAATATCGCCCGCACCCCGAATATCCAAATCCCGCATGGCAATTTGAAAACCGCTTCCGATATCTGAAAACTCTTTAATCGCTCTGAGACGTTTGCGGGCAATATCGGTCAGAATTTCAGTCGAAGGAACCATCAGATAGCAAAATGCCTGTTTATTGTTTCTTCCCACTCTTCCGCGCAACTGGTGTAAAACGTTGAGTGCATAGTTTTGTGCATCGTTGATAATCATGGTGTTGGCGTTGGAGATGTCCAATCCCGACTCAATAATAGTGGTAGCGACCAACACATCATAATGCCCATTCATAAAATCGAGCATCACTTTTTCCAGTTGTGCTCCCTCCATCTGACCATGTCCGACACCCACTCTGGCATCCGGAACCAGCTCCTGAACCATCGCGGCAACCTCCACGATGTTGACAATCTTGTTGTTCACAAAAAATACCTGTCCTCCTCGCGCCATCTCGAAAGTGATCGCATTGCGAATCACATCCTTGTCAAAGTTGTGCACTTCGGTTTGGATTGGATATCTATTTGGGGGTGGGGTATTGATCACAGAAATATCCCGGACCCCCATCAGTGAGAATTGTAGCGTTCTGGGAATTGGAGTTGCAGACATGGTCAGCGTGTCGATGGTCGTTTTTTTCTCCCTGATCTTCTCTTTTGCCGCCACGCCAAATTTTTGCTCTTCGTCGATCACGAGCAGTCCTAAGTCCTTAAAAATGATATCTTTACTCAACAATCTGTGTGTACCGATGAGGATGTCCACTCCCCCGTTTTTTAATTTTTCCAAGGTATTCTTAATCTCTTTGCTACTCTTGAAACGATTGATATAATCGACAGTAACGGGAAACTCTTTCAAACGCTCTTTAAAACGGTTGTAATGCTGGAAAGTGAGCACTGTTGTAGGCGCCAGAATCGCAACCTGTTTATTGTCGCATACCGCCTTAAATGCCGCCCGAATCGCGATTTCCGTTTTACCGAATCCGACATCGCCGCACACCAAACGATCCATCGGGCGATCCTGTTCCATATCCGCCTTCACCGCCTGCGTGGTTTTGTACTGATCCGGCGTATCCTCGTACATAAAAGAGGCTTCCAGCTCCGTTTGGAGGTAGGAATCCGGGGAAAAAGCAAATCCCGGCTTGGCTTTTCTCTCAGCATAAAGCCTGGCAAGGTCGATCACCATCTCCTTTACTCTTCTTTTACTCTTATCCTTAGTCCGCTGCCACGCACAGGACCCCAGCTTGTGCAAAGTCGGTGCCGTACCCTCTTTTCCGTTATATTTGCTCAGTTTATGCAACCCGTGGATACTCATGTAAAGCTGCGCCCCATCCTTGTAAGTTAGCTGAATCGCCTCCTGCAACTTTCCGTTCACCTCCATCTTCGTCAGCCCTTCATAAATCCCGATTCCGTAGTTGACATGCACTACATAATCCCCTTGCTGCAGGTCAAAAAGCTCCTTCAACGAGAAAGATTCGCTCTTTTTGTAGCGGTCCCGAACCACAAACCGGTGATACTTCTCAAAAAACTGGTGATCTGTATAAACACACAATTTCCCTTCCTCATCCCGAAATCCTTCATGCAATGTAATGGGTTGAGAATGAAATAGTTGTTCCACTTCATAAGTTGTGTGATGCGCCTCATTATACTCAGCCAGCAGGTCCTGCATGATCTTTTTAATCCGTTCATGCTGGTTGCTATTGGGCGACAAAAAAAGCGTTTCGTACCCCCGTTCCAAATTATCGATCCATTCTTCAAGCAGGTAATCGAAATTTTTATTGAAGTGGTGTTGTGGTTTTATTTTAAAGTCATAATTTTGAAAAAAAATAAATAGGGGGGAGCCAATCTGTAGCAGTTGGAATCGTTGTAGCTCCTCTTCCATCTGTTTCCCGCTTAAGAAAAAGTGTGGCACTCCCTGGTCATAGTTCCACTGTTTCTCAAAGTTTCTCCACTGATGTTCGATAAAGGAGCGGATGGTGGGAAACTCGTTGACCCAGATGATCGTTTCCGGATCCAGAAACTCAAACAGGGAAACCTGTCTGTTTTGGTTCATCCCGGAAGTGAGTGCCGGCATGATATGGATCTGATCTACCTCTTTCACAGAGAGTTGCGTACCGGGATCAAACATCCTGATATTGTGGATTGTCTCCTCTTCAAACTCAATCCGGAACGGATACTCTTCCGAGTAGGAAAAGATATCGAAAATGGCACCCCGCCATGCAAATTGACCCGGTTCAAATACAAAATCTTCCTGTTTATACTCAAATGCGTAGAGGAACTCTAAAAAGATCTCCGGTGGGACAACCTCTCCCTTTTTAATCTCAAACCGATTCTCTTTGAGATAGGTTGGAGAAGCCATTTTTTCGATCATCGCATCGGGATAGCTGACAATCAGGACCGGTTCTTGCGATGAGATCAGCTTATCGGCAATCTCAGAGCGCAGTTTCAGGTTGGTAACATCAGGATTATGAGGGTCAAAAGTGCGGGTAAAGCTGGACGGAAAAAAGTGTACTTTTTTGTCTTGTAGAGCCTGTTCTTCATCTTTCAGGAGTGTTTCCAGATCGTGGTAAAAGAAAGCGGCACTCTCTTTATCCGGCAGGATGATCAGCTGTTTATTGCCGACCTGCATGAAGCTATTGGCACAAAGTAGCGCCTGCGAGGAGCCCGCCAATCCGGTTAGCGAAAGGTTCTGTTTCTGTTGTAGGGATTCTATAAAAGGTTCAAAATCAGGATGTTTAAATTGCATTACCGTAGTCTCGTTGAAAAGTTTTAAGGTTTATTGCGACATGTCAGCTCAGGCGACAAAGGTATAAATAAATTACGAATTACGAATTACGAATTACGAACCTAAAAAAGTCGAAAGTCGAAGGTTTTTGTTGAAGTATGAAATATGAAGTAAGAAGTATGAAATATAAAATATGAAATAAGCTATTTATAAATGTAAATACCTGATACTCATATAATTCTAAATTCTAAAATCTAAATTTAGGATTTGTAATTCAATCCGAAATCAAAAAAAGCCTGTAGGGGTGATATGATTGTAAATTAAACAAAAACAAATAAAAGAAGTCTTATAGATAAAATGTAATTAATTGAATAACAATATGTCATAAATAATAAAAAAATCACATAAACTCTTTGAAATAAAAAAAAAAAACGACTATCTTTGTAAAGTTAAACTATTATTTTTAATCATAGTGAATATCGTCAAAACCAATTTATGATATAAAATAAAGTGGAGCTTAGAAACCACAAAAAAACGGGCGTAATCCGAAAAGCCATATGAGTAGGAAAAATAAAACATGATAACGATGAAAAAGATTTTATTTTTAACGCTATTTTCCGGATTTTTGTTATTATTTGTTGCATGTGAGGATGATTACAAAAAACCTAATGGAGAAGGAAATGGTACTAACCCGACGGTACAACTAGATCCTGAATTATTTGGTAAATGGTCATTTGGTGACCCCAATGATGTTAATGACTATCATTTTTTTCATTTTAAGTCAGATGGAACCTTAATACAACGTGCTTACGGCGAAGATTATGATTGGCTTTGGTGTATAGAAGATGGACAACTTAAAATGTATGTTAAAAATGGAATTCCCACTTATCTAATCTATAAAGTAGAAGGTGATTTACTCTATTTTTGGGCAGATTTTCTTGATGATTGGGCGTTGCCTTATCATAAGGAAGAATAATCAGCGGACGGAGTAAATTGATTTCGTCATTGTTACACGTTTTTTCCATTCACGACAATCGCTGTTGTTAGATTCAGCGCTTGTTTTAGCGTGTAACTTACTCCGCAATATTTTTCTTCAGAGAGGTTGACAGCATTTTTGATTTTGTCAATATTCAAGTCGGTGCCGGTAAACTCATAAGTTACCCTGATCTCCTTGTAATGTTTGGGGTGTTCATCGGTTAATTCACCCTCCACTTTTACATTGAAAGTGTCGAATTGAACACGCATCTTTTTGAGGATGGAAACGACATCCATTCCGGTGCAGCCTCCCAGGGCAGTTAAAATCAACGGTTTCGGTCTGGGACCGGCATTTTTCCCTCCAAACTCCTCTTTAGCATCAATAATAATTTCATGGCCATCCACTTCCGACGTGAACTCCATACCTTCATTCCAACGTACATTTACTGTATTCATAATATTTTTGTTTTAATGGTTAGTCAAGTCAAAACGTTAAAATGGGAAATATATTGTAAGGACGATATATTGCGGTTTGTTCAATCTGTATTTCATAGTTGTTTTTTTGTATCTTTGCAGCCAAAGGAAAATAACTTCAATGAGTAGCGAAATAACACAACTCCACGACTATCAAAATTGGGCGGAATTTATTACCACCAAAATTAAGCTTGCTCAAACTCAAACGGCATTTAAGGTAAACTCTGCAATGCTTACGCTTTACTGGGAAATTGGAAATTCTATTCTTGAAAAACAAAGTCAAAATGGTTGGGGCAGTAAAGTAATTGATCTTTTAGCAAGTGATTTGGCAAAAAACTTCCCCAATAATTCAGGGTTTTCAGTACGAAACCTAAAATATATGCGAACTTTTGCCGAAGCCTATCCGCAGTTTCCGTTCGTGCAAGTCCCACTTGCACAAAACGAAAATGAATTTGTGCAAGTCTCACTTGCACAAATTACGTGGTATCACCATATCAGTTTATTGGGCAAAGTAAAAGATTCTAAAGAAAGAGCGTTTTACATTGCAGAAACCGCTAAAAACGGATGGAGTAGGGATATCATGCTTTTACATATTCAAAGTAAACTCTACGAAAGAGACGGAAAAGCATTGAACAATTTTGGGAGTACTTTGCCCGACTACCAAAGTGATTTGGCTAAAAATATTTTCAAAGACCCATATAACTTTGATTTCTTGATGCTTTCACGAAAAGCCAAAGAGGTAGAAATTGAAAATTTATTGACTCAAAAAATTACTGACTTCCTTTTGGAGTTAGGTAAAGGTTTTGCATTTGTCGGCAGACAATACAAAATTGAAGTGGATAATACTGATTACAAAATCGACTTACTTTTTTATCACACTATTTTGCATGCTTACGTTGTAATAGAACTGAAAGCTGGAGATTTTTTACCCGAATACATTTCAAAACTCAATTTTTATATAAGTGCCATTGACGACAAGTTAAAAATGCCAACAGATGAACCAACAATAGGGCTTCTATTGTGTGCTTCAAAAAGTAATGTGAAAGTAGAATACGCAATGCGTGGCATGACAAAACCTTTAGGTGTTGCTTCTTATGAGTTAAAACGATTGGTAAAAGAGAATATTGATAAATTTGATAAATTAGCCAACGAAAAGGAATAAAAGAGAAGTTACACAGCGCTACAAAGGAAAAGACTGTAACATATGTAAAAATATGTAATCGCCATTATCGTCGGATTCAATTAATAATTGTGATCTCGTAGTTCGTAATTGACTTTCGACTTTCGACTTTTTCCCAGCAGAGCAATAAACTATTCATTTTCCCTAGATTTGCCCTAAATCGATTAGTCTTCTCATGATTTCGATCACTTTTTTTTCGGGGAACTGCTTGGAAACCTCCCGAATGATTTCGTCGTAGGGTGTGCCGCGGTGTTTTAATATTTGCTCTACCATCTCTTTCTCTTCTTTCAGGCGGATTTGGTTTTTGTGCCAGCGCAAACAGACATCGCAAGTGCCACAGGGGGTACTTTTAGTTTCGCCGAAGTAGGCCAACAGGAGCTGTGAACGACACTGATCTGTCGATTCTACAAAGTGCAACACCGCATTCAATCGTTTGGCGGCAACCTCTTTGCGCTCTTTGTAAATGGCGTCATCAAAGTAGAGATAATTGGAGTCAACACGATTTTCCAAGAAGCTGATCTGCGGTGTTTTAGTCCTTGGGATATAGGTGAGCACTCCCATTTGATTCAATGTTCGCAGGTCGTTCATGATTCTACTCACCTCGGTTTCGGAGCGGGTAGCGAGATTCTCTTCGTAGATTTTGATGTAGTTCGTAAAAATCCCTCCATAAGTACGCAAAAGCAGCTTGATCAGCCACTCGTATTGAGGCTCTTTTTTGTAAAACTGCTCCAACTCTTTGTCTCTTATCACCATCGTAACTACAGAAACCCGTTTCCCATCCTCATTCATCATCAGGATGCCGATTTTGTCCAGAAAGGAGATGCAGTAGTAGAGTTCTAAAGGCTTGATATCAATCTGTTTAGCTACTTCGTTAATCTGAAAGTCGAAAGTGCTGTTTTCTCCATATCCTAAAGGAATCCGGTAGTAATTGCAGAGCGCATCGTAGCTTTTTCGAATCAGGGAGATAGGGGGGAAGGAGTTCTCAAAACTCTCTTTAAGTTCTTTGATATCTCCATCATCGTACAGCATGACTGCCGTCGAGGGTTTCAGGTCTCTGCCGCCCCGTCCTGCCTCCTGGAAATAGGCTTCCAGCGTGTCCGGAATGTCGAGGTGGATCACCCAGCGCACATCCGGCTTGTCAATACCCATTCCAAAAGCATTAGTCGAAACGATGACGCGGGTTTTGTCGTTCATCCAGTCGTTCTGCTTGGCATCCCGCACTTCGGCGGAGAGTCCCGCATGGTAAAAGTCCGCCGTAATGTTGTGTGCTGCAATATATTCCGCAATCTCTTTGGTTTTTCTTCTGTTGCGGACATACACAATGCCCGTGCCGGGATAATGGTTGATTACGCGGATCATCCTGCCCATCTTATTTTGCTCTTTGATAACCATATAGGTCAGATTGTCCCTCTTGAAGCTTTTCTGAAAGGTGTTCAATTCAGGGAAGCCCAGCTTCTCCTGTATATCCACGACTACTTCCGGAGTGGCTGTGGCAGTGAGCGCCAAAACGGGCACATTAGGAAGATATTCTCTGATTTTGCTGATCTCCAGATAGGGGGGACGAAAGTCGTAGCCCCACTGGGAGATACAGTGCGCTTCATCAACAGCGAGCAGGGAGACATTCATTTGCTGCAAGTGGTTGATAAAGAGCGGAGTTTTCAATCTTTCCGGTGAAACATAGAGAAACTTGACGCTATCTCCATAGACACAGTTGCTAAGCATCGATTCGATCTCGCGGGTGGAGAGTCCGGAGTAGATTGCTCCGGCATTGATACCCCGTTTTTTGAGATTCTCAACCTGATCTTTCATGAGTGCAATGAGGGGCGAAATCACAATACAGATGCCCTCTTTGACCAATCCCGGAACCTGAAAGCAGATCGACTTTCCTCCTCCGGTGGGGAGCAGTGCCAGGGTGTCTTTCCCTTCCAGAACGGAGAGGATAATATCCTCCTGCAACTCCCTGAACCGGTCGTAACCCCAATAATCTTTTAAAACTGCCCTGATCTGTTCTTTCATGCTTCAGTGGTTGAGTGAGGAGGTAGAAAGACCACCTCCTTGTAGTTACAAGTGAAGAGGGTCCCGTCCTCTCCTTGAACGAGGAGTTGTCCGTATGGGCTCAAACCTACGATAGTGCCACGGATTTCCTGCCCCCCTATTTTATAATTTCCTAAAGATAAATAACGATAAAAATATTGAAAGTATTGCTTTTCGATAGTGTCCCATTCCTGATTGATAATCAGACTGTACAATTCATCCAATTTTGCTGCCAATTCGTGAGCTATCTGATTAACGTTATACAATTGGTTGGTAATCAGCGCCATCGAAGTAGGATTAGGTAGAGTGGGGTTGAAGTGAGTCTGATTGATATTGATGCCAACGCCGGCGATAGTAGCTTTGATCTCCTCGCCCTGGATGAGGTGATGGATCAGAATGCCGGCAATCTTTTTCTCATTTACATAGATGTCGTTCGGCCACTTAATCTGAGGATTAGGCAAGTATTGCGCCAGCAAATCGCGGATCGCTACAGCAAAATACTGATTAAAAATGAACTGCTTTTGAGCGGGTAGCGGCGGACGAAAGAGGGCACTGAAAGCGAGATTTTTCAGAGGTTCACTCAGCCATCGATTATCGGCTAATCCCTTGCCTTCCGTTTGGTGATTGGTATAAATTGCGTAAAAAGGAGTACCCGTTTCCCAGTTTTCGAGATAAAGAGGGTAGGACTCCATGAACGTAACATTCGTAGAATGAGCAGATTCAATAAATTTTAATCGGGATGGTTTCATTCGACAAAAATAAGTATCTTTGCGAGATAAAAAA
>Ga0208694_1004706_pt1 | contig 12128 bp, 8 predicted proteins | sample AD_UKC078_MetaG_FD_184442 | JGI IMG/M metagenome (GOLD analysis project Ga0208694, IMG submission 184442) | Active sludge microbial communities of municipal wastewater-treating anaerobic digesters from USA - AD_UKC078_MetaG (SPAdes) (version 2) | ecosystem: Engineered > Bioreactor > Anaerobic >...
GAAGTCGCCGGCGTCGATGGCGGCCACGATTTTCCGGATCGCCTCCACGAGCTCTCCGTCCGTGATCGTGCCCTTTTTTTCTGTCTCGCAGATCGTGAAGCCGACCCTGCCGTCGAAGACCCATTTCCTGCCGTCCTGATCCCACTCCACTATGAAAGGCTTAGTTTTATTCTTACCCTTGATCAGCCTGAACTCTCCGGCGCCGACTCTCTTCTCGTACCTGTACGCCTGCTCGACGGCCATGGAATACAGGACGAGCTGCTCCGGATGGGCCGAAGACGTGTTCTTTCCGCTCTTGTAGTCAATTACGAAGAGCGTACCGTCGTCGTTTTTCACGTCTACCCTGTCAACGAAGCCCCTCATGCAGAGTCCGGGCAGTTCGAGCGGCGACACAGTGCCGAAGCCGAAGGCGAGCTCCGTTTTCTCTGTCCTCATGTTCAGCCCGCGCGTCCTCTCGCTGTCGAAGGCGATGTACTCGCTCAAGATGCCGGTCATCTGCTTTTTGCGGAGCCTGAAGAGGCTCTCGTTTTCGCTGCTGGAGTACCTGCGCAGCTGTCCGTCGAGGACCGTTTCTATCTCTCCGTCGCTCCGCGGCAGCTGGCTGAGCACGGCGTGAAAGACGCTGCCCGTGTCCATGTGGGAGAGCTCCAGGATCTCTTCCAGCTCTTCCTCGATCTTCAGTACGTTGCTCAGGAAATACTTGAATTTGCAGCCGCAGTACTGGCTGATCTTCGAAAAGCTCACGAAACGCGTCTCTTGCTCCTCCCTAGCGGCCTTCATCGACACATTGTAATCGAATTCGCGGGGCACTCTCCTGAGATTCTCTTCGAGCCGCCTCGTCTGATCGGAAGTCGCGTTGGCGTCCCACGTTTCGCGGTCCAGCGCGAATATCCGCGCGACGGCCAGCCTGAAATCTCCCCGGCTCATCGCACCGGCGGGCGAGCCAATAAGATCGGACCTCTTCCCGCCGTCCCTGCCGTGGACCAGCGTTCCCGCCTTGCCGGCGGCGTCCAGCAAAGACTGCGTGTAGGGTGAGGCCAGCAGCGAGTCTCCGTCGATCGTCGAATTGGAAAACGTGAAGATAGCCCTCTCCTGCGCGGCGGCCACCGCGAGGAAGAGGCCGAGCCTCTGGCGGTTCTCCTGTATGTTCAGTATGTCTTTGGCGACGGGCCTCGAGTACTGCGCCCTGGAATAGAGCGGGTTAAGGCCGGTGACGGGATAATTCCCGTCGTTGAAGCCCATGAAGAACTTGTATTTGGCTTCGATGTTCCTCGAATCGACCAGGGAGACGACGCTCACGCCGCCCCCCATGTTTCTCTCGCTGACCAGGCCGTCGCTGTTCAGGAAGGCCAGGAGCGAACGGTGGTAGAAGGCCGGCGGGCACTCTTCGATCCCTGCCAGCCTCAGTTGCCTGTCGTGGTCGGGCAGCGCCTTCTGCAGGAAGCGGAGGCACAGCTCCAGAGACTCCCCGGCCGTAGCGGAGATTTCCGGGCTTTCCGATAGACTATCCAGACCCAGCTGCCTCCACCAGGCCGAAAACAGCCCGGAAAGCTTCCGGAGCGACAGGCTTCTGTCCGTGTCGAGCGGTCCGAGAAAGGTGAAGATCTTCCTCACCGCGGGCAGCATCTCTCCGGCGACAAAGACGGCCTGATCGGCTGTCTCCGAGATAAGAGAGCTCAGCGAGAAGTCGTCGCCCTCGTCGTTCTGCTCCTCTAACCTCTTGCGCTTGCCCTGGAGAAAACCTTTGTACGACTCGAGGTTTTTCGTCCAGAATTTTCCCGCTTCGGCCGCGCTCTCCTGGGTGGCGCCGTACAACAGGCCGGCCGCGGAGGCTATCTTCTCGAACATGACGGCGTTGACCTGCCTGCCGGGCCCGGGGTTTCCGTAACCGGCATCGACCATCTCGAGAACCTTCTGCGGCTCGAAGGAGGCGGAGACGACCTCGAAGGGGAGGAGCAGGTGCCGGACGCTCTTGGACTGCAGGAGCGAGCCGGGCCAGCGGCTGACACAGGGGATGTCGAAGTCCGCGAGTCTCTTCTTCAGCACACTCAGGTAGTCGTCCCCCGGCACGACTATCTCGAAACTCTCCGGCCTTTCGCCCTCCAGGACGATAAGCCGCTTTATCTGCCTTGAAACGTAATCGACCTCGCCGTACAGATCGTTGCACTCGACGACCCCGACCCCTTCGACTTCCTCGCCGGCGGGCAGCGCCGCGTCGCGGAAGAGCGAGTTCTTCACGGCGGCGAGCGGACCGTCATACCCGTCTTCCAGTTCTATGTTCTCGCACTCTCTGCCCTCGAAAAGCCCGGGGAGCGTACCGGCTTCCCGGAAGAGCCCGCGCCTGTCGGGGTCGGACGGAACAGTGAGATACACACTCTCGAAGCCCTCCATGAATTTCGCCACGAAGGCCGCCATCGCAGGCGACAGGTCGTTGAAACCGTCTATGAACAGGACGGTTCCGTAGCTGCCCGACTCTATTTTGTCGGCGTTTTCGGCGACGATCGCGAAGGCGTCGTACATATCGAAGTAACGCCGCTCTTGAAACCGTTTTTTCAGGCCTTCATATACTTGCAGGAGGATCTGCGGGACGGCCTCCTCACCGCCGAAGGCGAGGCCAAGATCGCCCATGTTCTCCTTCAGTACGTTGACCGCCTCGCGGAAGTAGCCAACGGTGCGGGCCGAGGGCACGTATCCTTTCAACTCCTGAATGACCGCCGACAGCTCCATCCTGCAAACGCCCTCCGGGATCTGCCTCAGCTCGCCTGCAATAGACGAGGCCAGCCGCCTAGCGAGCGACCACACCGGCACGAACCTGTCGGAGAGGAGCGAATAGCCTCTCAGTAGCAACTCCTGGCGGACGGACTCAGTGAAGGAAGCGGTGGGACCGAGAAGAAAGTAAGAAAAGGGGTCTCGCCTGTGAAGCTCCTCAAGCCTGCCGATTGTGAAATCCGTTCTCCCGCGCGCGGTCTTTCCCCTGACGACGAATCCCTTCATGATCGACCTCCCGATTGAAAAGATCTATGACAGTACGCCAAACAGACCCGCTAACCAGAGCGGCCCGTCGATTGAATCCCGCTATGCCTGGCAGAGTATGCGACTCCTTTCTGCCTGTTTCCTCTTGCGAGTTATCCTGCTTTACTTGCGACAGCGCAATTGAGTGACTCAAGGCTTTCAGTCTGTATTACGTGTTTGCTTTATCAAAGATTGTGAGAATGGGAAAACAAGTCCAATTGTTCTCGTTTATTTTCTCAGGATGAACAGATCCTTTCTTTACCATTCCTTATTACTATGAACTTATCCATGTTGGCCAGTACCTTAATGATTTCCTTTTCCTACTTCTCTTGTGATAACATATCTTTGAGCCTCGTATCGATATTCGAATAATTCAATGTTAACACCATAGAATCTATTTGGAGTCTTTTTTTGAGATAGCTTAAAGACCGTTTTCTAATAACCGATGTAACCGCAATGCGAAAACTGAGTCTGTCACGAAAAAATGAGGGGATTCGTTGTTACCGCCAGTGGCGTGGCAAGAAAACCAATATCCGTGAGGAGATAGATAAATGGCCGAAATGGAAAACCGTTGGTTATCAGCAGATGAAATAGGTAAGCACCTCGGTGTCAGCAGTAAAGATGGTTACCGCTGGATCGACAAACTCACGATACCCACCCATCGCATGGGTTGTCTTTTGGAGTTCAAGAAAGACAAGGTTAACGAGTGGCTGAAGGCTGGCGGTGCGGTAGATCTCAATAAGAAAGATTTGAAAGAATGATTACAGACTACCATGCAAGCTACTACGCGCATGAATTGAGCCGGGTCGGCGGCTCTGGTGTCGATCGTCTTGGCCGTGCGTTATTTGATGCGTGTGTAGACCTCAATCCTCACCAGATTGAAGCAGCCCTTTTCGCATTACGCTCACCTCTTTCAAAGGGTGTGCTGCTCGCCGATGAAGTTGGCCTTGGCAAGACCATCGAGGCAGGTCTTGTGCTATGTCAATACTGGGCGGAACGCAGACAAAACATTCTAGTTGTCAGCCCTGCCTCTCTCCGGAAGCAGTGGGCATTGGAGCTCTCCGAAAAGTTCAACTTACCATCCATCGTTCTGGATGCAAAAATCTATAAAGATCAGCAAAAGCGTGGTGTTCCGAATCCTTTCAGAGACAAGCAAATTATCATTTGCTCCATGCACTTTGCCGCCAGCCGAGCGGAAGAACTCAAAGAGATAGCCTGGGATCTTGTGGTTATTGATGAAGCCCACAAGCTCCGTAATGCCTATCGTGAAAGCAATCGGCTAGGTCAGCGTATCCGTTGGGCAACAGAAGATCGCAAAAAGCTTCTTCTGACGGCCACACCACTGCAAAACTCCCTGCTAGAACTCTATGGCCTTTCGACACTGATCGATGACCGGCTGTTTGGTGATTTGGCATCTTTCAGAACGCAGTACATCAATTATGGCGGTGACGTTTCCGGCCTGCGGGAACGCTTGGGCGCATTCTGCTGGCGGTCGCTCCGTAGCCAGGTCATCGAATTCGTGCGCTACACAGAGCGCAAACTCATCACTCGACCATTCCAACCCACGGAGCAGGAACACAAACTGTATGAGGCGGTTTCCAGCTATCTCATGCGTGACGAAACCTATGCGCTTCCATCTGGGCAAAAACATTTACTCACACTTCTTGTTCGAAAAGTTCTCGCGTCCTCGCCCCATGCCGTTGCTGGAACGCTTGAGATCATGCGTGATCGCCTGCTGAAGCTAAGAGACGAAACCAAGCAAGATGCGAGCGCTCTGGACCTTCTGATTTCCGGTGAAGCTATTGATGACGACCTTCTCGATGAGATTCTAGAAGATGAAGAGGATGCATCTCTAGACGATGAAACCCCGACGCCTGAGAAGGAACCTGAGCTGCAGGTCAAGAAGATCGACCTGGAAAAGCTCAATGCCGAAATTGACGAGCTGACCGACTATATTCGCTGGGCCAGAAGCCTCGGTATCGACACAAAAACCAGAGCGCTACTGAAAGCCCTGGATATCGGTTTCAGCGTCATGAAAGAAATGGGAGCTGCCAAGAAGGTGGTCGTCTTTACCGAATCCCGGCGAACCCAGAACTGGCTGAAAGATTTCCTAGAAGGGAATGGCTATGCTGGTCAGGTGCTGACATTCAATGGTACTAACAAGGACGATGCCTCCGGGCAGATTTATCAGGAATGGCTTGCCGCCAACAAAGAATCAGGTCGGGCGACTGGCTCTCGACAAGTGGATCTTAGAGCAGCAATCATTGATCGATTTAGGGAGCAGGCAAGTATCTTAATTGCAACAGAGGCAGGGGCTGAGGGGCTTAATCTTCAGTTTTGTTCGGCCATTGTCAATTTTGACCTCCCCTGGAACCCTCAACGCATTGAACAACGGATAGGACGATGCCACCGCTACGGTCAAAAACACGACGTTGTGGTTATCAACTTCCTCAACGAGCGTAATGCTGCCGACAGACGTGTATATGAGTTACTGGAATAGGGTGTCTCGAAAAGAAGGGCCTCCAAAAGATTCAATGGTGATACCATTGAATTGACTAAGAACTAGAAAGGAGGCCCGAATAGATGTTATCACAAGGGATGGAGAAAAAGGAAATCATTAAGGTACTGGATAACCTGGACAAATTCATAGTAAAGGGAACTGTAAAGAAAGGGAGAGGAAGGAACAAAGAGTACGACGAGATAACGATATTGAAGTTGCTGGTTTTGCTGACACTTGCAAAGATATCGTATCGAGGAGCGAAAGGGTTTCTTGAAGGGAATGGTGAGTATATCGAGTATCTTGGGTTGAAGACGATACCATCATTCCAGACCTTGTCTCGAAGAGCCAGACAGCTACCTTTTCATGAAATAGTCCAGAAGGCAACTACACTCTTCACAGATGCGGAAGGGCTCGAAAGGAAAGAAGTTGCGGTAGACTCGTTTCGTGAGCAAGTCATGTAAAGGTTCTACGGCGCAGAGAAGGAGGAAGAGAGGGAAGTATAAAGACCAGGGAGCCAGCTGGACGAAGACGAACAAAGGCTGGCAGTATGGAAGAAAGGTGCACATATCTCTTGATCTGGTCAACAAGCTAATAATCGACTGGATCATTACCGGAGGATCGACACACGATTCGAAGGTAGCACCGAAGATGGCAGACACCTGTAAAGGATTCAAGTACATTCTTGCAGACAGCGCATATGATTCCAACCAGTTCTACGGTTATATATTCGAGAAGACCGGTTTAATACCGGTTATTGACATAAACAGAAGGAGAGGTCTAGATACAGAAAAGCAGAAACAATTCCGTTGGCTGGCAATTGGACTGAAAAAGCTTCACTCATTGAGGTACCAGCTAAGGGAAGAGATAGAGAGAACCAATTCAATACTTGAAGGTATCCTTGATTCCGAATTCATATGGTACACAAGAAACAGAGACTTTGACACAGCCATCGGCCTTAAGATTCTCACTTACAATCTCGTGGTCATTTACAATCATCTACACCATCGCTCTTTGAGAAAGATTATGGATATCATCCATGCTATTTGATTTGTGAGACACCCTATGAATAACTATCAAAGAAGGCCTCTTTTTCTCTCTGCTTAGTTTTCACACAGCTATTTGTATCCAATTTGACAACAAGTGTTCCCGAATTGACTTCTTTTTTGGCATCGGTTATTACCATTTTTTGACCGTAGAACAGCGGGGGAATCTCGATGCCATACGGCCTATGAACTTCGAGGGATGAATGGCCAGATCCGGCGGCACAGCATTTCAGAACCTCATAATCTCTCAGCGTATAGCTGCTGATGAATCTATACTCATTCTCAACTTGTGGTTCCTGTACACTTCTTGAGGACTTTCTGAAGATTGCCGAAGACCATGACAAAAGATCGTTATCCTGCTCAGTGAATCTTTTTTTGCTCTCTTCATCAAGTAATTTATGGGTTTCCATATAAAGCAATGGCTGATTGAAGCCCTTACTTCTTCGGTTCCAACAACTACTGCATGAAGAATGATCAGCAACCCCATCGACACATGGGGAGAAAGAGGAGAACTTTCCAGAAGAACTAAGCTGCTTTCTAAAGTACATGAGGTTTTGCGAGGCCGTCTTTGAACCAGGTTCTGCAAGAATTATCAGAGCGCCATCATGAAGGCTGTTTAAAGACATGTAGAGGTTATTTTTACCGTTATCTGTAAGCTCATTCAAAACATTACTTGCAATCACCAGGTCAGGATTATTATCCATAAGGTTCAGATCCAGACTGTTAATGTCATGCTTCACATACTTAATGGAATCTATGCAATCAATGAGTATCTTCTTATAATCACCTATTTCTCCGTCTAAGCTGCTGCTATTGAGTTGCTCTCTGTAGGCTTCTAGAACGCGTTTAGAATAGCTCAGAGGATTCTCATTCACATCGACGCAAATTATCTTGATGTCCCTAATATCGAAAGGAGCGCCGTTCATGACGGCTACAGTCTTTGTGGCAAGTAGAAAATCAAGAATAGCCACCGCTGTCGTCCCTGTTCCGACGCCAATATCTACAATTCTTAGAGACTCTCCAATGGCGTCTTGCTGCAACAATTCAAGCATCATATGCTGCATCTTACATACATTCACTGGAAAGTAGTGAACAAAATAAGTATCGAGGAATAGAGGATCTGCGTATTTTTCTCTTGTGAATTCTTTTTTCAGAAAAAATTCGCTGATTTTATTGGCAATCGATTCGATTCTTGAGCCGTGCTTTTTGATAATTTTCTTGAGTTGTTCCCTTCTCTTTGAACTGTCTACTACTTCATCGAACAAAACTTTATATTGGGCAAGTTCTATGTAAGGGGAGAACTTATACTTTCCACCAGGAACCAGAAGATTTGTCAAAGTATCAATGATCTTTTGCTTTTGACTATCTTGAAACATCTCAAGCCTCCGTGTCCTTCAAAATATGGATTTAGCTGAACGCTTTTTCAAAAGTCCCGGCAATTCCTGTTTTGTACTCAAAGAAAACTTTCTCGACTGTTCTATCGATCTGCATTTCTCAAATTGATCCATAAAGACAGTAGATTCGTCAGGGCTCCTAATACCGCCAATAGATCACTCTTCTCCATGCTTTTGGGAACATAGTCTTTGTTCAAGTGTGACGCGTGTGAGGATGAGTTTCCTATAAATCTTATTGCGTGCATATAAGAGATCACCCACGGAGATAATTTACTCTTTAGAGAATCAATCAATGTGTAGAGCTTATTATCTTGTATTTCAATCCCAAAGGCATTAATTAGATCCTTAGCCATATACTCAATGATTATTCGAGAGTTTGAGTTAATTGACTGAATGCTAACTGGTTCGTAGCTTAGAAGTTGCTTCAGATCATTTAGGGACCGCTTAAGAGAGGCACTGACCTTCAGACTTTGGAGGACACTTATTTGATCAGTTACCTGCCTAATCAAACTGGATAGAATATCTCCCACGATGTCGCCATGTATATTGTGTCTTTCGCGAATTGTGTATAGTGCATTTGTCAATAGCTCCAGTTTTTCGCTCTCATATACGAAAAGGTTCAGAGATGTGCAGTTCTTTGATGTTTCCAGCCACTTCTTACTTCTCTCGATCAGTATTTCTAGTGCCTTCTTGTACGAAGCGTCATTGCCTGGAAGAATATCAGAAATCCTTTGTCCCGCAATAACAGGGAAAGATACATCACTAAAGAAGATCCCTAGATTCTCTAGGATAGTTAGGGCTGCGGTCAAAACATCTATCAATTCCTCATAAGAAGTGTTGTCTGACGGAAGGCTCTCAATATTAGATAGGGGAACACGCAAAGTAAGCAAACCTTTGAATTGAAAGTCAGCGATTTCTTCGAAATGAACCGAAATACCTTTCCAGGAGAGAACATGCGTACTGTCGAGATTCAACTCTCTACCAAGTTTCTCTTGAAGACCAGTCAATATCCAGCCGGTTGGAGCGTTTCTCTTTGAAGAATGAGTTGAGAGAACTAACAAATCACCCTTCTGCTGAAAAATATCGCCCTCATAGATATTGAACGACCTCAAACCTTGATCAGATTCAACAACGAATGTATCAAGAATTCTAGTCTCATTCACCAACGACACACCTCCCGACTACTAGAAGAGTTTGAATACACTAATCTTCCTTCGTTTGCCATTTATAACGCATCAATCTTCCCGGCGATCTTTGTAATCATACACTTCTGTTGAAAAACCGGCAAATGTAAAAACCGTGTTTTATTTGGCTTGATAAGAGATTCTGCTTTATACATTCCCCTTCCCTTTATGGATTAACTGCCATAAATACGAAATCAGTCATTACTACTGTAAACCTTGTCTCTATTTTTCTTCAGGAAAGCCTCATACTCTACTAACTGAATCCCTTCTTCATAACTCAACATAGCAAGTATTGAATCGATTATTCTAGTCATGTTCTCCCTGAATATCTTTTCTTTCTTTTTGCTGAGCATATTAGAAATCTTCACAACAATCTTTTCGTCTGCAATCCCTGTTGTATATAGAGCTCTTTGATCCATAACTTCTCCTATCCAATATAGCGCGTTCATAATAGTCTCATTATCGGATGAGCTCTCAAAAATCGAAGATATTCTCTTTATTGGCTTCAAAGCTTCAGTTATGGAAAGCGAGCTCGTTTGGCGTGAACTCATTCTTCCCATTGCCCAAAGAGTTGCAAGCGTTGTACCTTTGTTATTATCGAGTTTTATGAACTCACTCAAGTAATCGTAAGTTCTTATACTCGTGGCAACTTTACCAAGAGCCATAATAAGACTTTGAATGACTCCGGGCAGTAAATTCTTCTTCTGAGCTTTTAACAAATCGTAGAGCAAAGGCTCAGTTGAGAAACTAAGAGACTTACCGATCGCAGTTACTATTGCGATCTTCCAGCTCTTATCGTAATACGGAGTTTTAAGATACTCCTTGTGCAAGAAAGCTATTATCTTTGACTCCAGGTCTTCAGAAGTTTCTTTGGCCAAGATCTGTCCTAGAAAGAAATAGACTCGGTGAAAAACCTGGTAGTAGTTTGTCTTTAGCCAATTGTCCTTTGAAATCCTCATAATCGTATCAGCGAGAACGTGAGGGTCTTCAAATCTGAGCAATTCACTTTCGATAGATCTCAATTCATTCATTTGTTTCTTTGTCGCCACTAGTGTTCTAATTAGACACGACTTGTAGTCAGTAACTATTTGCTCAATATCCATTCTTTCATTTCCTGACCAGGATGATTTGCCGAGTTTCTCTGGTCTTTTTATAGGTCTTTCGGATCTTGTTGGTTCTCTCTGATGATTAAAACTATAGCTCATCATTATGGTTCCTAGACTCTCACCAGTCAGTGTTATCTTTATTCTTTTGTCCTCAAGCATCTCAAAACCAACTTCCAGCTTGTCACCGGGATCTACATAAGAGTTCAGTTTATGAGAATAACATCCCAGCACTTCGTAGTCACTTTCTGAAGCCCCTGTCTTTAGAAATTTATAGAGAATCTCTGTAGTTGACTCTTCGACAGTCGCTTCATAAACCTTATTGTTTTTGTATGGGAGTCTTGTTCCACTCCTTATTAGCAGCTTCTTTGAACCATCGGCTTGTTGAAGATAGATACTCTCCGGGACAATATTTGTTAATCTGTTCTTCTGATATCCAGAGATATCTTTTTCATAGGCATAAGCAGCCGCTCCATTAGCAACGGCTGATGAATAGTCAAAAACATCCAGGAAAATAGCTTTTGGGAAAAGTTCTTGAATCTTTTCTCTTATAAAAGGAGCATAGGACATACCCCCATTTAGAAGAATCGCGTCTATGTTTATATTTGACTCTGTTACCTTTTGTGCTCTTTCAATCGCACTATCGATCGCAGTAAATACATTACGCTCTCCTTTGAGAAGAACTTCGATACTATCGTAGTAATCTTTTAAACTGACAGTGGCATTTAGTGAATATCTAGTGCCTCCAAGGGCAATTGATCCAATGGAATCCTCAACATCCTCATAAGTTGTACTAATATGATTGTCTTTTTGAGCGGAATAGGAATTACTAAGATTCACCTTTGTTCTTTCGGCGATGTTTACTAGTACGGGTATTATGCTCTTCAAATCCCTTTCGGAAATGTCAGGATAATCCCTTCTTATGATGTTACAGAGAAAGTTTTCGGCAAACAATGCATCAAAGCGATCTCCAGCGATATCTGAAAACCTTGAAATTGAAATCTGTTCTGTCGAAAGAGTTTGGAATTCGTTCAGGTAGACTTTGTTAATTGTCACATCGACGGTACCGGCTCCTATATCGTAAACCATTACGTTCTTTGGACGTGTCAAATCAAGTAAGGATTCAGGGATCTCTCCCAACCTCTGAAGTTGAAGAAAGTATTGAAGCGCTGCAGTTGGTTCATCAAGAAAAAGAATTCCGACATCCGTTCTAAAGCCAGCTTCCAATATTGCTCTTTGTAAAGCTTCTCTCATTGAAGTACTGGCCGACGCAGGGAGTGTGAAAATAGCCGATTCAACAGGTTCCTGAAAATACTTCTCAACCTCTCTTCTTATGAACTCAAGCAGAATTTTGGGGAAGTATTCCGGATCGTATTCTCTTCCTCTTACCACCATCTTCATTTCTGACCCGAGAAGCAGCTTCCAGGATTTCGCGACATTACCCGGTTGGTTTTCCATCGCTTGTTGAGATGCGTATTTCCCAAACAGAAAAGTCTCATTTTCTTGAACCAATATAGCGGAAGGAATGGTCTTCTCTTTTGTCTTTACGCCGCCTATTCCCATCTGATCGAGTTTGAACTCCAATGATTTGCCTCTAGAAGCGTTGAACCATGACACGGCTGTATTTGAAGTACCGAGGTCTATACCAAGATATATCATTAGATATCACCTCTTATAGATTCAATCGTAGCTTCTCTCACAATCGTATCCTTGACTTTCCAGCCAGTCTTTTTTACGACATACTTGTTTTCAGGTTTTATTTCATCATCACAAAAACAACTCATTGGATCTATACTTGTGCTCGTTACTTCTTTCCCCGGCTTGCCGAAATGTTCAATTCCGATTTTCTGGAACCCTTTAAGTAGATTACTGAACATGACTTTCATTGCAAC
>Ga0208694_1004716_pt1 | contig 12110 bp, 8 predicted proteins | sample AD_UKC078_MetaG_FD_184442 | JGI IMG/M metagenome (GOLD analysis project Ga0208694, IMG submission 184442) | Active sludge microbial communities of municipal wastewater-treating anaerobic digesters from USA - AD_UKC078_MetaG (SPAdes) (version 2) | ecosystem: Engineered > Bioreactor > Anaerobic >...
TCTGGAAGGAAGCCTAAGCGAGATTGAGTGCCATAGCCGACACCTTTGCCAAAAGCTCCACCTGAACCAACAGCCACAATAGATTGATAAGCGTTCCAACCACCACCTTGTAAATCTTGAGTAGGATTGATGAAGTTTATAATTCTATTTTTTTGATAAGGCAAAAGGAAAAAGTTCCAAGTCAAAAGTCCTAAAACTATAGCGATGCCAAAAAACCAAAGAATATGCTTTTTGGAAAGTCCAGAAACTAAAAGCATTCCAAACCAAATCGCACATAAAACTAAAGCGGTACTCAAGTCTGGCTGAAGCACAATCAAAAGTACTGGAGGTATCAGATAAATCAAAGAGTAAAAAATATTTTTGATATTGGCAATAGCTAAATGTCTTTTGGAAAAAAATTTGGCTAAAATTAAAATCAGCACTACTTTCATCGGTTCCGAAGGGCCAATAAAAAACTCTCCCAGATTAAACCATCTATTGCCCCCCTTGGAAACATATCCGAAAGCGAAAATGAGTAGTAAAAGAAAAATCATAAACCCATAAATAGCCAGAAGTATATAAGAATTTTTCAAGTTTCTATAGTCAAAAAAAGAAGAGGCTATATAGACAGTCAAAGCTATGATCACCAAAAAAAACTGTCTCCAAAAAACTGTTCCAAATAATTCGGAACTGGTCATAGACAAAAGCCCAAAGCTCATTAAAATGGCTATGCAAGTAAAAATCACCCAATCCACTCCTTTGAGTTTTTCTAAAAAGCAATCAAATTTGGAAGTTTTTTTAAAGACATTCATGGAAAGTGTAAAGCTATCTGATATAGGTATCGGGAGTGACAATCGGATAAATATTCACTTCTGGATTTTCTATTTCCAAAGGTATTCTCCAAGTAAAACTAAGCTCGGCTGTAGCTTCCGGGGCAATATCTTTAATCAGTGTCTCATTGACAGCGACGACATTTCCTCTTTCGTCACTCAAAAGCACTCTAACTGGCACATCTTTAAAAGTAGCTCTAGTAATATTTTTCAGAGAAACATTTAATTGAGAAATGTTATTTTTTTCTCTTTCAAAAATATAATCTTCCACAAAGAAAAAATTGTTTTTAAAAACTTCATCCACTCTCACCCAAGGTCTATTGAAATTTTCTATATCAAGAGAAATACGCGAAACGGCATTGCCTGAACCTTCAAAATTGACAGGGACATTTTGCATAATGATTGGAAAAGTTTGCCCAATTGGCATAAGAGTAGTAGCTGGTATTTTGTGCACCAAAGCTCCCGCTTTATCATAAATAGAAAAAGTATAATCCAAAATACTGCCTTCTAGATTTTTGTCAGAGTTAGGATTTTGAACTAGAGCCATTAAGTCAAAAAGATTTTCTTCAGTCTCTATAAATCTACTAAAGCGTATTTCTAAAGGAAGAATATTATCGTGACAAATAGCAGCACAACTTCCTCCACAATCAATATCTTCTTCATCTCCATTTTGCTCTTGATCAAAACAATTGGGTTCTGGGAAAATATAAGGATAAAGCTTAAAACTAAGAAAAACCACTAACAAAAAAAGGGCTGTAAAAATAAAGAGTTTTTTTCTTCTGCTTCGCCAACTACCAAACATAATAAATTAATTCTATCACAAATTTAAAAAATTTTATAAAAAATAAAAAGCGTATTTTTACGCCTTTTATTCTTACTTTTATTCCTGCTTTCAATTTACAATTTATTTAAAATTAATTTTAAATCAAATAAAATAATTTTATTATTTTTTAGTAAAATCTTTTTCTATTCTTTCAATAGCTCTGGCTGCAGCTTCCTTTCCACCGAGACCAAAAGCTAATCCTATAGCTAAGGAGACAGCTCCAATAAAGCCAATAAATATTGTATTGGTGAAAGTAGTAACAATATCTAACTGATTCAAAGCAGCTAAAACGGCAGTCACCATAATCGCATATTTAGCAATTGTTCCCGCAATAGAAACTCTGAGACCTGCTGCTCGCACAGAACCGTCAATAAGCTTTTCCACAAAGTTGGCAAGAATATTACCCACAATAAGTATAAAGCCTGCGATAAAGACTGAAGGAAGATAGTTGAGTATTCCAACCAAGAAGGAAGAAACATAATAAAGACCAAAAACATTGGCTGCAGCTAAAGCAAAAGCAATTATGACTGTCCAACGCACTATAGCTCCAGCAATTACTCCGACTGATAATCTGTGGCCAGATTTTCGAGAAAGGCGCTCTAAGCCAACTTTAGCAAAAAACTTTTCTAGGCCCAAAATGTTGAAAATCTGAATAGTAGCCCTACCCAAAATCACTCCAAACAACCAACCGATTAATAAAATAAGAACACCAATAAGAAAATTGGGAAGAAAAGCTACAACTTTAGCTGAAACAACCAAAAGTTCTTGTCCCAAAATATCTACATATTCTTGTAACATAGTTTTAAAATTTTAAGATTTAAAATTAATTTATAAATTTGCTTTAACTCTTAAATTATATCATCATAAAAACTCGAGAAAAGATTTTATCCACAAAGTGACAAATAAAATAAAAAAATAGAATTGTTTTCGAATTTTGAGAAAGAGTTGCCTTAACTGACTCTTTCGGAAAGTTTATCTACTAAAGTGATTCTATTGCTATCTAAAACTAAATGCAAAAATCTATCAAACATTTTTTTACGATAATCAAATTCTTCTACATCCATTATCAAAACTCTCAATTTGGAAGCAAAAGTAGCGTCTAAATCAGCCAGAACTTTATTGACTTCTTTAGTTTTCAAAATATCTACCACCACTAAAACATCTACCTCTAAATCAATGTCGTCAATAAAAATTCCAGCGAAAGAAAAGAGTTTGATTCGTCCTACTTTTTTGAATTTGTCTAAAATTATTTTTTTATCTAGATTTTTTAAATCGAAAACTAAATTATACAAAGCTTCTCTATATTCAAAATTTGCATTTAAACGATAAACACTGCTATTTTTTTCTAATTTTCTTTCTAAAAATCCTGCTCCAGCTAAAAACAATAAATCTTTTTTGAGAGGATCGCGACGAGTTTTGGTATTAAATTCTACATCATCAATACTAAAAAAATCTTTATCGTTAGCTAAAAAAAATCTTAAAACTTTGAGCCTAACTTCTCCGTTAGCGGCTTGAAAAATTTTTACTAATGAGTCCATATGCTTGTTTCTTATACTTAAAATATTAGCATTATCTACTTTTAAAATCAAACTTAAAAAAGGCTTCGGAAATTTTTGAAAAACAAAAAACACCCTGTATTTTGGGTGCTTTTTATAGCTATAAATGAATTACTTGAGAGAAACTGTAGCTCCAGCTTCTTCAAGAGCTTTTTTAAGCTCTTCAGCTTCCTCTTTTTTCACATCTTTTTTGACTTCTACAGGAGCTCCGTCAACTAAATCTTTAGCTTCTTTAAGACCAAGCCCTAAAGCTTCTTTGATTACTTTCATGACAGCAATTTTTCCTTCTCCAGCATTTTCAAGAAATACAGTGTAAGAAGATTTTTCTTCAGCGTCAGCACCAGCTGCGGCTCCTGCAGGAGCTGCGGCAACTGCAGCGGCAGAGACACCAAATCTTTCTTCAATAGCTTTTACTAATTCATTTAATTCTAGAACTGACATTCCGTCAATTTTATCTAACAAATCTTTATATTTTTCCATAATTTTAATTTATTAATTTTTTAAATTTAAAAAGTGAAGCAAAATTGTTTTTTAGACTTTTCGCTTGCGGAGTTCAAGTCTAAAAAATATATTTTGCGAAACTTGTAATAACTCATTATTTTTTCTTTGCTACTTCATTGATACCAATCGCCAATCTTTGCATTGGAGATTTGAACAAGAAAGCAATTTGTGAAATAAGAACTTCTCTTGAAGGAATAGTGGCAATTTCCATCATGGATTGCTGATCTTTAAAGATTCCATCAAAAATTCCTCCAATAATAGAAAAGCTTTCTTTGTGTTCTTTTGAGAAATCGTGAGCCAATCTAGCAGGAGCCAAAAGATCTTCTCCAGCAATCACTGCCACCTCTTCTGAAACTTCAGGCTTTTCGCCTTCTATTTTTTTAGAAGTTAAAGCTCTATCCCAAAGAGTTTTCTTTACTACACTATAAGAAATATTTTCTGCATAAAGCTTTTTTCTTAAAGCCTCTGTATCTTTGACATTTAATCCTTTAAATTTTACATAAACTAAAGTTTTAGCTTTGTTTAAAATGTCAGAATACTTGTCAATTAATTCAGATTTTTTATCTTTACTTAATGCCATATATATTTTAAATAAAAATTGTTTTTGAGAATCTTTTGCTTTAGCAGAGTTCGATTCGAAAAAATAATTTTTATTTGTTATTTTGATATTTTAATAAACAAAAATCTCAGACCAAAGTTTGAGATTTAAGGTAAACGCTAAAGCAAAATGCTTTTTAAGTTCGACCTCCAGAGGCTTTTGTTTTGAGAATCTTCATAATGATTCACCTCTTTCTTTGGTTTACCTCTATAATATATCATAAAAATAAAATTTTACAAATAAAAAAAGCACTCTCGAAAAGAGTGCTTGTGTCCGGAAAGTCTTTATTGGAGAATATCCCAAAGATTAAACTGTTTGATCTTAGCCTGTCTGTTAATCATTAAATGTACTGTTCCAAGAAACTTTTTCATCTTTTTTTTCATAACTATTTTTTAAAGAATTAATATATGTGAATGAATTTAATTAGTTCCTTTCCGAGAATCAAAAACACCTTGATAAATCAGGGTGTTTTTGAGTAGAGCACAAAAAAATAAATTGCTTCAAATTTAAGTACTCTGTTCTCCCGAAAAGCTACTCTTGCCCGAAAGCTACCATCGCTGAGTGAAGTCTTCACGATCCAGTTCGAAATGGGATGGTGTGTTACCCTCCATCTGAATCGGGAGAACAGAATACTCAAATCTTTTGATTTGAGTTTGGAATCCTGTTATTCGATCGTCGGGTATTTCTTGTCGTCAAATCGCCAAATAAAATTAAAAAGTGGGAAATAAAGGTTGATAGTCTTTATTTTGATCATTTTAAATTTAAATGACTAGACAATAAATACACCGACGTAGAGTGAGAAAGGTATTTTAACCCCTGAATTCTAGAAATTAAAAGAAAATTAATTAAAAATCAATTCAAAAATAATTCCTAGAATTCAGAAGTCAAGCACTGTAAAATGATAAATATATTTCCTAATAGGAATCGGGTTATTAGTAATCCTCAGCTGAGTACATTGCTGCACTTACACTTAGATCCTATCAACGTAATCATCTCTTACGACCCTCATAGAATACTAATCTTGAAGTTGGCTTCGTTCTTAGATGCTTTCAGAACTTATCCATTCCCGACTTGGCTACTGGGCGGTCCAACTAGCGTCAGAGCCCACACACCAGAGGTCAGTTCATCTCGGTCCTCTCGTACTAGAGACAAATCTTCTCAATATTCAAGCGCCTGCAGTAGATAGGAGACCAACCTGTCTCACGACGGTTTGAACCCAGCTCGCGTATCTTTTTAAATGGCGAACAGCCATACCCTTGGGAGCTTCTTCACCCCCAGGATAAGATGAGCCGACATCGAGGTGCCGAACTCCACCGTCGCTATGGACGCTTAGGTGGAACTAGCCTGTTATCCCCGTGGTAGCTTCTATCCGTTAATCTTCGGCCGCATCTAATGCGTACCGTCGGTTCACTATGTTCTACTTTCGTATCTGCTCGACATGCCCGTCTCACAGTCAAGCCAGTTTATGCCATTACACTATCGGCACGGTTTCCATTCGCGCCTAACTGACCTTAATAAACCCCTCCGTTACCTTTTAGGAGGGTACCACCCCAGTAAAACTCCCCACCAGATACTGTCTCTAAACGTTTTTTCCGTTTAGGTTAGTGTTTACCAAGATACAGATGGCTATTTCACTGTCGACTCCATATAAACCGAAATCTATACTTCAAAGTCTCACCACTATTCTACGCAATAAATTAATAAACACAATACCAAGCTAGAGTAAAGCTCACGGGGTCTTTTCGTCTATCTGCAGGTAGGCGGCATCTTTACCGCCACTGTATTTTCACCGAGCTACTCCCTGAGACAGTTCCCCAGTCATTACACCATTCGTGCACGTCTGAACTTACCAGACAAGGAACTTCGCTACCTTAGGACGATTATAGTTATCGCCGACATTGACGGGGGCTTATATCAGTCAGCCACATGGTGAGCTCAAAATAAATTTCAAACTCACCATGTGACCACCGATATTTGACCTTCCCGCATTGGTCAGGTGTCACCCCATATACATACTCTTACGAGTTCGCATGGAGCTGTGTTTTAGATAAACAGTTGCCAGAGAAACTTTCACTGCGGCCTGTATTGCTACAGGCAAGCCTTATTGCTAACTTACGGCTGCTTTTTTGCCTAGTTCCTTAGGGAGAAATCACTCGTTCGCCTTGGTCTACTCGACCTGAATACCTGTGTCGGTTTGCGGTACGGTTTGATATAAACTTAAAGTATTGTTGATAGTGGTTAATAGATCATAGATGACTAGACCCATTAATCACTACACAATATCTGCTATTCAGCAGATGTAGAAACTTTTCTCGGCACCGTGCTCCTCTATCTTCACCAGTATTGCTACAAGCTTCGCTTCATAACTCTCAGTATTCGAGAGCTGATTTACATGCCCTCGCTAATCATTATAAAGACCTCAATCTGATAAGAGGCATAGAGTACAACAATGCGTCATTCCATCACATTTATACCAAGTTAAGAAATATTAATCTTATGTCCATCGGGTTCGGCGCATTGCCATCCCCTTAGGCCCGACTAACCCTTCGCTGACAATCATTGCGAAGGAAACCTTATTCTTTCGGCGTGGAGGGATCTCACCTCCATTGCGGTTACTTGTGCCAACATTCTTACTTCCACACGCTCCACGATGGGTCACCCCTTTCGCTTCAACGCAGAGTGGAACACTCGTCTACCGATTGTATATTGCTATACAATCCCTAAACTTCGGTGATATGCTTGAGTCCCGATCATCTGTGGCGCAGAGTCTCTCGATGGGTGAGCTGTCACGCTTTCTTTCAATGGTGGCTGCTTCTAAGCCAACATCCTCATTGTCAATGAAACTTCACATCCTCGCTTACACTTAGCATATACTTAGGGACCTTAATTTTAGATCTGGGCTGTTTCCCTTTAGACCACCGGAGCTTCGCCCCCGGAGTCTGACTGCCAGGCTATTAATCTTTGGTATTCGGAGTTTGATAGGTATTGTCGTGTTTCCACTAATCAAGACCTTCCAGTGCTCTACCCCCAAAGGGACCACCTGACGCTATTCCAAAAAATATTTCGACGAGAACCAGCTATTACCGAATTCGATTAGCTTTTCACTCCAACCCACAAGTCATCCAAAAGAGTCGCACGACTTACTGGTTCGGGCTTCCACTTGTCTTTCGACAAGCTTCACCCTGCTCATGGGTAGCTCATCCGGCTTCGGGTCCTTATCATTCAACCATTATTTCGCGCTATTCACACTCGCTTTCGCTTATGGCTCCACAACTTTATGCTGCTTAGCCGGCTGGATAATAAGACTCGTTGGCTCATTCTTCAATAGGCACGCGGTCGAGGAACAAGTCCTCTTCCACTCTTTGTAAACATAAGGTTTCAGTTCTATTTCACTCCCTTTCCAGGGTTCTTTTCACCTTTCCCTCGCGGTACTAGTTCACTATCGGTCTCAAGGAATATTTAGCCTTACCGGTTAGTGCCGGCAGATTCATCCGAGCTATTCGTGTCTCGAACTACTCAGCACCAAGAATAAAACAGAGTTAAAGATTTCGGTTACGGGACTATCACCTTCTATGGTGCTACTTTCCAATAGCTTAACCTATAATTAACTTTTGTAACTGTTCTAGATAATTCTACATTCTTGGGCTACAACCCCATCTGTATTGCTACACATGGTTTGGGCTCCTCCGTTTTCGCTCGCCGCTACTTGCGGAATAAACATTGTTTTCTTTTCCTCTGGGTACTGAAATGTTTTACTTCCCCAGGTTTGCTTCTAAAGATATGCTCCCTAGATTCCCGAACATTACTTCGGGAGAGTTTCCTCATTCAGAGATTTCCGGATCGAAGGTTATTAGGCACCTCCCCGAAACTTTTCGCAGCCTGATCACGTCTTTCATCGCTTCCTTGAACCAAGGCATCCACCTTATGCTCTTAATTTCCTATTAGGAAATATATTTACCATAATATTTTACAACACCGCTGCTATAAAATATCTGACCTATTTTCTTTCCAAAAAATAGGATTTACGTTTACAGTTTTTTTACCTTTTCTAACATCTATATACATCATCTGAAAAGACCCCAACAATATTGAGATATTAAATTGATGATGCTACAGGATTCTGTTGACAATATACATGCTAAATTTTTGCAAATAAAAACCGCTTTTAAGCGGCTACTAAAAACACGTCTTAGGAGCTGCTTAATTTTCTTTGTCTTTATTACACATAACTTAGTTCAAATATATTAGCACAACAAAAAAAATAATGCAAGCATTTTGCATCATTTTTTAAAACTCTTTAACTTTAGAAAAAGCTATTTGATTTTTAAGCTTTTAAAGATTGACTACCGGTTGGGCGGATTCGTCACTACACAAAACCACCATTAAATTTCCAACGATTTCTGCTTTTCTGTCCTCAGATAGTTTAACCATTTTATCAGCTTCAATTTTTTCTAAAGCCATTTTCACCATAGAGACCGCTCCTTCTACAATCTTTTCTCTCGCAGCAATAATAGCATCAGCTTGTTGTCTACGAAGCATGACAGCAGCTATCTCTGGAGCATAAGCTAAATAATTTATTCTAGCTTCCACAATTTCAATTCCAGCAATAGAAAGTCTTTCACTTAATTCTTTTTCTAAAATCTTATTTACTTCTTCTCCGTCTGATCTCAAAGTTAAACTAGTTTTATCTAAATTTTTTTCTTCAGATTGATCATAAGGATACATACCAGCCACTCTACGAATTGCAGCATTGCCTTGCACTCTCACAAAATGCTCATAAGCTTTCATTCTATCAATTCCAAAACCTGGCATACTGCCATCTTTAGGATTACCAGCTGAGACCATGACAGTATTGGAAGCGCTGTCTATATCAAAGATAGCTTTATAAGTATCGTCCACTTTCCAAACTACGACTGAGCCAATCATTATAGGATTACCAGATTTGTCATTGACTTTGATCGGTTCAATATCTAAATTTCTAGCTCTTAAAACTAATTTCTTTTTAGCTAGAAATGGATTTACCCAGAAAAATCCAGTCTCTTTAATTGTGCCTACATATTTTCCAAAAAAAGTTAAAACTCTAGCTTCATTTGGCTCTACCAAAGTAAATCCTTTCCAAGAGAAAATCATTAAAAATGTTCCGAAGAAAAATATAAAAAACAAACCTGTCGTTAATAAAATTAAAAATAATAATCCCAAAAATAAAAGATTTAAAAATAACATTGGTATACCTCCTATTCTAAAACCATCAAAATTTTTTTCCATATAAAATAAAAATTAAAAATTAAAGATTAATAAAAAGATTAATAATGTCTCTATATTATATTCCACATAAACTATTTCGGCAAATAAGTTGATGGATTCAAATACCCTTCCGTTGGCGCATAAGGCATGACAATGTATGTGCCGCAAGTTTTACTTTTATATTCTGTCGGACCAAAAATCTTCACCGCATCTGCCGCGAAAACACTAAAGTGAAGATGGGGACCAGTAGAGTATCCGGTATTTCCAGATAAACCAACTTGCTCTTTCACTCCAACCTTTTCTCCTTGGCTGACACTGATAGATGAAAGATGAGCATACAATGTAGCCAAACCATTATCGTGCTTTACCAAGACCCACTTTCCATAGGAAGCTCCTTTACAGGCCACATCAGTATCTCCTACCCCCATCACCGTCCCATCAGCTGCCGAATAAACTGGATTACCTACCGCCACTCCAAAATCTATTCCATTATGACCTTTGCCGTTGTAAGCTCCCGAAGCTGCAAATTCTGTATTTCCAAAATATTGAGTGACCACAATTTTATCTAAAGGCCAAACCAAAGCTCCCGCCGAAGGCAATTTAGATTTATCTAAAATATATTTAATTTTGGCTTCAAAAGAATTTACCTCATCTTGCAAAGCTTGAACTTTAGCCTTTCTGTCAGCGATAATCTTTTGATATTCTTTTTCTTGATTTTTAGTTTGAGTCAAAAGATTTTTTTGTTCTTTTTGACTTTGAGCCACCAAATCTTCTCTGCTATTTAAATTTTTAGATAAATTATTTAATTCACTTTTCTGTTTTTCGTACTGACTTTTATTTTCATTTAAATCTACTATCACTCCATTTAATTCATCAATCTTGGTCTGTAAAGTCCCGCTAAGACTAATCAATTTATAAGAATTATTCACCACCTCAGTGAAATTACTTTTACCCATTTTTACCAAATTTAAAACAAAAGAATTCATGTCTTCCGATCTTTTCATCTCAATTAAAGTTTGAGCTATAGCTCGACGACTTTCATTAATAGTCCCCTCTCCTTCAGAAATTTTATTTAAAGTCTCAAAAATATTTCCTTCTGTGTTTTTGATTTTTAAATTAGTCAAAGAAATTTGATTTAAAAGATCTTTTTTCTGAGCCTCTAGTTTGGCAATAGCGTCACTCAAAGTCTTGGCTTCCGCTTTAGTGTTGGCCACCTTTCCATTATAAGAATCGATCTCGGCTTGAAGTTTGGCAATCTCGGCATTTCTAGCAGAAATTTCATTTTGCCACTGTACAACTTCTGTGCTTTGAGCGAAAGTGTCAAAAATTTGAAAAAAAGAAAAAGCAAAAAAAGCTATAGCAAAAACTAGCAGAGCCTTTCTAAAAAAGAAATTACTTTTATTTATACTATCCATACCTATTACTTTTTATTATAACAAAGAATTTTAGCTTTTTCCGATTTAAAAAAGAGTGTTAAACCAGATACCTGTGATAAAATAAACTTATGAAAAAGGTTGAAAATATAGCTTTCATAGATGGACAAAATCTACATCTCGGGACATTGGAAGATAATTGGAAAGTTAATCTAGAAAAATTTAGAGTATATCTAAAAGATAAATATAAAATTAGACACGCTTATTATTTTCTAGGAGTAATTGAGGATAATAAACAAGATTTATATGATCACCTACAAAAAAGTGGCTTTATCGTTAGATTTAAAGAACACAATCAAAAACTATTAACAAAAAAGAAAGGAAATGTGGACAGTGATATCATCTTCGAGATGATGAAAAACCTATTAGATAGTAGTGAGGATTTCGAGAAAATATACTTAGTATCAGGAGATGGAGATTATAAGAAGATAGTTGATTATTTAGTTAAAAAAGAGAGGTTTGGAAAAATTTTATTTCCAAACAAAAAGTTCGCTTCGTCTCTATATAAAGAATTAGGAAATCATTTTACAGATTATTTAGATAAAGAAGAAATTCGAAAGAAAATAGAATATATTAAGCATTAATAACTAAATATAAAAAAAGAAAAAGGTGCCTAAAGCACCTACACTTTTTGGACCCTTTTTCGTATTGATATACCTATATCTTATCAGCTAGCTACTCCAAAGTCAAACACTTATTAACAATATCTAAACATTAAAATTTGTGTAAAAATCTATACAAACAAAAACACCGACCCGAGGGCCAGTGCTTCTGTATGTTTGAGTAAACCCAAACATATAAACAGTATAAACTAAAGTAGAAATAAAAGTCAAGCATTTTTTAAATTTCTTCGACAAACAACTTTCATTTCAAAACAAACAAACAAAAACACCGACCCGAGGGCCAGTGCTTCTGTATGTTTGAGTAAACCCAAACATGTAAACTAGTATATGCTAAGTAGAAATAAAAGTCAAGCATTTTTTAAATTTTCTTTGCAAACAACTTTCATTTCAAAACAAGCAAAATAAAAACACCCCTTTGAAGGGGTGTTTTTGTTTTACAGAACTTTTCTGTTTAAGACTTTTCTAAAATTATATTGCTATATTTTTAGATTCAGAATTAGAGCAGATTAGTTGTTGTAAGTTA
>Ga0208694_1004722_pt1 | contig 12103 bp, 11 predicted proteins | sample AD_UKC078_MetaG_FD_184442 | JGI IMG/M metagenome (GOLD analysis project Ga0208694, IMG submission 184442) | Active sludge microbial communities of municipal wastewater-treating anaerobic digesters from USA - AD_UKC078_MetaG (SPAdes) (version 2) | ecosystem: Engineered > Bioreactor > Anaerobic >...
TAAAATTTTGCAGATAGTTTTTCTGCCTAACCCGTTAATCAGGTGCATCCTGATTAAGTCTTCATTGCTTATCATATTTCTCACCTTGTTTTTGTTTACCCTATTAATAAATTTCTAAGCTGACGAGCTATTCAAGTGACAATTCGTATACCCATTTTAATATATAACAACATATTATTGTGTTGTATTTTAGCAAAATGAAATGAGTGTTTTTACATTTTACCACAAATTTTTACAAAATAGAACACTTCTTTTTATTCAGAAGAGTTAAGAAAATTTAATAAATTTATGTTATAAACATATATTTAAATGGATATAAGATTTTCTTAATTTGAGGAAAAGTTTTATTTATATGAAAGCAAGGTGATATTATTAGTACGTTTCGAAGATATAAGACTTCCCTTGCTTCCCTTTTTGGGAGTAGATTTATCCGAGGGTATGGGACCGGAATACCCGAGAATACTCCTTCTTGAAATAATGCTAAACAGTATTTCTGCCATGCATCCCGAAATAAAACCTGTCGAAGCAGGCGGCATGTTTGATTCGGATACAAGAGCTGCAGTTATTACCTTTCAAAGTTTGTATGGTCTGCCGGTTACGGGTATGGCAGATGCTCAAACCTTCTATCATCACCTCATAATAGTTTAGTTGTGTACATATATATTAAGTAAGCAAATTCTTATTAATTACCATGTACCAATATTACCGTTATGCAATAGAAAGGTGTGATTTTATGAATAGAAGAGGCCGAAATATACCGTATGTGGCCAGAAATAAAATAAGAAAAACTGAAGCACCTGCTGAACTTCTATTATTAAACGAAAATCAGCTTAATGAAGACGCTGTTATAAAAACAGGTTACGTAAATGTATCCGTAAACACAGCCTTAGGTGCCTTGCCGGTAGAAGATGCTGTTGTTACATTGTATGTAACAGACCAAGAAGGAAATCAAGAAGCACTATATCATCTCGTTACCGATATAAGCGGAAAAGTTCCGAGAATGGCTCTCCCGGTTGTATACAACCCTCAAGACCCATCAGAAAGCCGCGAATATTTTTTTTCTACATATAATTTAAGAATACAGGCAATTGGTTATTATACCCAAAATATTCTTGACATAAGAGTTTTCCCCGACACGTCGACAAATTTTAATGTAACTCTCATACCGATAAGTCAAAATGGTGATGAGGATGAAGAAGAACGAACCTTAGTGATACCGTCAAGCCCAATTGATAGATCAAATGTGTGAGGTGTATAAATGAGTGTAACAATGATTCAGCAAACATATCCGTTATCGCCGCTGAGGCTCGGTGATGACAACCAACATGTACTTATTGCAAAGATGGCATTAAATGCAATAGCTGTAAATTACACTGCCATACCCAGGATATCCCCTGTCAATTCCCTATTTGATGAGAATCTGGAGGCTGCAGTGAAAGAATTTCAAAATATATTTAATCTCCCGGTAACCGGTATCATTGATTTGGCTACATGGTTTGAAATCGGCTCAAAATATGCAATGGTAGCAAGGCTTGCAGAAATTTCAACCCGAGGGGTATTAGTCGGTGATGTAGTAGAAGATATTGTTGAAGTAGAAGAAGGAGTTCAGGTTGTTCCCAGGGTTCAAATGGTTCAGTTCTTTTTAAATGTTTTGTCAGTATATTATGATTCAATACCTGCTGTTGATATTGACGGTATCTTAGGTCCTGAAACAAGGAACGCAATAATTGAATTTCAAAAAACCATGAAGCTTCCTCTAACAGGCACAATTGATGAAGAAACATGGAACACGATGTACAACAGCGTACTTGGAATTCTAAGAGCACTGCCGCCTGCGGCAATTCAACTGCCCGCTTTGATTTTTCCTAATATCATATACAGCGAGGGCACGGAAAGACCCGGAGTATTTATTATACAGGAGGTATTGGCATATATTTCTACTATAGTTCCGGAAATACCGTTTGTTCAGCCAGACGGCATATTCGGTCCTGAAACGGCGTCTGCTGTAACAGCTTTTCAAAGAATTTACGGACTTGAGCCAACCGGAATTGTAAATGAAGAAACATGGAACAAATTGATAAGTGTTTATCGAGAGCTTAGATTTGGTGATACAATGCCGGCTCCTTCTAATACGAATGGCGGTTAAAATAGTTGAAAGCAAGGTGATAGTATGAGTATTCCTGAAATAGATGTTGTTATCCCTGAGTTACCCCTCCCGCATGTCATTGTGCCTTTTCCTCTTTATATAACTGTGCATTTAGGAGCTCCCGATGATGAAGAAGCTCTTAATGTAACAGTACCGTATTTGGAATATATAAAAAATGTAGCCTCCAGTGAATTATATCCCACATGGCCGGAAGAAGCTTTAAGGGCAAATATTCATGCTATTACTTCTTTTGCTATGAATAGGATATTCACGGAATGGTACAGGTCAAGAGGCTATGATTTTGATATAACAAATACAACTCAGTACGACCAGGCTTATGTTCATGAGCGAGGTATTTTTGACACTATTTCCAACATTGCAAATGAAATCTTTAATGTGTATATTACGAGAGAAGGTCATATCGAACCATTATTTGCAGCCTTCTGCGACGGAAGAATCACTCAGTGCGACGGCATGTATCAATGGGGAAGTGTTGAATTGGCAAATCAAGGATATACAGCTGAAGAAATTCTTAAATACTACTATGGCGAAGACATAACATTAGTTGAAAGCACTGCCGCAGTAGAGATTACAGGAACCTATCCGGGTGAGCCTCTCTCAATAGGAGATTCAGGAATAGATGTTTTTAGAATGCAGCATTCGCTAAATGTTATACACAACAATTTCCCTTTAATTCCGGCTGTAAGAATAACAGGATTTTTTGACGAAGAAACGGAAAATGCCGTAAGAATTTTTCAAGAAGCATTCAATTTGCCTGTTACCGGAATTGTGGATAGAGATACATGGTACCGAATACGCTTTATTTATATTGCTGTTACAAACATAGCCGAGTTAGTATCCGCAGGACTTACCTATGAAGAACTTCAAGAACTCTATGCAAATATTGTATTGCAGGGAGCCACTTTACCTGTAGTGGTATATATAGAATTTTTTTTAAACGTTTTATCCCAAAAATACGATGCAATAGAGCCTGTTGAAATAGACACGTTCTACGGTCCTGATACTGATGAAGCAGTAAGACAATTTCAAATTATTATGGGGTTGAATCCTACCGGAATAGTAGACCAACAAACATTGAATTTGCTGTTTCGGGAGGCATATTTAATCCTTACTGAAACTCCTGTAGAGGAATTAGAACTGCCCGTTCTTCCTTTCATTGGAATGGAATTAACCGAAGGTATGGGGCTTGAATATCCGAGAATTCTGCTTCTTCAAATTATGCTGAATGCAATTTCTGCCATACATCCCGAAATAAGACCTGTTGAGATTGATGGCATATATGGTCCTGACACAACTGCTGCAGTTATTATCTTCCAAAATTTATATGGGCTGCCTGTTACCGGCATTGTTAATGAAGAAACATGGAATAAATTAAACGAAGTATATCAGTTGTCTCTTCTTGAAAGAGAAACTAATACATAAAAAGGAGATATTATGGTTACTGATTTAAGCTTTAACAAAAATCTGGTGATGGTAATTCAAAACCATCTTAATAACATAAAAAATCTATATCCTTCACTGCCTTCTGTTACCCCAACGGGAATATATGATGAAGCAACTCAAAATGCAGTCCTTATTTTTCAAAAAATCAAGGGACTCTCTCCTACCGGTTTCGTGGATGTTCCAACATTGAATGCATTAGTACATGAAAACCACGAATGTGTAAAAAAAACTCAAACGCCCTACAAAATTTCGTTCAGCACCCGTGACTTTGTTGACGTGAAACTAGGGGACCAAAGAGATATAGTATATGTGATAAAAATTATGATTAACGGATTTTGCAGAAGATATGCCAATTATAATAAATTAGAAGTTACAAACGTATTTGATGAAGAAACCGAAGAAGCAGTAAGACTTTTTCAGCAAAGGAGTATGCTCCCCCCAAGCGGAATAGTCGATATTAAAACATGGAATGCCTTAGTTAAAATATATGATGTTTGCAGATTATACAAAGAAAACAGTTGTGTCAGAAACTGATAAACGTCAGTAGATGAGATTCTTCGTGCTGGCTCTCAGAATGACAGGCATGTCATCCTGGGCATAGCGAAGGATCTCATTTTTTATTTAGCCCATTGACAATCTATGTAGTTTTGATAAAATATGGTTAGCACTCGACTGCTCCGAGTGCTAATACAATGTAATACAAAAAATTAAAAAATAGGGTTAGATCATTTTAAGAAAGGAAGATAAAATGGCTAAAAAACAATTTAAATCAGAATCAAAGCGACTTTTGAACTTAATGATTAATTCCATTTACACTCACAAGGAAATATTTCTGAGAGAGCTTATTTCAAATGCGAGTGATGCGATTGACAAGAGATACTATATGTCTTTAAGGGACAATAATATTGATTTTAACAAAGATGACTTTTACATAAGAATTACCCCAAATGAAGAGGAAAGAATTTTAAGGGTATCTGACACGGGAATCGGCATGTCAAAGGAAGAGCTCGATTCAAATCTTGGTATCATAGCAAAAAGCGGCTCTTTTGATTTTAAAGAGAATAATGAAATAAAAGAAGATGTGGATATAATCGGACAATTCGGAGTCGGGTTTTATTCTGCATTTATGGTTTCAGAAAAGGTAACGGTTATAAGTAAAAGAGCAGATTCCGAGGAAGCATATAAATGGGAGTCAACGGGAGCAGACGGATATACAATCACACCATGCAAAAAAGATAGTGTTGGAACGGATATAATCATGAAAATCAAACCTAGCACTGAAGATGAAGATTATGATGAGTTCCTTGATGCTTACAACATAAAATCACTGGTTAAGAAATATTCCGATTTCATTAAATATCCCATCAAGATGATGATGAAAAAAAGAAAGCTAAAAGAAGGAACGGAAAATGAATATGAAGATTATTTTGAAGATGAAATTTTAAACAGCATGGTCCCCATATGGAGGAAAAATAAAAGCGAGCTTAAGGAAGAAGATTATCATAACTTCTATACGGAAAAACATTTCGGCTATGAAAAACCTTTGAAATATACTCATGTAAGCGCTGAAGGAGTAGTAAGCTACAATGCAATATTATATATTCCAGCAAGAGCACCTTTTGATTTCTATACAAAGGAATTCGAAAAAGGCCTTGAGCTTTATTCAAACGGTGTAATGATTATGAAAAAATGCGGTGATTTATTGCCCGATTATTTCGGTTTTGTGCAGGGATTGGTTGATTCGCCCGATTTTTCTCTGAATATTTCAAGAGAAGTATTGCAGCATGACAAACAGCTTCAATTTATAGCAAAGAAAATCAAGGAAAAAATAAAAAGCGAACTCTTGTCTATGCTGAAGGAAGATAGAGAAACTTATGAAAAATTCTTTATAAATTTTGGGAAAGTTTTAAAATACGGCTTATACAGCGATTGGGGCTTAAACAAGGAATTTCTTCAGGATTTAGTAATGTTTTATTCATCTTATGAAGAAAAACTAACAACCCTTGATGAATATGTGAGTCGAATGAAGGAAGACCAAAAATACATATATTATGCGGCCGGAGAAAGTGTTGATAAATTATCAAAACTTCCTCAGGCGGAACTCATCGCTGACAAGGGATTTGAAATTCTCTATTTTACAGATGAAATAGATGAATTTGCAATAAAAGTTTTATTAAACTACAAAGACAAAGAGTTTAAGAATATATCAAGCTCCGACCTGGATATTAAATCAGAAGATGACAATACCGACAATGTTGAAGAAAATAAAGAGTTGTTTGCTTTCATGAAGGAATCACTGGGTGAAAAAGTTAAAGAGGTGAGAGCTTCAAAAAGACTTAAAACTCATCCCGTGTGCCTAGCTACCGAAGGAGAATTATCGATAGAAATGGAAAAGGTGTTAAATGCACTGCCTGATAAACCTTCAAGCATCCATGCGGAGAAAATTCTTGAAATTAACACCAGCCATCAAATTTTTGAAAAATTAAAAGATGCATTTCATAATGATAAAGAAAAATTTAAAAAGCTTTCAAACGTATTATTTAATCAAGCATTGCTTATTGAAGGGCTTACAATCGAAGACCCCGTCCAATATGCAAATGATGTATACGAGCTGATATAAAAAGGCCATGGAATCATGTGGCTCAGGACACTAAAAAAAATAAAAATATCCGCTCACGGTTTCGGCCACGAATAATTCTAGGAGCTCATTCCGGCTAAAAATCCTACAGCTTGCGAACTCGCTCTGCTCAAACAACGCAAGCTGTTTAACGGATTTTTAACCTGCATTCGCTAAGAATTATTATCGTGTCCTGCAAATGTTTGCTTGATATTTTTATTTTTCTTAGAAATAAGCGAAGGATTTCATAATAATGGGTTATAACTTTCCATCAAATAAAACCACGGGGATTCCGTGGCTTTTTATTGAAAATATTCTTCCAATGTGAGTCCCGACTCATATATTTCTTCTGCCAGCTCAACACCTAAGTATCTTATATGCCATGGCTCATATGCATAACCCGTAATTTCTTCCTTCCCCTTAGGATATCTGATAATAAATCCGAAACGGTGAGCGTTTTCTGAAACCCACTTGCCTTCTTCTGTTTCGGCAAATGTAGTATCCAATTTGTAATTTAAGGCTTCACATGTAATATCTATTGCAAGACCTGTCTGGTGTTCGCTTTGACCCGGTTTGGCACTGTATTTATCTGCCGCTTGCTGACCGTAGCTTTCAACATATGATGTATACAATGATGATTGCGTATTATATGACCTGTAGCCTGAGCGTGCACACAGTTCAAAACCGGCTTCTTCCCATGCAGCATTGAACAATTCCTTCAATGCCTCATAGGCGGCACTTCTTAATTGATTTACTTCCGGGTTTGAAAGCACTGTAGGTACTTCGCTAAGCGTTACTAAATCTTCAGGCACATAGGTATCAGGCAGATTTCTTTTTCTATTTACCAGAACATCTATTTTTTCAGGATTTTGAATTATTATGCCATATTCAGTATCTTCAGGCACCTGTTCCGGTTCAGGCTCTTTTGGCTCTTCTTCCTGGGGTTCTTTTTCCGGTTCAGTTGAAGTTTCTTCCTCATCCTCGGGTTTATTTTGATTGTTTGGAGGATTCTCCTCCTCCTGAACCTCTTGAGGAGGTAATTTATCATTATTTAATTTTTCCTTTATCAGTAATACTGCAAATAAAATAAAGAGCAAAGCAGTAACAGCAATTAATGTCTTTTTTATATTACTTTTCTTATTTCTTCTCATTGTTTTCTCCTATGTTAATGTCATTCCGGTCATAGTCACTTGCTTAACGAATGATAAACAGTTATATTTTGGGATGCCATCCTGAGAGTAAGCGAAAGATCTCATGAGATTCTTCGAGCTAAAGCTCTCAGAATGACAAAAATGTTATTCATATAAATGACAGGCTTCTGCTTAGAATGTTTGTCATCAGTCTATTTGTTTCCACATTATCAAGGCATCCTCAACAGGTTTTATATAATAGTTTGGTCTTTTCCCTACAGCAAAAAACCCATACTTTGTATACAAATTAATGGCCGGTGTATTAGATACTCTAACTTCAAGCGTCATAAAAGAAATTTCCGAGCATCTGCATATTTCAATCATTTTCTCAATGAGCCTGCCTGCTATTCCCTTGTTTCTGTATTCAGGCAAAACTGCAACGTTGGTTATGTGGCATTCATCAATAATTTTCCACATCCCCATATAAGCTGCAATTTTTCCTGATACTTCGGCGACCTGATAATATGCCAATTCATTTTTTAATTCATTTTCAAAGGATGCCCTAGACCATGGCAATGAAAAACAAATTCTTTCAATATTCATTACTTGGTCTATATCCTTAGGAAGCATTCCCCTAATAATAACTTCCCCCATATACACCTCTTACTTTCTGTTTCTTTCTGCTTGAGATAATCGCAAATATTGCGGATTAAATTCATTTGCCGAGACGATATCCCCCTGAACCGCCATTTTATAGCCAATAAAGGCTAGTGTTGATGCTTTAAGATAATTAAAAACTTCAGGTGCAAAATATGCTTTTTTGTTTAAACCATCCTCAATTCTTTTTCTGTAATTTACGGAACCGTCACCGTTAAAAATTATAGGCTCTTCATATTCATTCAGTATTTGAATCAATTCATCGATATTGCATGGAAATTGTTCTAATACTTCCTTGCATTCTCCATTATCCCATTTATATATGCCGGTATATATCCTTCCTGCTTTGGCATCCATTATAGGTACAATAAGTTTGTGCTCATTGTAGACATTGGCTGCTAGTGATTTCATGGTTGGAATGCTTGCAATTTTAATATCTGCAGCATATGCCAAACTTTTTGCAATTGCAGCACCTATTCTTAACCCTGTATAGGAGCCGGGACCTTTAGAAATTGAAATAACATCAATATCGTTAATTTTAAGGTTTAATTCTCCCATCAATTCTTCGATTAAGGGCATAAGTTTTTCCGAATGAGTTTTTTTATGTCTTAACGTGTATTCTCCCAGAATTTTTTCATCATCAGATACTGCACAAGAAGCTGTTACAGATGCTGATTCAATTGAAAGTATTTTCATTGCTTAACTCCGATACCAGTTTCTCAAAAATAAATCCTTTTCCATCAATGTTTATTTCTCTTTTTGTATCATTAATTCTTTTAATTTCAATATTTATTCTTTCTTCGGGCAGTATCCCTTCGATTAGCTTAGACCATTCTATTACGGTAACTCCCTCAGAATATATATATTCATCGTAGCCCAAATCATACATATCATCTTCCGAGTCAATGCGGTACACATCCATATGATAGAAAGGAAGCCGCCCTTCATATTCTTTAATAATTGTAAATGTAGGGCTGACAATATAGTCTTTAACTCCTAATTCCTTTGCAATAAAACGTGCAAGAGAAGTTTTGCCTGCTCCTAATTCTCCATCCAGGCAAATTACTGTTCCTTTTTCAGCGCATTTTGCTATTATTCTTCCCAGCTTTTCTGTATCTTTTAAATTGTTTGCTATTATTTTCATATGAATCCTAACTTTATAATTTTACTACTAAATATTTGTAATTACAATAAATAACTTATAGAACGTCATCGCTATGAATAAGCTACGTGTCATTCTGAGAGCTAGCCCGAAGAATCTCATGAGATCCTTCGCTTTCGCTCAGGATGACATTGCCCTGGAATCCTATACCACACTCGGGATGACAATTTTGTTCTAATCATAACATTGCTATTATACATTTATATATTTTAAAAATCAAGAAATAAAGATGCCCTAACCCTATTTTTCAGATGCCCTAACCCTATTTTCCCGACCGGGATGCCCTTATCCTAAATAGAGATAGCCATCTATGGTGATCGAAGAAAATTTTATTGAACAATGTTTTTACACATGCTATAATACTATGAGTATTTATCCATATAATAATCAAAATCAACAAATTTTATTACAACTGTGTTAATTGCAAAATAATTGAATAATATTAAACAAAATAATGAAACCCGGGGAGACTACAATGAATTATAACTTCAATCATATATATTTTATCGGAATAGGCGGAATCAGCATGAGTGCCTTAGCTGAAATAATGCTTGAGGAAGGAATCAAGGTATCGGGCTCTGACAGAAGTGATTCCAAAATAATCAGAAAGCTTCAAACTTCAGGAGCAAAAATTTACTTAAACCATGACAGCAAACACATAAGTATTGATATTGACTTGGTTGTATATACATCTGCAATTTCGGATGACAATCCTGAGCTTATACGAGCTAGGGAATTAAATATTGAAATAATGGACAGAGCTGAATTTCTCGGATATGTGATGAAAAATTACAAAAATGCAATATGCGTTTCCGGCACACACGGCAAAACAACTACTACCGGAATGCTTTCATCGGTTTTGATTGAAACTGATTTAGCTCCCACCATTTTCTTGGGCGGTGAAATGGATTCCTTGGGAGGAAACTTGCTTCACGGCTCATATGAACTTCTGCTGACTGAATCTTGTGAATATAAAAGAAACTTTCTGAAATTCAACCCCACTATGGAGGTAGTACTGAATATTGAAGAAGACCATCTGGATTATTACAAAGATTTAAATGATATTGAAAGTGCATTTGTTGAATATGCAGATAAACTGCCTCCTGACGGGTACTTGATTGTCAATGAATCATACAGGCATTTGTTCGATAATGTAAAATGCAATATAGTAACCTTCGGTCTTGATAAAGGTGCTTATTATGCACGAAATATAAAGCTTGTCCCGGAGCCTTCATATACTCTTATGCACGGTGATGAGGAAATAGCTGAAATTATACTGAAAGTATATGGTGAGCATAATATTTTAAACTCCTTGGCAGCCGCTGCTGCAAGCCTGACCTTAGGAATTGAACCTGAAACTGTTGTTAAGGGTTTGTTTAATTTTAAAGGAACCCACAGAAGATTTGAATATAAGGGAAAACTCAACGGAGCAAATGTTTTTGACGATTATGCACATCATCCTTCAGAAATGAAAGCAACTTTAAAAACAGCCCGCTCCTATAACGATGGTAGAATAATCACTGTTTTCCAGCCCCATACCTACACGAGAACCATAAAGCTTCTAGACGGATTTGCCGAAGCTTTGTCAATGTCCGATGAGGTAATTCTTGTAGATATTTATGCTGCAAGAGAAATTAACACGGGTGTAATACATTCAAAGGATATTATAAACAAAATGAAGAATTATTCAAAAGATGCAATCTATGCGGGAAGCTTCCGGGAAGCTGCGGATATAGTAAGGTCAATGGCAAAAAAAGGTGATATAATTATCACCATGGGTGCCGGAAATGTGGTTGATATAGCTGATATGCTGATTGCAGATAGATAAGTGTTTCATCCTGAGCGTAAGCGAAGGATCTCGGGTTTTATAAGATGAGATTCTTCGAGCTAAAGCTCTCAGAATGACACGTAGCTTATTCATAGCAATGACGAGAGCTGTGCCCTCGGTTGACAGGGCGTCATCCTGAGCGTAAGCGAAGGATCTCATTAGTTTTCTCTGCTTGTGAGATATTTTGCCAATTCAATGAGATAGATTGCTCTATTGCCGAATAGGCTCAAGCTTTTAATTGCTTCTTCCGTGAATTTTTCCACGTCCTTTCTTGCTTCATCTATACTTTTAAATGTAAGATATGTTGTTTTATTGTTTGCTGCATCACTTCCGATTAACTTTCCCAGTTTTTCCTGAGTACTTGTTACATCCAAAATATCATCCATTATTTGAAATGCAATGCCTACTTTTTCGGCGTAATTTTCCAATAGTTTTATTTCGTTTTCTGTTGCTCCCGCTAATGTTGCGCCTGCCGTTACGCTGCTTTTAATTATAGCTCCCGTTTTTAATGAATACATATATTTCAGGTCTTCGATGGAGCTTATTTTATTTTCCCCATCTATGTCTATTACCTGCCCTCCTATCATTCCTTCCGTACCTGAGGAGTCGGCAATTAATTTCAGAGCCTTTATTGCATTTATGTCCTTTAAATTAATTGCAGCATCTAAACCTGTTTCAAAGGCTTTGTTAAGGAGTGCATCACCGGCAAGTATTGCTCTTGCCTCACCAAACTTTTTATGATTTGATAATTTGCCTCTTCTATAATCATCATTGTCCATGGCAGGCAAATCATCGTGAATCAATGAATATGTATGAATCATTTCCATTGCGCAGGCAAATGGAAGGGCTTTTTTTAAATCATCTCTGAAAAGCTCATAGGCTCCTAGAAAAAGCACGGGTCTGAGTCTCTTCCCTCCCGACAGAAGGCTGTAATTAACTGCTTGGTATATTATTTTTTGAGGGTTTTCCTTTACTTCAATAATTTGCCCCAGATATTCATCTACAATACTTACTTTTTCTTTAAACCACTCTTTAAATTCCATATTAACATTTCCTTTGCTCTGAATTCTTTTATACAATCCTATGCTACACCCGGGAT
>Ga0208694_1004725_pt1 | contig 12101 bp, 5 predicted proteins | sample AD_UKC078_MetaG_FD_184442 | JGI IMG/M metagenome (GOLD analysis project Ga0208694, IMG submission 184442) | Active sludge microbial communities of municipal wastewater-treating anaerobic digesters from USA - AD_UKC078_MetaG (SPAdes) (version 2) | ecosystem: Engineered > Bioreactor > Anaerobic >...
TGTCGCCTTTATACTCGCCAACCGATGCTAAAGTTTTTAGTTTTTGTGTTGCATCTACAGCGTTTGATACCAACTCACGTAGAAAAATTTCATGATCGCTGTACAAAAATTTCTTAATAACGGGGAATATATTGTCTGTAGTTACCCCAATTTTTCCTTTTGCCATACTATAATAAGTTTTTAAAGTTGAATAGTGATATGATCAGCGCAGCCGACCGTGCTTTAGTTTTCAAATAAAATGCCAAACCGTAATTTCTGACAAATTGACACACCAACGCTTACAAATACGACAAACGGCTCTGAAGTGTGTCTTCAAAGCCGTTTTTGATATGGGAAAGTACATTTGTTGATGACTAATCAATTTGAATCTTGCTCCTCTCTGGCGCAAGTTTCCCAACTTGTGCCTTTTTATAGTCTCAGTTTCATAACTGACAACTACAAGACAACCTATTGAACTTATTAGTTAATTAATTTTATTAGCAGTTAGAAACTGCTTTTATGTATTGGCACAAGTTGGGAAACTTGCGCCAAATAAGGCCGTTTGTTATATAATTACGAAACGCAATTTCAATTCGACAAGAAAAAGTAACAAGATTAATCTACATTATTAGCACTTTTAACTTCTGTCAAATCTTTATCAAACGTAAATCTTGTTGTGTTAATAATTATTGCGCCTAAAGCATTTTTAGCACGATATTTATGAGACATTTTCCAGCCATTAAAATCTCCAACATATGTTAGTGCCTTTGCATCATATTCATTTTTACAGTCTGCTTCAATTTGTTTGTATATTCTTATACTATCCTGAATTAGAGGATTTTCTTCTAAAATATCTTCCATTGTTAATTCAAATGCTCTATTATGAGCAAAGTCCTGTTTTTCTGCCAATTCTTTTCCCTCTTGTGAAAAATAAAAATTTGAAAAAGTACTATCCAATTCACTAAATTCTATAGATTCATAACTTGAAGCATCATTAAGATTCTTTGAGAGATAGTCTTTAATCAGCTTTTGGGCTTTATTTTCATTTGAATTACACCCAACTAATGTTAACGCAACCATTAACAATGATAAATAAATAATTTTTTTCATAACTTGTTTTGTTTTACGTCCGCCCATTAACAGACATTATTTTGATTTGTAATAAAAGAAATCTATTGAATTTGGGTAATATAATTTGTAAATCGCATAAATATATGAATATTTACTATAAATACGATTGTATATAACATACACTCGTCTGCAAATATATTAAATATTATTTAATTTTACAAATATAATAAAAGTAAATCATAAACTATTTATCAACATACCCGCCACAAAACGGCTTACCGTTAGACACGCATTGAAAAAATGTCAAAAAACGGTAATCTTTGCACGTTTCTCAAGCGATTTTAGTACTTTTGACCTCGAAAAACAACCACGCTGCGCATAGAAAACAACTCCTTGTTTTTCAATGAATTAACAAAATACGGATTCCATAATACGAGGTTCTATGATACGTAAATTTGATTTTTTGATTGTCGGTAGTGGTATCGCAGGTATGAGTTTCGCACTCAAAGTGGCGAATAAAGGAAAAGTAGCCATTCTTTGTAAAACCACGTTGGACGAAGCCAACACCGCTTTGGCGCAAGGTGGCATTTCGTCGGTTACCAACACGGTGGTGGACAATTACGAAAAACACATTCAAGATACACTCATCGCTGGCGATGGCATTTGCGACCTGAAAGCGGTAGAAAAAGTGGTAAAAAATGCGCCCGCACAAATTAAACAGTTACTCGAATGGGGCGTAGATTTCGACAAAACACCCGACGGCGCGTTCGATTTACACAAAGAAGGCGGTCACTCCGAATTTCGTATTTTACATCACAAAGATTCTACGGGCGCCGAAATTCAACAAAGTTTAATCGAACGGATTCAATCGCACCCCAATATTACGGTGTTTGAACACTATTTTGCCATTGACATTCTCACACAACATCATTTGGGCGAAATTGTGACACGCCACACACCGAATATCGAGTGTTATGGCATTTATGCGCTCAACACACGCAATCAACATATTGATACATTTTTGGGCAAAGTGACCATGTTGGCCACAGGCGGCATTGGCAATGTGTACCAAACCACCACCAATCCACTCGTTGCCACAGGCGACGGCATTGCCATGGTGCATCGCGCTCGTGGTGTGATTCGCGACATGGAATTTGTACAATTCCACCCAACAGCGTTCTTCCATCCAGGCGTTCATCCTTCGTTTTTAATTACCGAAGCCATGCGTGGTTATGGTGCGGTGTTACGTACCAAAAAAGGCGAAGAATTTATGCACAAATATGACCAACGTGGTTCATTAGCACCTCGTGATATTGTGGCGCGTGCTATCGATAACGAAATGAAATTAGCAGGAACCGACCATGTTTATCTGGACGTAACGCATAAATCGGCAGAAGAGACAAAAAAACATTTCCCGATGATTTATGAAAAATGCCTGTCTTTTGGTGTTGATATTACCAAGCAATATATTCCGGTAGCGCCAGCAGCGCACTATTTATGTGGAGGTATTGTGGTAGATGAACATGGAAAAACCAGTATCAATCGTTTGTATGCCGCTGGTGAATGTTCGTGTACAGGTTTACACGGTGCTAATCGTCTAGCATCAAACTCATTAATTGAGGCGATTGTATATGCGGATGCCGCAGCCCAACATGCTTCAGAAGTTTTCAAGCATTTTACATATCAAAACAATATTCCAGAATGGAATGACGATGGCACATCGCTCCCCGAAGAGATGATTTTGATTACACAAAGTGTAAAAGAAGTTCAGCAAATTATGTCGTCATATGTGGGTATTGTGCGGTCCAATTTACGTCTAAAACGCGCTATGAGTCGCTTGGAAATTTTATTCCGTGAAACCGAAAGTTTATTCGACCGCTCGGTGGTTTCACGCGACATTTGCGAATTGCGCAATTGCATTAGTGTGGCTTATCTAATTATAAAACAAGCCACTGCTCGCAAAGAAAGTAGAGGGCTACACTACACCATAGATTATCCACAGAAAAACGATTAACGCAATTCTCGTATTTTTTGTTATCTTTGCGCTGCTATTATTTAACGATAATCACATTATAAAAGAACCATAATGAAACGATTCAAATTGTTTAACAACATCGTAGGTTGGTTAGCATTTACCATCGCTGCGATTACCTATTTACTCACTATTGAACCAACAGCAAGCTTTTGGGATTGTGGTGAATTTATCTCATCGGCGTTTAAATTGGAAGTTGGTCACCCACCCGGTGCACCTTTTTTTATGATGACAGCGCGCCTGTTTACCCTGTTTGCATCGGACACGACACAAGTTGCAGCAATGGTAAACTCCATGTCGGCATTATGTAGCGCTTTTACCATTTTATTCCTTTTCTGGACCATTACGCACTTAGCACGTAAAATTTTAGTTAAAGATGGTGATGAAATATCCGTTACCAAAATGATTGCTATTTTAGGCGCAGGGTTAGTGGGTGCATTAGCATACACATTTTCTGATACGTTTTGGTTTTCTGCTGTTGAAGGCGAAGTTTATGCCTATTCATCATTGTTTACAGCAGTTGTTTTTTGGCTAATTTTAAAATGGGAAGATGTTGCAGATACCCCTACTTCTGACCGTTGGATCATATTGATTGCTTACCTTATGGGGTTAAGTATTGGTGTTCACCTTTTAAATTTATTGGCAATTCCAGCTATCGTTCTAGTCTATTATTTCAAAAAATACACACCTACTGCAAAAGGTGTTGTTTTAGCTATTGCGGCTTCTGGAGCTATTTTAGTAGCTGTTCTCTACGGCTTAATTCCGGGTTTTGTAAAAGTTGCCAGCTGGTTCGAATTACTATTTGTAAATCAATTCGGCTTAGCGTTCAACACTGGTGTAATCTTTTATCTCGTTTTAGTTATTGCTGCGCTTGCATGGGCTATTTACGAAACTCAATTTGGAAAAAACAGCACGCGTGTTAAAATTTCATTTTTACTTGCCTTAACCCTATTGGGTATCCCTTTTATTGGTGACAACATTCTCATTGGCTTACTGCTTGTGATTGGCGGTGCATTATTTCTATTTTTATACAAAAAAGAGATTAGTCGTCGCTGGCTAAACACCATTGTCTTAGCTGCTACAATGATGCTTATCGGTTATGGCTCGTATGCTATGATTGTGATTCGTTCGGCAGCCAACACGCCAATGGATCAAAACTCACCCGACGATGTCTTTTCTTTACAATATTATCTCAATCGTGAACAGTACGGCGATCGTCCCTTGCTTTACGGTGCTATTTACTCCGCACCAGAAAAATTAAAGATTGTAGGTAACAACTGTGTACCTATTCAAAAAAAGGGTTCTCCAGTTTGGATTCGTAAAGAAAAAACAGAAGCAGGAGAAAAAGATTCTTATACCATATCGGGCTACAAACATCGTGGCTACGAAATGGATGAACGCTTTACCATGCTTTTCCCACGCATGTATAGCAATAACGAAAGCCATATTGCTGTGTACAAAACTTGGGGCAACGTAAAAGGTAATCGCATCAAAGCCAATCGATGTGGTCAAACAGAAACTATTGTATGTCCCACATTTGGCGAAAATTTGAGATTTTTCTTTACCTATCAACTGAATTTTATGTACTGGCGCTATTTCATGTGGAATTTTAGTGGTCGTCAGAACGACATTCAGGGGCACGGCGAAATAGATCACGGCAACTGGATTACAGGTTTCAGTTTTATTGACAACGCTAGACTTGGCGATCAAACCAATGCGCCAACTATTATGCGTGAAAACAAAGGTAATAACCGTTATTTCTTATTACCTTTATTACTTGGAATATTTGGTATTTTATGGCAACTGGGTAAGGGCAAAAAAGGTACTCAAAGTTTTTGGATCACATTTACGCTATTCTTTATGACCGGTATTGCCATTGTTATCTATTTGAATCAAACTCCTTTCCAACCACGTGAACGAGATTACGCCTATGCTGGCTCGTTCTATGCATTTTCTATTTGGATTGGATTGGGCGTATTGGCTATTATTCAAGGATTGAAGAAATTTATGCCTAAAACTGTAGCTACACTTGTGGCTATTGTGCTCAGTTTGGGAGTTCCTACACTTATGGCTGCCGAAAACTGGGACGATCACGATCGTAGCGGACGCACTACTGCACGCGATTTTGGAGCTAATTACTTAAATAGCTGCGCACAAAATGCAATTTATTTTTGTAATGGCGATAATGACACTTTCCCTATTTGGTACAATCAGGAAGTAGAAGGTGAGCGTACTGACGTGCGCGCTTGCAATCTTAGCTACCTCTCTACCGACTGGTATATCGACCAAATGAAACGTGAAGCTTATGAATCTAAGCCACTTCCTATTTCTTGGGAACGCAAAGATTATGTGAGTGGTAATTTAGATATTTCACGTGTCATCGACCACCCTAATTTTGGTGGAGAAATGCCATTAAACTTAGCTTTAGAAATAATGCGTATGCCTGAATTTATTGAGGACGGCATTGGAACTATTTTTGCCAGTACAGTTACTGTTCCTGTTGACAAAGAGCAAGTTCTAAAAACTGGTACCGTAAAACCAGAAGAAGCAGATCTAATTGTTGACGAATTAAGTATTAAATTGAATCGTTCCGCTCAAAAATCTGACGTAATGGTGTTGGAAATGATCAACAGTAATAATTGGGAACGCCCAATGTATTTTGCTGTAACCGTAGGCGAACAATTTTATCCTAACGTAAAAGAATATTTGCAACTAGAAGGTTTGGCTTACCGCTTAGTCCCCATAAAAGGGAATGCTGAACGTGTGAACACAGAAGCTATGTTTGATAATATGATACATAAATTCAAATATGGAGGTATAGAAAATCCAAAGGTCTATTTGGATGAAAATAATTTACGTATGTGTCGTACATTCCGCCTAATGTTCTCGGAATTGGTTGGTGCTTTAATTAAAGAGGGTAAAAACGACAAAGCTTTAGAAGCACTGGATTATTGCTTGAAAGTTATTCCGGGCGAAACCGTTCCGCACGATTATACGTCAATGCTCCTTGCTAACTACTATTATCAATTAGGTAACCACGAAAAAGCAGATGCCTTAGTGAATAACATCACAACACACATTTACGAACGATTGGATTGGATTACACTTTTACCAAATGATAAACGTAAAAACCTGTCACGCGAGATGAGTGTACAACAAAACTTGGGTATGTTGCAACAAATTTATTATAATTGTGCAGATGCTAAGAGTGCTTTGACAGAATCACTACGCACCAACTTTGAAAAATATTATCTACAATTACCTATACGTTAATCCTAAAATAACGCTTCTTCTGTACAGAAGAAGCGTTATTTATATTCTACACTTATGTTCTTTGAACAACCTCCACATGTTTTACGTTTAATTTGGAAAGGTACTTGGCGCCGAAAACAAGTCGGTAAAAAAGTAGTCTACCTCACTTTTGATGATGCCCCATCGCCAACAACTACACCAAAACTATTAGATATCCTTGATAAAAATAACATCAAGGCTACTTTTTTTTGTGTGGGAGATAATGTGCGAAAATATCCAGATTTATTTGAAGATATTAAACGTAGAGGACATCGCGTTGGCAATCACTCCATGCACCATTTAAAAGGTTTTTGTACTGACTATGATAGCTATATTCAGGATGTAGAACTTGCCGATAGAGTTATTCAAAGCACTCTTTTACGCCCTCCTTATGGACGCATTACCTTAAAACAACTACGGACATTATCAAAAAAATATGAAATTGTGATGTGGGATGTAATTACGCGAGACTACAATAATAAACTTACGCCAGAAGAGGTCTATTCAATCGTAAAACGTTACACACGCAACGGCTCTATCATTGTTTTTCACGACTCAGAAAAAGCAGCTCACAACATGTTTGGTGCTTTACAGCCATCTATCCTCTTTCTGAAAGAAAAGGGCTATTCATTTGAACTGCTTTAAAATACAACCTTAATGTATTCGTCACCTAAACGCAATACATAAACTTGTCCACGAGGTAATATTATATGTTGAGTAGATAAATTTGGCTCAACAACACGCCACAATTGACCTTGTACATTATAAATATAGATTGGTTCTGATGCTGTTATTCTCAAGCCTTCACTATCACACACTACACCAGCTAGAGCGGAGGCAACATCTTGCAATGTTTCCACATCAATACGGTTAGAAAACGCGGTGATATAATCAGGATATGCTAAATTCAGAGCATTCGTTGCAGCCACCTTATAATAATAGGCAGTTGATGCCATTAAATCTGAAACGTAATAAACCGTATCGCACACACAAACTGTTGTTAAAGAATCTCCAGCTACACCTATTTGTAGATAATAAGCTGTCGCCCCTTCCACGGAATTCCAACGTGCAACAAACGAATTAGAAGTAACTTCTGTTGGAGTCAAGCCCACTGGCACTGGCAATTCAACAGCTGACGCATAACCAATCAAATTAACTTGTGCATGAAACTCACCATTGGACACGTTGAGATAATCGGCATCTCCAAAATCATCTGATGGTACTGTTGGCACATAACGAATTTCAAGGCATTTTACAATGGCTTCTTTATCCTCTTCTGGAGGAATAATCATTTGTCCTGAAAGCCACTCTTTACCCTCCGTACGCATTTGAAAATAATCACCGTGTTGAAAAGTTACTTGTAAATCATCATCATGATCTATGCACGCAACTACCACTGACTGTACGGCTGATGGTGACAATTGATCTGTCTCAAAAATCAAACGAGGCTCACTCACACCAACCTCAACACCACCATCGTCATCACCGTCTTTTAAAAAGCGATAGAGAATAATACTATCTTGTTCAATAATATCATCTAACTTATAATGAGTGCCAATAAAGTTGTCAAACTCCTCAATTTCTTCATCTCCTGGGAATGGATCTCCAGCCAAATTTTCTGGCAATTGATCGGCTTCGATAATATCAACGCCCATGTCCGTTGCATAATTGTTCACTGCATTACTATTCCAGCGAGTAGCTTTATAATTGATACGCGTGATAAGCAAACCATGTCCTGGCAAAGCTACGCTGTCCCACCCTACAAGTTGTCGGTTTTCTAATAGATAAAATTGTGCTGGACTTGGAGTTGTAGGATTCAAATTATGCCCAGAAGCCGCCACTAAATATGCCCTATTCGACTCAATGAGAGGCTCTTGTACTACCATTTGAGTGCGCGACAATTGCTTAGGAGTAAGATAACCTAAATAAAAACGTTCGTAGGCAGAAAAACTTGGTGGCGTATTGCTGTTATTATTATAAGAACCACGATCCATAACATCCCAACTTCCAAGCGTATAATGACCTGCGCCATTAGTAGTATACAAATCAGGTAATCCAAGTACATGACTAAATTCGTGAACAAACGTTCCGATACCACACATCTGAGCGTCCGAATTACCTCTTAATTCAGATGTACAAGCATAACTATACACATAAACCCCATCTACAGACAATTTAGGAGCCAAATTCCAATGATGTGGCCAAATAGTACTTGTTCCACCACCTTCGGCTTCATTATAACCTGCATAAATAACAAACACATTATCCACATTACCATTGGCATCAGCATCATATTTTTTGAAATCAACATCGGCATTGGCAGCTTCGCAAGCATGTTTTATCATGTCTCTTGGCCGCCCGTCTTTACTAGATATATTAGCTCCATAATAAGCATAATCGTAAGGCAGCGTATAGGGACCCACCACATCAAACTGAGGTTGAAATAAACCAGCTGTACTAGCTTCAAAATAATCAGCTGCAGAACCTGTGGCGCCATTATCGTTATGGCCTTTTTGATTCAAAAGATTGGAAAATTGTTGGGCTGAATTTGGTGTTACAAAGCGTTGAGTTGGAAATTGCACTAAAATAACCAAGGCTTTATAGAAACCTTTGACGCCGTTGGGACCACGATCCTCAAACAACCCCTGTCGTACTTTAGCACGATCAGCACGATACCTTGCGACATCTTGACTACACATCGCATCTGAAGCTACTTGATTGAGTAAATTCCATTCATCAACAGAACGTTGATCTGGATTATGAGCTTGTACGCCCAAACTGATAAGAGTACCTTTTGTAGAAAGAGTGGCGTATTCATAACCACCATTCACTTCTAAAAGCCAATACCCATCTACGGTGGTAGCATAATTAAAAAATTCATCACCACACAAACGCATCGATAATGCACTTCCATCCGGTTGTTGATGGAATAAAACATCAGGATAAGCCGTCACTGCAAACAATGGGTGTAACGACATCAACAGGAAAGAGAGTGTTAGGTAAATGATTTTCTTCATAACTCAACATGTTAATGAATAAAACGTTATATAAAACGAAACGAGATTATGACTCATAATCCCGACTTCGCACTTATATCATCCTCTTATGTGAATGAACAAACTTACCCCACAAATGTATACAATTATTTCAACATATCCTAATTATGGAAAAACTTGATAAAAAAAGTTAGCAGAAGGATCAGTACGCTTAACATGATCTTTCAAACCATATTTAATGACGCAAAAGACACTAGTTGGTAGCGTCGGGATATCAATAATATTACTAGTTGGTTGAATTTCTGCCAACAATTGTCCCTGTACAGAATAAACATATAAACGATAATCTGGATTATAATGCTCCACTTCTACTTGATAACCTGTATGAGAAGAAAAGCGAACTGTTAGTGGCGCAGAGCTTGGTTTCGTCAACACCTCTATCTCGTTAGAGTATGCTGTAATATTCTCATAATAATCCGTCTTATCTGTAGCTTGTAGCCGATATTTATAAATGGTATTAGGCAATAAATCTACTATCTTTTCACTTAAGTTAGTCGTATGTTTATGGCGACACACATAAGAAACCTTTTCAAAAAAATGAACCGTAAAATCATCAAATAATACATTGCCACTATTTTTTTCATAAGTGATTCGAAAACGAGAAAAAGTATTAAACACAGGCAAAGACAGTTCTTTTACGATTTTTTTCATCGTGGCATCAATGACAATAGCATCAATTCGCACCCACTGTTGACCATCAAAACCATCAACATTCAACTTACTTCCTGTTGCGCTCAAGGTATGCATCCAAAAACTTATTTTTTCTATGGGAAAAAGATAGCGTTCCGATAATAAAGTGTCACTGTTCGCGCTAAAAACCAATGAAGGTGACATTTTCCCATAAATAGAAATCTGTTTAGAGACCAAATTAGAGACCCAATCTGTTGGTACTACATCATCAATAAAAGAATCAAAACCTTCAGTCAACGAATCAGACGTTCCTGTAAGCGAATATACGGACAAATAATAGCCTGTTGCATCAAAGGCTGAATTCCAATTCGCCACAAACGACGAACTCGTGGTATCAGTGGCTGCAAGAGCCACTGGAACTTCGACTAGAATGGGGCGACTAGATTGTCCTTTCAAAGGAATTTCATAGGTTGTATACTGATCACAAGTAATAACCAAAGTATCAAGATGATATTTATCAAAAGAAGCTAACATAGGAAGATAGCGAATAGCGATAGTTACATTCAATGTGGAATCAGCTGATGGCGACAATAACAACGAGCTATTAGTCCACTCCGAGGATGAAGTTGCCATAGAGCGCATAAAAAAGTTTTCTCCATTTTTTAATTCCAATTTTAACGGTTGTACTAAATCTTGACCGAGCACCGGCAAAAGCTGAGAATCTGATGGGGACTCCTGAACGGTAACAAACAAATTCATAGCAGAAGGAAAATCTTCATAGTGAGGAAAGCCTTCACCACCACCATCATAGCGAAATGAAACAATTCCACCTGATTCGGAAATGTAAGTTAATGGTTGATTAATATCAATCCCACTACGTAAAGTAGGACGAAAAGACGTTACATTCGCTGTACCAGGAAATGGATCACTCGCTGAGTTAACTGCATACATACCCGCTTCTATAATATCTACTCCTAAAGCGGTAGCTATATTATTTGGCCCATTAGCACTCCATGTTGACGCATTATAATTCACGCGAGTCACTAACAATCCGTGCCCAGGAAGATAAGCGTCCCAATCTGATTTTTGACGATTTTCGAGCAAAATGAACTGAGTTGGACTTGGCGATTTCCCATTTAAATTATGAGTACGCGATTGCGTAATAAGACACGCCTTATTGGTCGACAATAACGACTCCAAGGTAACCAGAGAAGGTTGGTTCAATACCGTAGGTGTAAGCCATCCTAGAAAAAAACGTTCATAAGCAGAATACCCTGGCGGTGTTCTACCTGCATTATTATAAGGACCCGCATCCATTACATCCCACGATCCTAACGTTGCATGTTCTGCACCATTTGTAGCATAAAAGTCAGGTAAGCCTAATACATGCCCAAATTCATGAACAAACGTCCCAATTCCACACATATTAGAACCAGTATAACCCTTTAACTCTGACGTACACGCATAATCATTAATCTTTTTACCATCAATAGAATAAGGAGTAGACAGCGTCCAACGATGGGGCCAAACAGCATCATTAGGTCCACCTTCGGCTTCATTAAATCCTGCATAATAGACAAACACATTATCAACAAAACCATCACCATCGGTATCATACTCCGAAAAATCGACACCTAGTGTATCTGCTTTTTTACATGCATCAATAATCATTTGGCGTGGATTGGCATCACTTTCATTGATATTTTGTCCATAATAATTAAACGTTTGATCCAAAGAGACTGGTCCAACCACCACAAAATCAGGACTAAAGGCACCATTTGAATTATCACTAAAATAATCACGAGCAGAACCTGTACCACCATTACTACTATACCCAGCTTGATTTAATAACGCAGTATAAGCCTGCAGTGGTTCTACAACAGAAAATTTTTTATTGGTAAATTCGACCAAAATAACTAAACTTTTAGGACTTCCTGATAGAGGATATGACTTTTGTACACCCATGGAACGTTTTCTATTAGGTGCAACAACATCGGATGATCGGGTTGCTAAAGACGTAGCAGTTTTTAAAAATCGTTTTC
>Ga0208694_1004735_pt1 | contig 12075 bp, 9 predicted proteins | sample AD_UKC078_MetaG_FD_184442 | JGI IMG/M metagenome (GOLD analysis project Ga0208694, IMG submission 184442) | Active sludge microbial communities of municipal wastewater-treating anaerobic digesters from USA - AD_UKC078_MetaG (SPAdes) (version 2) | ecosystem: Engineered > Bioreactor > Anaerobic >...
AAGGCGTATCGCGAGACTTCGTGGGCTTCGAAGTCAGCCCGCTGGTTACCCCGCGGTGGACCTCCTAGTTATGTCACCCCATAACTTGACCCACACTCAACCTCTTTCGGGCTTCCGGGCGTCTACTCCTTCGGACCGTGTTTAAGCAACGGATTAGACGAGGCGTTTATCCGCACCCCGAAGTGCGAAATCAGGGCGGCCGGCCCGACTGCCAATCTCATTTACGTTCGCAAATTGTCCAAAAACGCTTGCGCGGCTTTTATAAAGGCTTCCGAAGGCATCCGGACGATCCCGGCCCCGACCTGTCCTCGCCCCGCTTCTTTGCTCGCTGCGCCGGTATCGAGAATCGGCGTGGTATTCTGCCGTATGACTTTGAGCAGATCGATACCGGTCGGTGTCCCCTTGAATTGTAGCGCTGGAATTGTGTAGTCCCGGTTTTCCGAGTGACAGATCGTGTACATCTCGATGGTGTAGTTTGCCGCGTCTTGCGGGGTTCCGCCGACGAACTGAACGATCGCGGGCGCCGTCGCCAAGGCGAAACCGCCGATACCGTAGGTTTCCATAATCGCGCTGTCTCCGATGTCCGGATTGACATCTTCTTGGGTGAATCCCGGAAAGAGGAGCACTTTCGGGACGGCGGCCGGGCAGGTGAACCATCGGTCGGGCAGGCACGCGAGGCGGATGCCAAAATCCGTCCCGTTTCGAGCCATGACCTGGACGATCGAGCTATAAGGGATGCCGGCACAGGCGTCCAAAGAAGCTTTCGCGCCGGCCATCGCGAGGTTTAAAAAGAAGTGGTCGTTAGAGTCGAGGAAGCGCAAGGCATCGGCCGTCTTCGACGTATCTTCCGCGGTTTCGGCCAAGGTCGGCGCTATTTGCCGTATGAAGAGACTCGTGCCCGCCTTATTACGATTGTGCATCTCATCGCCCATATGCAAGGCCTGCGCCATAATCGATTTTAGGTTAATCGGACGGTCGAGCTCTCGCAGGGTGTCTATCGCCCGACAAAGGATCGGGTACAGGGTTTGACGCATCCAACGCAGGTGATTGACCACCCTCTCGCTGAAGGCGCCCATCCTCAAGACTTGACCAAAACCCTCGTTCATTGTGGCGTAGGCCATATTGCCATAAGCGGTGTTTTTAACTATAAAAACCGGCATATGCGGAGAGATGAGCCCAGCCATCGGACCGACGGCCTGGTGGTGATGGCAAGGGTCGAAAACGATATCCCCCCGAGCGGCCATCCCTTGCGCCTCTTCCACGTTTTTCGCCCAACCTTCGTACAGAATGGCACCGGTCACCGCCCCTCTCATCGGACCAGACATCCGCTCCCACGTGATCGGCGGGCCGGCGTGCAAGAGCATCCTTCCGGAGAGGCCGGGGATGACATCTTTGGCCAATCCCATTCCGTGCAAGATTGGTAGGGAGGTCTGCAATCGGGTTAATGTCTCTCGATTTGCGTTTCCTATCCGTTCGGCCAGAACAAGATCTCGTTCTACTTCTTTCACGCGTAGGTATAATGAGAGAGGCGTGTGATCCGGCGTCCACGGTTGCTGGTAGGTGGGCACACCCTGCTCTTTCAGCGTCTCGTTAAATCGTTCCAAACCGATGTTAGCCACTTTCGGCCCCTCGCGGAATAGCGATTCTTTATTCATCATCTCACCTCTTTAACAAATGGCCTGCGATATAGGCGGCTTCCGAGTTGCTCGCGCACACTATGGCTCCGGCCGATTCCAGCAACCGGCGTTGTTTGCGAGCGTCCTGTGGATCTTCGTCCAGGCCGGTGATGGAACAGAAGAAGAATCGGTTACCTTTCCCATGCGCGTAGGTTCCGGCGATGACTTGCGCCAGCTCCTCGCCCGGGTTCTCATGGCACCCGAATCCCAAAACGACGTCAAATAACACGACGCCGACCTCCGGCTGCATCGACTGCTTTTTCATTTGCGCGTTGCGTAAGGAGGGGTCGATCATCGGATGCAGCCGCCCTTGGGTGAAGGCGTCCTCTCCGTAGTCGATCACACAATGCCCCTCCGGATGGAACGGGTCTCGGGCAATCAGTTCTCGGTCTATCGGCGCGTTGCTTCGCACACCGGGGAGTATTTCGGACAAGACACTCTGGGCTTCGTAGCAAAGCGTCCCACCTGTGTAGAATCCTCGCAGAACGGGCCCAGGGCTCCCGCGGTGCCGAAGGGTTTCATCAAGCCTTTCCAATTTGATCTTCCTTTCTTCGGCCATTCGCGGGAGGACGCTATCGACGGGTGTTTGTGTGACGAGCGCCTCGACCACGCGCGCGGTCTCCTCAAATCCGGTACAGAAGTAGTTGTTTGGCTGATGCGCCCTTCGTTTGTCGCCAACGTAGCAATGCGCGACGGGCTTTGGGCCATAAGTTCGACTTAAGCTCTCGATCTTCGATGAGATCTTGTTTTTCATCGAGTCAGAGAGCGGTTTCGAGATGCAGACGACGATCGAAATGCGCGAGTCTTCCCAAAGAATCTGAAGTCCGTCCAAAAACGTCGCGCCGCCCACCTCGTCGTGGATGTCCCGACCACCGGTTCCGATCGCGTGGAGGACCCCGATATCCCGTTTTTGGAGGAGCGTGTAGGTTTCTTGGATCCCGGTGCCACTCGCGCCGACCATCCCCACGATTCCGGTCTTCCCACGATTCGCGAATCCCAAACCGACCCCATTGATCACGGCGGTGCCGCAATCGGGCCCCATCACGAGCAGCCCCCTCCGATGGGCTACTTGTTTCAGCGCGATCTCTTCGGCTTTCGTGACGTTGTCGGAGAAAAGCATCACGTTACGATCCCGTTCTAAGTTTTTAAAGGCTTCGATCGCGGCGTACTTTCCGGAAACGGAAATAATCGCGAGATTGGTATCCAAAGGCGGTTCGGACGGAGCTTCGGCGGTTTTGTCGCGGCCCTCTTTTTGCCAAGGCGGGTTGGAAAGCCAATCTTCAGCGTTTTTTAGAAAGGCTTTGGCGTTTTCGGGCTCGGCGTCTATCCCGATAATGATATCGTCGGGTGAGTAACTCTCTAGGTCGATTTGAAATCCACCCTCGCGCATGATATCGATATTCGCCGGTGTAGCCATATTCATCACCGCATCCGAAACACCCCGTTGCTTTTTCAATTCTTCCGCGATCAGCATCAGCGTGATGCTGTCCGCGTACCTTCCCTTAATGACTTTCGTTGCTTTCATAGTTCACCCCTTTTTACGGCGTCCCCTCTCTCAAGAGACGACCAAAAAGTACCGTTCGTCCAAAAAGCGATCGCGTCGAAACCGGTAGATGATCTCGTAATACTCTACGATATCCTCGTTCAGGAGCGCCCCCACCGTTCCCAGTCGGTTCCAGCCGTAGCGTTGGAGCGCGTAACCGCCCGGCTCGTAGTCTGACAGATAAACCTCGTCCCCCGGTTGGAAAGGGAAAGAGGGATTGAAGTTGAGCAGTTTTCCATCTTCCAGGTAGGCCAGGTCCCGTATTTGGCGATCGGCGGAAAGGACGCGCACTTGTGTCGAAAACGCTTGGTTCCACAAGGGGATGACGGTGAGGATGTTCCCGTTGACTTCGTGGACTCTGCCGATCAACGCCCCTTCCCGGATGGAGACGACGAACGCGTTACCCGGCACCGGTTCCTCCGAGTACAGAATCCAGGTTTCCTGGTTCCCCGTGCCCATCGTTCGTAAAAGGAAGACGATCGGATAGAGCCCTCCGATCTTGAGCTTCCGCAGGGTTTCGACCGAACCGAGCAGGTCTTCGAACTCGGTCTTAAAGATGGTGTCTACGGTTTGACGAAGGCCTTTCAATAGGGACAACTCCGGAGCGACCGACTCCGACGGCGCGAGCTGGTTCTTTCCGTAGAGTTTGTTCAATTGGTGGTCGATGGTATCGCGAACGGAGGAGAGGGAAACCGTCGCGTTCAGGACGGCAGTTTTCACGAAAGAGGAGATCGGTTGGTTTTGAAACGCAGCCAAAACGAGGAGAATTCCCAGAAGAACCAAAAAAAAGAGCGTCTTAGGGACGGTCATCCCGGAAACCCTCACCTCTCTTTTGGGAACAGGTTTTCGGGCAGTTCTTTCCGCGCGAGCGCGTGCAAGTAGGTCCAATTTCCCCTCGCGATGCACTGGGAGGGGTTTTCGGGAATGAGAAGGCGCATAGTGGTTTTTTTCTCGAAATAGGCGGGCAACCCTTTTAAGTAGGCTCCCCCGCCGGCAAAGATAACCCCGCGTTCCAAGATGTCCTTCACGATCTCCGGCCCCACGGTTTCGAAGACCTCTTGAAGGGAAAGAATCAGTCGGTCGAGGAACGGCCGTGCGAGCGCGAACAAGGTCGAGCACTTCAGTTTCACTTTTTTTGGCAGGTGCGTTGTCAGATCGATCCCGACGGCGAAGAACTCCTTCTCCATATGGGCCGAAGGTAGATCGGCGCTTGCGGATGGCGCGGGATGGCTCTGCGCTCCCTCTTCCGACAGCACTAAATAATCGGTGACGAGCGCTTGCGCCATACGCTCGCTGATCTCTAAAGCGTGTTGCTCTCTCAAAAAGTACACGAATTGCTGATAGATGTGACGCAATCCTATCTGCAGGTGCTTTCCGGAGACGATTTTGAAAAGGGAGACGACGGCGATCTCGGTGTGGGAGGCCCCGAAGATGACGATCAGGTGTCCTCGTCTATCCCTCAAATCCAAATCCGTTCCCAAAGCGGCGCCTACGGGCGTAGGCAGCGTGTACACCTGCGCGAACCCCAAATCTTCCAGCAGTTCGATACCGGCTTGCACTTGGACCGGTGTCGACCCGAGAGGAGAGTTGAAGCACACCGAGGGCTTGCTCCAGCCCTTCAGTACCGCGTTCTTTTTCAAGAATCGCTCGAAAAACACGTGCGCGTGCTCAAATTGGTGTATGCCGCTTTCGTCAACCGGGTTCTGAAAATAGTAGAACGGAGGCGTTTTCCCCAAATACTCCTTAGCCTCGGTTCCGAAGGCTTTCAGCTCTCCGAATTCGTTGTAGAGCAAAATCGTCGGTTCCTCGACGAAGAACTCGGTTTTGCCTCCCACGATGGAATATAGGCGCGTGTAATCAGCGCCTATATCCATACCGGAAAGATTCTTCGACACCCGACAGCCTCACTAAGAATCTAGGAAATGCACGACCAAGCCGCTCTTCAGTTTGGGTTCGAACCACGTCGATTTCGGCGGCATAGTCTTTCCCTGATCCGCGACGGCGAACAAGTCCTCGAGGCTCGTTGGGAACATAGAAAAGGCTACCTTCCAGTTGCCTGAATCGACGAGCGTTTCCAGCTCTTTCAACCCACGAATGCCGCCTACGAAGTGTATCCGTTTATCCGTTCTCGGGTCTTGAATCCCTAAGAGCGGGTTCAGTAGGTTTTCTTGCAGGATAGAAACGTCCAAGCGTTTTACCGGGTCTTCGGCGGGGAAAGAGCCCGGTTTCGCCCCTAAAACGTACCATTGGTTTCCCAGATACATTCCGAATTCCCCTTTCTTGAGCGGTCTATAGGGGCGGTTCGGCGCTTTTTGAACGGAGAAATTCGTCTGGATCGCCTTGAGGAAATCCTCCTCGCTGCGTCCGTTCAGATCTTTCACAACCCGGTTGTAGTCTAAGATCTTCAACTGATTGTCCGGGAAGGCAACGGCCATAAAGAAGTTGTACTCCTCTTCTCCGGTATGCCTAGGATTCGCCGCTTTACGGGATTGCTGTGCCCTGCTGGAAGAGGCGCTGCGGTGATGGCCATCCGCGATGTAGAGTTCGGGTAGCTGTTCGAATGCGCGTTGAAAAGCCGCGATCCGTTTCGGGTCGTTTACGACGAACAACTCGTGGACGACATCAAGCTCGTCGCTAAAACGGTACTCCGGCTCGGACCGAAGGGTCTCTTGGACAAGTGTATCCAATAGGGCTTGGTGTTTATAAGCTAAAAAGACGAGCCCCGTTTGCGCTTTGGTCGTTAAAATGTGGTTAAGGCGGTCATCTTCTTTATCTCTTCGGGTCCATTCGTGTTTTTTAATACTCCCTTTTTGATACTCTTCGCAAGAGAAGGCGCCCAAGACGCCCGTTTGCGTTTGCCCTTCCGGGAAAGGGCATTTCGGGCCTTTCCAGGTATGGCGGTAGACAAAAAGAGCCGGTTCTCGATCGGGGACGAGGTATCCTTTCTCTATGAAGGACTCCAGGTTTGCCCGAGCTTTCGCGTAGATCTGAGGATCGTACAGCGAAACGGACGGATCGCAATCCACCTCCGATTTCACTACGTGCAAAAACGAGTAGGGGTTTCCGACGACCTCCGCCCTCGCTTCTTCCGAGTCGATCACGTCGTAAGGTTTCGAGGCGATTTTTCCCACGAGGTGTTTAGGGGGTCTGACCGCTCGAAAAGGTTTTATTACTGCCATTTGTTTTCCTCCTTTTATGGTTCTTTCACTAATCGGTAGCTGCCTTTTTGACGATCCGGTTGGATTTTTTTTTCTGAAACCCACGTTTTCAATGTGTTGGTGACGGTCTGGAAAGGAAAGAATCGGACGAGAAAGGGTTCTTTAAAGGTGTGTAACTCCGAGACGAGCCGCCACATCTCTGCCGCCTCCGTTTCCGGCTTCCCCCACAATTCTTCCCGGCCGTACTGCTGTAGATCACGGCACAGTCCGGTATAGTAGGATTTTAGAAACACGTGGTCTTTGGAGTCGTATTCGAAGGTTTCCACGCGTGCGGCGCCCACCGCCTCGGCGTTAAAGAGATGGTATCCGGAACAGAGCGGCGCGAACCCAAAGAACTGCGATTCCTTGACCACCGCGATGATCCTCGGTTTCTGAAACAGGGTATAGAGCAGGACCTTTCCTCCTACCAAGCGGTACAGGCGTGTGTCGGGTTCTCCTTGGAAAAACAGGATCTCTCCATCCGCGCACGCTTTAAGATCGGGTCCAGCGGGTGCCATCGTTCCCATCCATCAATTTTATCCTCAATTTTCCAAGTTCTTGCCGAAGGATATCGGACATCTCGTAGTTTTTTTCCGATCGGTATCGATCCCGTAAGCGGACCAGGAAATCCACCAAGAGATTAAAGTTGGAAAGGATGTCTTCGCGCCTTTCGGCCGTGATCTCGCCAGGAGATCGAGTCCATCGGGCGCCTTCGGTTCCGTCCATCAGCTTGATTCTCAGTTTTTCCAATTCCCGGCGAAGGATATCGGACATCTCTTCGTTTTTCTCCGATCGGTACCGATCCCGTAGGCGGACCAGGACGTCCATCAGGGTATTGAAGTCGGAGAGGGCGTCTTCGCGTTTTTCAGGGGATACCGTGTCGAAAGCGTCTTCGAATAGTCCGAGTATGTCGCCAATATCGTTCTTGATGAGATAATAAGCCTGCCGCAGCCGGGATTCTCCGTCCGGTTGCGCCAGCGTCTGACTGACCGGGCCCAACTCTTTGAGCGTTTCAAAGACGAGCGCGACGGCCTTCGGGGTATTGAAATCGTCACTTAATGCCTTCATCAGGTAGGCTCGTTTTTCCTCCAGCCAATCGGAGGCTGCTTTGAGAGTCGTATCGCCCAAGGTTTCCTCGATTTCGGTGAGGAAGGTTCGCACTTTCACTGCCGATCTTTTCCATTCGTCCATTCGTTCCTCGGAATAGTCCATCGGGCTTCGATAATGTGTCGCGAACATATAGAGCTTCAGGCCATCGGCGCCGTATTTGCGGACCGCTTCCCTGATTTTGATGATATTCCCCAAGGATTTTGCCATCTTCGACCCGTCCATCTGGAGCATGCCGTTGTGGAGCCAGAGGCTGGCGAAGGTTTTTCCCGTTAGGGCTTCGCTTTGCGCTTTCTCATTCTCATGATGGGGAAAGATCAGGTCGTTTCCCCCCGCGTGGATGTCGAAAGTGTCACCCAGCAAGACACAAGCCATAACGGAACATTCGATATGCCAACCGGGCCTGCCCGGTCCCCAAGGGCTATCCCAGGAAGGCTCACCGGGTTTAGCGTTTTTCCACAACGAAAAATCGGCAGGATGGCGTTTATCCGGGTCGACGTCGATCCGGGCTCCCGCGAGAAGGTCCTCGACTTTTCGGTGGGAAAGCGCGCCGTAGTTCGGGAAAGAAGGCACGCTGAAAAAGACCTGAGCGTTGGATACGTAAGCGTGTCCTTTTTCTATCAAACCCTGCACGAACCGGATCGTTTGTGGCACATAATGAGAGGTGCGGGGGGCGAAGTTCGGTTCTCTCACTCCCAAGGCCTGCATATCCTTGCGGTACTCGCGTATATACGTCGCGGTGATGGTATCGAAGTCCCATCCTTCGCGGTTCATACGCTGTATGATCTTGTCATCGATATCGGTGAAGTTTTGGACGAAGAACACCCGATATCCCCGATACTCGAAAAACCGCCTCATAGCGTCGAAGATTATTGCTGGGCGCGCGTTGCCGATGTGGACCAAATTATAGACGGTGGGGCCGCACACGTACATCCGTATCTCTCCGGGATGGACGGGAATCAATGATTCCTTTTGCCCCGTTAGCGTATTGGTCAACACGATGGGATGGGTTTGATGCGTCGACATATTACACCTCCAAACGGCCTAATCGGTTAAGCACTTTGTTGCGCCCCAGCAGATGGACAACGTGCACGAGCTCGGGGCCCGTGTCTCGCGCCGTCAACGCCAAGCGAAGCGTATGGTAAAAAGGTTTCGGATTCACTTTGGTATCTTTGACAACCGCCTTGATCACCGAAATGATTTCATTGATCTCCCAAGACGGGATCGAGTCGAAGCGTTCATACAAGAGTTTGAAGGCTGCAGAAAGGCGATCGTCCTCCAATGAGCGTAAAGCTTCGGCAGTGGGTATGGGGTCCGTGAAGAACGGAGACAGCAGTTCCCCCACCTCGTCCAGTTGGTGTATTCCATTTTGTATCGCTTTCATCGCCTCCAGAAGCCATTTCTTGTTGACGTCGACGTTTTCGGGAGCGATGTACCCGGTCTCTATGATGAATGGAACGGCCTTTTCCAATAAAGCTTCCGGGGTCAGTTGTCGGATATACATACCGTTCATCCAAAGGAGTTTGCCCGAGTCAAAGATCGCAGGATTCGAGCTGACCCGTTCCAAAGAAAAGGCCCGGATCATCTCATTTAAAGCACAGATTTCATTTTCTTGCGGGTGTGACCACCCTAAAAGCGCCAGGTAGTTTATAAGGCTTTCCGGCAGGTAACCCATCTCTCGGAAGTTTTCGACGGCGGTAGCGCCGTGGCGCTTGCTCAATCGCGAACCATCGGGCCCCAAAATCATCGACACGTGCGCGAATTCTGGCAGCGGCATCTGGTAGGCCTCGTAGAGCGCCAATTGACGAAGGGTGTTCGTGAGGTGGTCGTCTCCTCGTATGACGTGTGTGATCTCCATCAGGGCGTCGTCGACGACGACGGCGAAGTTGTAGACCGGTATCCCGGTACTTCGGAAGATCACGAAATCGCCCGTGGTTCCGCCTTTGAAAACGACGCGCCCCTTAATCCGATCGTTCAGGACGTACTCCTTCTGAGGCATTTTGAAGTAGACGACTGGGCTCCACCCTTTTTGCGCGAACTCTTGCCGCCGCTCGGGGGTATCGTATTGTGCGATGGTCTCGTGGGAATAACGAGGGGACTCCTTGTTTTCGAGCATCTTCCCGCGCATCGCCTCCAACTCTTCGGGCAAAACGTAGGCCTCGTAAGCCTTGCCTTTTTCCACGAGCGCGTAGGCCATGCGTCGGTAGATGTCCAATCTTTCCGACTGACGATACGGACCTTTCGGCCCACCGATATCGGGCCCTTCGTCCCAATGAAGGCCCAACCATTTCATCGTTCGCAGCAAGGACTGTTCCGACTCTAGGGTCGAACGCTCCAGGTCTGTGTCTTCTATCCGCAGCACAAAGACCCCGTTTTGGTTTTTCGCGAATAAGTAGTTGAATAACGCAGTTCTGGCCCCGCCTACGTGCAGGAATCCGGTCGGACTCGGCGCAAAGCGCACCCTTACCATACTTTCCCTCCAAAGACACGATTCTTAAACCTTCTCGAGAGTTGTAGAATGACGGATTATAACATAAAAAACTCCCTTTCTCGAGTCGAGGGTGGGTATAATATCGGGGTACACCAAAATGGGAACGCAGAACTTAAGTTCGGCACGTTTTTGCTTTTCTTTAAGCCCTCTAGAGTCCTTAAACACTTACGCCACGATCCCCGCGATCCGCGTTTTGTTTTAAAAGTTTTGCGATGGGTCAGGAAAGAAGCGTATCGCGCCGTCGCGAAAAGAAGAGGCGCTTACGCCGCGATAACCGTCGGGACCCCGCGATCCGCGTTTTGGTTTTTAAAAGTTTCGCGATGGGTCAGGAAAAAAGCGTATCGCGCCGTCGCGAAAAGAAGGGGCGCTTACGCCGCGATGGCCGCGCAGACTCATAGCGCGTAAAAAGGACAAAAGAAGAATCTCCTCCTCTTTCTATATTTGCTGCAACTCGATAAAATAACCACAGCGAGTCGACGCCTCGAGGCTTTAGAATAGTTTTCGAGCCGTATTAGCCCGAGTGGGCAAACAGTTCGAAAAAACAGATGAAAATCTGGCTTTCTATGAAAAAAACGAGAATTCTGATATAATAGTACGGGAAAATGGAAACCTCTAGGAAGGGACTTCCGACGCGTAGATAGAAAGGGGAGGGGAAAGATGAAAAGAGTTCTGATGGTGAGTATACTCGTGTTCGTTCTGGCTGTTTCGAGTGTCTTTGCGTTTAACCTCGGAAAGCAAAAGTGCTGGTACCTCATTCAACCGGCCCAACAGGTGATAGGGGTTAAGGCCTGTGTTCCTGTTTGTATCGATCCTGGGGTTCTCGACCCCGGTTTGTATCAAAAACTGGTGGCCTTATACCAAGAAGCGGTAGCCAAAGGCGCGCACGCCAACTTTTTAAGCGTCCTTCAGATATTGATAGCGCAGCACACCAACCAACAGATAGGGGTTGTGCCCGCCGCGTCGCAGTCTCAGTATTTCTATACGCATACTTTCTCGGACAAACTGGACAATTGGGCGTTTTATCGCGCCGGCCAGATACAGAGCTGGCAGCATGTGACCTCCGGGAAGACCCGATACCTTCAACTCAACGCCACGGGCAGCGCGATGATCCAAGCGGAAAAAATCATCCCGATCCCAGCGTATATGAAGGGGAAAGCGGTCGTCGTCACCGCGTCTGTTATGGTTGATCTCAAAGCCGCCGCGTTGAACTCCCCGACTGACTTCGCCGCTGCCGGGGTCGTGGCGCACCTGTATAACCGAGACTACACCGCCTACTCGGAATTACCACCTTCTCAAGCGAAGGCCGTTTTGTGGTCGACATCCGAGTACCCAACGCGTCATTCTTCGTTCCTCTATCCAGATGAAGAGATCATTTTCGCGAGCGATCCTTATCGGACACTGACCGGTGTGAATATCATCTTTTGGCCGGACGTCACGGCGAATATGGAATGCGTCAAGATCGGTTTGATAGCCTTTGGGGAGGGAGATTCGGCTTCGACGCAGGCGGATATTTGGATCTCCGACGTACGGGTGATGCTGGCAGACGCCGAATATCGCTAACAGAATCTGTATAAAAAAGAAGGCGCCTGTGAGCGCCTTCTTTTTTCTTTGATCATCGACTTACGCCGGTACCTTGGCTTCTCTATCAATCGTCTTGTGTAGCGTTGTTTTTCTTCTTCGACGGGTTATTTTTCTTGACCAGGGGAGCCGCTTTTTTCTTGACCGGTTTGTTGATCGCGTGCTCTTGATGATTCTTCTGCGTGTGCTCCTCGTAAGGGAGCGCGCCGCGCTTCGAAATGCTTCGGATTCCTTCTTCCTCGGGTTCTTCGAATTCGCTGACCGAATCCGCGACGTCTTTAAACAAAAGCCGGTGGATTTTTTTCAAATTCTCATACTCTTCCGGCATCGTTTTCCAGAACTCCCGCCCGATCTTGCAAGGAAACTCGAGACACCCGCCGCAGTTTTTTAACCCTCTGCGGATGTTGCACTCTCGTATCTCGCATTCATCGCTATAGGCGAAAGGGCGGTTGGACTTACACCGAGGCAAATCATCTGAGAGGC
>Ga0208694_1004740_pt1 | contig 12064 bp, 5 predicted proteins | sample AD_UKC078_MetaG_FD_184442 | JGI IMG/M metagenome (GOLD analysis project Ga0208694, IMG submission 184442) | Active sludge microbial communities of municipal wastewater-treating anaerobic digesters from USA - AD_UKC078_MetaG (SPAdes) (version 2) | ecosystem: Engineered > Bioreactor > Anaerobic >...
AATAGAATTAGTCCAATATTCACACGGTAGAAGTCGTTGGTTCAAACCCAATCGCGCCCATAAGGCAACTGATTCTGATAGAAAGAATTGGTTGCCTTCTGCTTTTCTTGGCTTTCTGAAAGTGTGCGCCGGGGTATGCAAAAGGGTATGCAGAGGCTATATGAGCAGTGAGTTACATGGAGTAGAAAAGAGTATGGACTACTACCTCACCAAGCGGAAGAAGGCCTCTCGTTCGCAACTTCTCTCGATGCTCTCATTGGTGAAGTCAGGACCCAGGGGCATCTTCAGCTGCCCGTTCTCCCTGAACCTCTAGAGCAACTCATTGACTGCCGACTTGCTGTACCCGCAGCTTGAGGCAATCTCCCGTCCACTGAGATTGCTGCCATAACGCAACCCCAGAATCCTTTTGTAATCGAGCATGACTCGACCTCCACAAAGAAATGTCACCCCTTTCGAGGTGCACAGATTAGTATAGAGGAACCGATAATTTTGTGGCCGTTTAATTGCGCACCCGTGGACAGCTTTTAGCGCCATTTGCAGCATTTGACTGTAATTTGCCAAATCAAAAACCTGTAAGTTCATCAATCATTTTAATATACCCTGTCTGTTTCATGCTATTGAGAATCTTCTTACTATTTGGGAATACGGATTTTTCATAAATGACTTTATAATGATCTATCCACCTCTCTTGATTTTCAACAATGGAATTATAGGAGAGAAGCGCAATATCTGAATGCAAATTCATGAAGAAGGAATGAATCTCTGAAACAACTTGGGGTTTGAAACTTGTTACCAAACATTCCTCATATTTTTCATACCTTACATAATTATCATGTTCGTGTTTTTGATAATTTATAAAATCTTTTTGGTCGAGATCTCCGGTTAAGTGCTGATAAAAAATATTAAGAAATTCCGTTTGTTTAAATATCAGTAGCGCTACTATGCCAACGGCATTTCTATTGTGTCGAAAAATATCTCTGTTTTGTAAAAGGAAAGCCACAACTACAGCTAAAACGGCACAGAGCCCGGTGCTTAAAGTAGCCCAAAATATAGGCCAATCAGTCTCCTGAATGATTTCTATCGATGTGCCGATCATTGTCATTTACCTCATCACTAACAAGTTTGCAAAGAAAGCCAATCCCAGGCAGCAGCTAGATCCATATACGCACTCTCATAGGTCTTTTCCAGTAAGGTTCTCGATAATGCCCAATCCCACTTCTCTTTCTCAAGGTTCTCAGCTTCTTCAAGCAAAATATTAAGTTTGGGTTTTCGCATTCTCTTCAACCTCTGGATACAAGCTATTACTGATTCCTTGGTTGTATTTGAGAATATGATACACAATCCTTCAAGGTATACATTAAAGCCGCTCCATCGAAAGATTGCTCCTAATGCTTCATTCACATCATCTCCCAACCACGAGAACAAAAAAACAGCTGCTCCTGATTGTACGATATCTTCGGTGTCCAGCTTGTTAGCAATGTAGGCACTTCTTCCTTCTTCGATTAGACGCATCGCTGTAGCATCAGCATATGGCACTCTCTCCGAACTCTCGTATATTCTTCTCATTTCCCTTCGGATCTCAGAATGCAACCTACCACCTGGGCTAAAGAAAGCAGGAGGTTCTCCCACCGCCTGTGGACTGACGTAAATCACCCTGGACTTCATATCAATATCTTTGACTATCCAGGCTTTTCCAGCGAAAATGATGTAATCATTAACAGAGACCATCGAGTTCACCGGAAGCGTCCCCAGTGTTTTGGTATCGGCGACAATCCTGAATTCCTTCTCAGATTCGAAGGCTGCATAAAACGAGTAGTGATTGACAAGTTTTTCTCCTCTTTTCCCATGGAACAACAGGCCTGTGTTGTCTTGTGTTATCAGCTCATTGGCATGCAGTGATTGCAACAGTTCAATAAAATCGTTTTTTGAGACACTATCAAATGGACCCGTACTGCACAACAGGTTGTACGCCCTGGATGCCGTTACCCCTCCGTGTTGATAAATAAGAGACAAAATCTGTTGAACCAAAGTTGATAAATTCAATGTTCGTGCCTTTGGTGGTTCATTCCAACTATTCAAGATCAAATTGATTATTGCACAGAACTGAACAGTTCTTTCCCTGAGTTCTGAAACCAATGTTGAAGTGTTATTTAACTCCGACTCAATTGTAAAAGCACGTAAAATACTTGATTTTCCTTTTTTTCGACCCGACCGCCCTAGTCTTTGGCGTAAACTCGACACAGACGGTGGAGATCCTATCTGTACTATACTTTCTACAGAGCCAATATCAATTCCCAACTCAAGTGTATTGGTGCACACTATCGTCGTCGGGTGATTTGATTGCTTGATTGTTAGTTCGGCCTCTTCACGGATTCCATGTGCTAGATTGCCATGATGTGCAAAGAACCCATTTGTGCATTTGTTGACCTCACACAACTCAGAGAAAAGTTTTGTGTAATATTCAACTTTTGCCCGGCTATTCGGAAAGACAAGATTGTTTGATTGGATAAGGATAGGAAATAAATATTTCGCTATCTTTACTGTCGCTGTTTCATCCTCATTTTCATCATTTTTATCGTCATTTTGTGTTTGCACAAACCCTTTCAGAAGTATTTGAAGATGCATCGGGGTACCTGGGTTGATTATCTCTACATCACATCCTTTGCGAAGATACTCACTGGCGAGCCCCATATCACCAAGAGTCGCAGAAAGACCAATTCTTGGGATTTTTCTCTTGGCGGCACACTCCAGCAAGTGCATGAGCGTTTGTAGCTGTTTCCCTCTTTCAGTACCAATGAAAGAGTGCATTTCATCGATAACAATATACTGTGTCTCGGAAAAAACAATTTCAGTCATCCCTCCATGATTACAAAAGAATGCCTGTAATGATTCTGGAGTAATCAACAGCACCCCCTTTGGATTGGAGATGAATTTTCTCTTTTTTGATGCAGAGATACCGCCATGCCATGCGTACACAGGAATCTCAGGCTCTTCACACATATCCTCCAGTCGATTGAACTGGTCATTGATCAACGCAATCAACGGGCTGATATACACAGTGAGGCCAATAGAGTCAGGCCTTTGCAGCATATGAGTCAAAATCGGAAAGAATGCCGCCTCGGTCTTCCCGCTCGCTGTACCTGATGAAAGGATTACATCCTTTTCATGTGAAAGGATCGGGGGAATTGCCCCTTCTTGAATACTGCGCAGCTCAGTCCACTCATGCTCCCAAATCCATCGCTGGATTCTTGGATCGAGCAGTTCAAATGAATTGGAAGAGGCGTCATTCTTCATAATCGGAAGGACACCAATTCATCCTCGATAAGCCCTGAACTTTCTTCCACCCCGCGCACATCTGGTTCAATTTCAATCGTACCAATTAACTCTTGCCATCTGGCATCCTCGTTTTGTTCAAGAATAGCCAACATGTTTATGAACGCGGTGATTGTAGTACGAGGCGTCCTGAAGTAGTTATTCCCCAATCGGTTGGAACAATACTGCATAAAGACATCAAGAGCTTCATCGGGTACAAGTTCATTCTCCTTCTTTCCTCCCGCATACACATAATTGATGTTGGAAAGCAGTACAAACAAATCTTCTGGGGTAAGGCTCTCCAGTTGAATGACTGGACCGCTGAGATCTTTGTACTTGTCACTTGAAAATGTATTTTGAGCTAATCTACTCCTCAGTGCATCATAACTAAACATACCTCTCCTGGTGTCCAGATAGAATTCAGGAGTTCCCCCAAACACAAAACCGATACCTTCAGTATTTCCTTGGAGACAGTCGTTCAGGATTCTCAGCAATTGCTCATAATTCGAGCTTCTTCCTACGGTGTTGGCCAACTTGTAAATGTTCACCATTTCATCCATACATACCAATAATCCGGAATACCCTGCAAGTCGAACAAACTTGGCCAACAGTTTCAGCTGATCATAATAGGTAGAATCATCAATAATATTTCGGACACCTAGGGCTGCTCTCGCATCTGTTTTCGTAGAGAATTCACCCCGTAGCCATTTGATTGCATTATTTTTCATCTCATCATTGCCAGTTTCAAAGCCTTGGTAATATTGAGTGATCACATGGGCAAAATCAAAACCGCATACAAGTTCTGTCAGTTCATACAATTTCTGCTGAATCAACTCCTCAACACTAACAGAACTACCCTTTGCCTCTTTCTTTGTATTGGAGATGAACTTTTCGACAATCCCAACTAGAGCCCCACCATCAGGTTTTGTCCGTGTCGACAAGTTTCTGACCAACTCCATGTAAAGAGATTTTGCTTGTCCTGAGGTCGAATAGAGCCTACGTGATGGGTTCAGATCCGCAGAAGCGGTCACCAATCCCTTCTCCATTGCTATGGACCTGACCAGATTCAGAAAAAAGGTTTTTCCCGACCCATATTCACCAATGATGAACCGGATTGTACTTCCGCCCTCGGATATACGCTCAATATCGGAAAGCAGGGCCTGTACTTCCAACTTTCTTCCTACCTGAATCAAATGGAGACCAATTCTCGGGACCACCCCTGCCCGAAGAGCTTGAATAATTGTATCTCGATCTTTTTTTCGTATTTCTGGTCTTACTGCCATACAGTCCGCCCCCTAAATTCTTCAAGAATCTCAATTGGATCATCCCCTTCTGTTACCGGTATTCCGTAGAGCTCCAAGCTATTTTCATTAACATGCTCAAGGGTCCCGTCCAACATGATACCATGCTTTCCTGCCATTTCTTGAAGTTCTTCTCTTGACCATGATGTCTTTGAGACGAGACCCGCCAAGAACTCCATCTGCTCATCATCCAATCCAAGTGGGTTTTCTTGCTCTTCCTCTTCATCTGCAATTGGCAGTTCAGCCTGTCGAGGATCTTCCTCATCAGATGAGAATATTTCGGATAGGATTGACGACACTTCGGCGGATTCTATTTTCAATGAAGCGACACGTTCATAATCAAGAGGACGATCGGAATCTTGAATTTGTGTAGCACCAAATGCCTTTGGGCTGTGTAGTTGGTGATACAACTGTGAATAATCAAGACCCAAATACTGGTACAACTTCTCCAAAAATTGTATTTCAGCGTGGTCAATGATCCCATCAGCCAGGACTACATTATTGACAGAAGCCAATAGAACAGACAGATCGGCTGAAGGGATGCCTTTTAGTTTCTTCTTCATTGAAGATTCTCTGACTGGAGTATATTGTAGGAACTCCAGATGCTTTTGGAGACGAAGCATATGATACGAAGAGATCTGCTGCAAAGAATCCAGATATTGTTGGATAGATTGTATCTCTTTGTCATCAACTATGCCATCTGCCTGTGCAACGGCATAAGAGAGCTCAACCATCATAACATTGAGCAAGTATGTACTATTGTCACGTTCCTGGGGAGCTCTGTCATTGTTCACAAACAATAGGACCTTATTTTCGTTTTTCAGCTCATACGTATAAGCGAGCACATCCGGTTCCATGCTGATTCCATCCATCTCAAGCACCTTTGCCAAGGCACAGGTAGCCTCTCTTGTCGGCATCTCTTCGTCCAGAATCTCCTTGAGCAAAAAAGACACTGGAGTTGTCATGGAATCATTTAACGACAGTTGATCGTGAATCGTCTTCAAGAAATCTCTTCTCAACTTGACTACCAGTTCAGTTGGCAAAAGAACCAACGACTTTTTATCTCCAAGCTCCTTTCCCGTTTTTCCAAGGTATCGACTATATCGATCGAGTTCATCTGAACAATTATCAAATATCTGTTTCAGCTTGCCACTGATCGAAGTAGGCACTGTCACATCTGGTAAATCTTGATACGTATCAATATCCAACGTAAAACCATACATGTGGCTTGATGCTGCGTGGTACGATATCTTTAATTTTTTCTTGTTCACTGGTAGCTGCAGCCCGTTACCAAACGCTTCATCGTACCGTAATAAAAAGAGCTGCTGAAGCTCCACCTCACACCTACGTGCCGGGGTCCTCTTCGACAGTGTTGGATCATAGGTGACCCACTGGTACGCTGCCTGCGCAGGGAGAGGTTTTCCGTCGACTGAGCACTGACCTAGGTACGCTTTCAGATAGAATGGCAAATCATAGCCCTTGAGATTTTCAGGAATCGGCCAATCATAAAGTTTTGAATTTCGTCTTTCCAACAACAGTAATAAACTCAGGAAATTTGAGAAGTATCCTTTAACTGAGTTAGATTGACTGCCATAGATGGAAAACAACCGATTAACTTCGCTCTTGATTTGGATTAGTTCAGTATCGTCTATCCCGGTTTCCTGGTAATCGACGAGGACTCTTCGTTCAAGTCCATAAAAGAAAAGAAACACGTATCCAACATCAGCTCTGGGATCTTTTCTCCCATCAGCTAGCCATGCAAGATATGCCCCACGTGCATCTGATGAAATTTGAGAATAGCTCGGCCAATAGCTCGTTAATCTCACCGTGTAGTCAGTGAAATTAGATACAGGGAGTTTGATATTGATGAACGAAGGGTCGACGGCGGTACCGGTCACTTTGGACCCCACATACAGCATTCCACCGTCAATTTGAAATCCATTGATTTCAATTGTCTTCCCGGCCGACACCCAGCGAACAGCACCAAAACCCGTTGCGTGTTTCTGCGGTGATTTTGGGATTGAATATGAAGAAGCAGTGCGTTCATTCTCCACTATGTGGACAGAATACATTTGCTCCCCCCCTTCGATGGTCCTGTTATCGGGAACGAATGTATGTTCTTTGTTCTCACGATTAACGTTAGCCTTCAGGCTCTTGCCTGAAGCAACGTTTTCACGATAAAGAGGCTTATTAAGACGTTTTTTCCGTTTTTTCTTTCGTGAGAAGGCGAACAGGATGACGAGCAGGATTACTACACCCAAACCAAGTAAAGAACCAGCATCGGCCACAGATTGAATTGGCTTTGGAGGTGTTGCATCAGAGGTTTCTTGGGTACTACGCTCCCTTGTATCTGATGTCCCCTGGTCCGTTGCTGGTAAAGGATTTACTGCACCTATTAGGGACAGTGAGCGTTCGTTTCGATAATCGACGGGATTGAGCACACCTATTGGCTCTTTCTGGCTACTCTCCGCATTAGCTGCTGGCAATAAAAAGGATGTTGCGGCTTCTCTTGATACTGGTAGTTGATGGTCTTCCTTATCAGCAGAAGGAATAACAGCACTCACCGTCGATAGGTTGTTGTCATTATTGGATTCACGAGCTGAAGGGTCCACTGTTTGTGAGCGTACATTGGTACTCTCTGCGCCTGCCACAACTACAAAACCCTGCTTGAAACTATTTTCATTGATTCCAGGGAAAGAGCCTGGATCACGCATACTCTTCTCATCATTAAGTTGTGAAACTCCCACTGTTTCGTGTGAGTCACTACTTATTTCATGTGGTTTAAAATCGGCAACAGTCTCAATCTTTGTGATATCACTCCCACCACCTAAAGCATGAGTATCATCAAATGACTCTGAAGAGAAACTCGGATACAATAAAAGAGTTTCTCCAAACAACGAGTCTTCAGGGCTTGGGTGTTCAGCCTCTTCGTATTCGACGTATAAAGCTCCACTGCCTTGGGTAACAGAATCAATCGTATCCGCTTGAGCATCTTGAGGTAGTGAAGTTTTAAAAGAGGGATAAGATTCGGCACTATCTTTTAAAGCCAAATTATTTTTATTGATAGAATGAGGGGTCTTGTCATCGCTCAAATCTTCGGTTATTGAGCGGGCCCCAACGCTAGAAGCTGTGCTTTGTGATGGAGAGGAGCCCTGAACTCTCAGGTCATCTTCTCTCTTTGTTTCAACAACAGAAAAAGTATGAACCAATGGAAAGCTTTGTTCCAATAACGGGTCAAGGTTTGGTTGTTCAGTTCTCTCGTCTTCAAGGTATAAAGCCCCACTGGCTTGCTCATTAGATTCAATCATAGACGTTTGAGTATCTAGGGGTAGCGAAGCATTGATGGAGGGAGAGAAATCATTATTATCTTTGAGAGTTAATGCATTTTTGGGGATTGAATTCGACGTGCTTTCATCACTCAAATTTTCAATTTCAGGAAGAAATACAACTTCAGAAGCTATGTTTTGTGATGGGGAAGTAGCCTGGCTTCCACGATCATCCTCTTTCTTTGTTTCCACAACAGAAATAGTGGAGATAGTTGAGGAGTCAGCTATCGATGTGGAGGCGCATCCATAAAAAGCAAAGAGACTAGCGAGCACAAACAACAGGATACCTTTCCGGAACCGTGGTAATCGAATTCTGGTGTACCAATTTGCATGATTGTTTTTCATGTCTATACATTATAGGCCACATTTCTCGATTTGTTAAAACATTTGATTTATAGATTTTATATTACAAAATTTTAATTTTTCAGATAGTTTGCACCAAAAAAATCATCAGTTATCTTCCATAACTCAATGCACCGGTTTTCACTCAAATTAAAAATTTTGGAATCTTTTGTTTGACCAAGGAAGATAAAAATACCTGCTAAAACACAAATCCTACATTCGGGATAATCTCAATGACTTGGTTGGTTTAACGTGTCCTCTGCATTTTTTCCTTAATCAAATTGCATGGCATTTACCCAACCAGAAAGAATTCTTAACAGTTCGATTTACTGAAGGATTGGCTTAAAGTCACCCAATTATAACATCTTATTTAAGAGCTTTGACCTGTCCTGCAAATCTAGTCTCCATAAAGCGGTTCCTGCTGGATCTCAAGAAACTGGACCTGCTCATCATCGATGAATGGGGATACTGCCAGATCGGCAGGGAGGAGGCCCAGCTGCTCTTCCGGGTCATCGCCGACAGCTACGAGGCAAAGTCATTGATCGTGACGACGAACCTGCCCTTCAGTGAATGGGGAAAGCTGATGACCGACGAGCAGCTTGCCACCGCCATCATAGACCGCCTGGTCCATTACGGTCACTTGATTGACACCGGTTCAAAGGATTGGCGGCTGGAGCACTCATTGATGAGGGACCAGGTGGGCAAGGTTGTCAGCGCCAAAGGGAGGTCGACAGTGTAGTAAGGATAATCATTTTGATCTGATGATCAAAATAGGGAATTCTTGCGATCATTATCCATTTAGGCTTGACCAAACACATAAGGCAAGCACAACAGTTGGTGGTGATTACCTTTTTGGGCTAGATAACACCGTAATCCAAACCAACACCTCTCAACGAGAGACGTGGGAACACTCCCAATCGAAAATGGAGAGGACACAGTATTTGTTGAAAAACTAATCGGAGGAGGTGATGGAAAGGTATATTTCTCTGGCAGAGATTAGTCGTTGAGCAAAATTGAAAGATCAATAAATACTGATTTGTCATACACCTTCAAATCCTCTCCTTATACTAATGACCTATCCTCTATTATATACATATCACCAATCAATTGATGAGAAAGGCGGGAATAAGCTTGGCTTAGAGAATATATAGTGGACTGTAGACCATCAATTATCAGATAATCTTGAATAAATTTCTGGGTTATTGCTTTCCTATCATCTTTAGGAGAGTTTTCCCCATCATCTCAATCAAACCCACCACCAAGGCATTTCCCATGCAGAAATACCGGAATTTCTCGGGCATTCCGGTGTTGGTCCAATTGTCGGGAAACCCATCCAAGCGCTCGCACTCCACCGGGGTCAAGAGTCTGAGCTTTCCTGTCTGAGGGTCTTCTATGACGTGTGTGGAACGATTCTTGCTCGATTCGGATGTCAACATCGTTCTACTGGGACGATCAAGCGGTTCGGGATATGGTATGGCACCTTCCGTGTAGTTGTACTGGTACCCTTCCCTAGTCTGTCGGATTTCGTTCTTGGAACCTTTCATGTACTTCCATTTTTCGAGATCTTCCTGCTTGATGTAATATCTCTCATCCACATCTCGTTCAAGGATACTCCCAAGTGTAGCACCATCAGGGACAATCGACGCAGTAAGGTCAGCAGTATAGCTCAGATGGTTTATAGCAAAGCCAGCATTTGAGAACGGTGTGTGGAAGGAATTGGTAATCTCTAGCAGGTCCGTTGGAATAGGTATTGTCCGAAGTGGTTTATTCGCTGTTACCTCAAACGTCTGGGCAAACAAGCCCTCTCTCATCATTACATCAGCAGGAAGAGTATGGTCATAGCGCTTACCAATCGGGGTGTCACTCAAAGCAGCGAAGATAAAAACCCTCCGCCTTCGTTGGGGAAACCCGTAGTCAGCTGCGTTCACCACCCGCCATTCAACCGCATACCCCATGTTGTTGAGACAGGAGAGAATGGTGGCGAAGTCACGGCCGCGCTGTTTAGCAGGAGACTTGATAAGGCGGTCAACATTCTCGAGCAATACATATGGAGGGCGCTTCGCCTCTAGGATTCGGTTAATCTCCCACCACAAGACCCCCTTCTTGCCTTGGATACCTTGGGCAAGCGTGGCGGCGACTGAATAGTCTTGACAGGGGAATCCTCCAACAAGGAGCGTGTGGTCTGGGATATCTTCTGCCTCTATGGTGGAAATATCAACATTGGTATGGGTGCCATCTTTGAAATGGGTCTGGTAGCAATCAGAAGCCCATTGGTTTTTCTTGCCAGGTTCCCACTGGTTGCTGTAGATGACTTTCCAGACCCCACTAGCCTCCAGGCCTACACGAAAGCCACCGACTCCTGCGAACAACTCAACGATACCAAGTGTTTCAGCCATTTTTTCCTACCATTTGAGAGTAAACCATTGTAGAGTACTATAAAGGATTATTCTGGTTCTGACAAGATCTTGTCGAAAAATTTGTAAAGGAGTGTTCAGTTGGACTCACCGTACGATCCTTCCTCCCCTACCCAGATACTGCAATACGCACGATATCTAGAAGGTGGCACGGTCGCAAAAGCCCTGAAGGAGCTGTATTCAGATTGGGCACATGAAAGCTCACCAGGATACATCGACCCTTCCATTACGGAAACCTACAAGGGCAAGGGTGGATTTGGGCAGTTCATAGAGAAGCAGTACTTCAAGAAGGATCTTGACAGTTATTCACGACCAGACTTTGAGCAAGCTGGAATTGAACTTAAAACGGCCCCTTTGAGAAAGAACCAGAGAGGGGAAGTAAGAGCAAAAGAACGAATTGTCCTGGGCAATATTGATTTCTCTCAGGTGGTCAATGAATCTTTTTCCGAATCTCACTTCCTGAGCAAGAATGAGACTGTCCTCTTGGTTTTTTATTTCCATGATGCCCTCAAGAGCTTCTACGACCTTGAAATCCCTCTGGTTGATATTTGGAAGTGTCTACAAGAAGATGGCAAGCAAATCAAGGAAGATTGGGAGTACATTGTCCAGAAGGTCAGAAATGGCCTCGCCCATGAGATTTCGGAGGGCGACACGTACTATCTTGGAGCCTGTACAAAGGGAGCCATGAAAGCGACAAGCCAAGTACGTCAACCATATTCGGACATCGAAGCCCACAGAAGAGCCTTCTGCTTTAAGGTAGGCTATGTAAACCACATTTACAAGGTGCTCAGAGAACGACAGAAGAAAAGGAAGAAGACTGATTACATCCGACTCCTAGATGACAAGCCACTGAGCCTAGAACAACAAATCCATAATCGGTTCAATCCATACCTTGGCATGAGAGTGGATGATATTTGTAAAACTCTTGAGATTCCCTACAACCTTGTCGACAAGGGACTCTATGCACGCGTTGCAAGGACAATCCTGGGCATCAGGAAGAAAGACCAAAAAATTTATGAGTTTGATGCAGCTGATGTCCAGGTGAAAACCATCCGAATCGAACCCAATGGTGTAGCCAAAGAGGAGATGAGTTTTAAAACTATCAGATACAACGAAATCATTGAGGATGAATGGGAGGACAGTGAGCTCTACCAGATACTGACTAGCAAGTTTTTCTTCGTCATTTACAAGCATGCTCACCAGGATGACCCCTATACCCTCGCCCAAGTCAAAATCTGGAACATGCCTGAATCAGATCTTGATATAGCAAAGGGAGGATGGGAAGATACCAAGCAAAAAATTATTGATGGCAACTATGATGATTTCATCAAGATCAGAGACAGGCGTATCATCCACGTCAGGACCCACG
>Ga0208694_1004755_pt1 | contig 12028 bp, 9 predicted proteins | sample AD_UKC078_MetaG_FD_184442 | JGI IMG/M metagenome (GOLD analysis project Ga0208694, IMG submission 184442) | Active sludge microbial communities of municipal wastewater-treating anaerobic digesters from USA - AD_UKC078_MetaG (SPAdes) (version 2) | ecosystem: Engineered > Bioreactor > Anaerobic >...
GGTGGCGACGGCGGCGACGGCGGTAACGGCGGTCTCTTCGCCTGGTTCTCCAACGGCGGTAACGGCGGTAACGGCGGCACCGGCCTGCGTGGTGACGAGGGCGCCTGGGGCGCCTCCGGCACCCCCGGCATCACCGGCGTCACCGGCAACTGGGGCGCGGCTGGTGCCTCGGGTGCCAGCGGTGCTTCCGGCGCGTCTGCCGCATCTGCTGCCTCCGGCGGCTACGGGGCCTCCGGTAGCTACGGCGCCTCCGGCGGCTACGGAGCCTCCGGCGTTGCCGGCTCCTCCGGCGCCTCCGGCGCCACCCTCGGTGCCTCCGGTATCGGTGCCTCCGGTACTTGGGGTGCTAGCGGCGGCGCTCCCGGCGCGACCGGCGGTTGGGGTGCTTCCGGTATTCAGGGTGCCGCCGCCGGTGCGACCGGCACCAACGGCGAGCAAGGCGCGTCCGGTGGGCGTGGTGCATCCGGATCGATCGGTGCCTCCGGTGAGCCTGGCGCTTCCGGCGGTGTCGGCGGCGTGGGTGGTAACGGATTTACCGGCGCCTCGGGCGCCTCGGGTACCCCCGGTGGTTGGGGTGCCTCCGGTTCCATGGCCCCGACGGGCGGCACGGGCGCCTCTGGCTCTTCGGGTTCCTCCGGGGGCCGCGGCGGCACCGGTGGCGACGGCGGCAGCGCGATCCTGACCGCCGTCGGCGGTGGTCGCGGCGGTGCCGGCGGTGACGCCGGCAACGGCGGCAACGGCGGCAACGGTGGCAACGCGGGCCTGTTCAGCCTGTTCGGCAAGGGCGGCAACGCGGGCAACGGCGGTGACGGCGGCACCGGCGGTAACGGTGGTACCGGTGGCACCGGCGGCCGTGGCGGCACCGGTGGTCCCGGTGGTATCGGCGGCACAGGTGGCCCCGGTGGTATCGGTGGTGTCGGTGGCCTCGGCGGTGGCGTGGGTGGTACCGGTGGTACCGGTGGTACCGGCGGCACGGGTGGTACCGGCGGCACGGGTGGTACCGGCGGCACGGGTGGCACGGGCGGCACGGGCGGCAAGGGTGGCACGGGTGGTACCGGTGGTACCGGTGCTGCTGGTGGCTCGGGTGGTACCGGCGGCCTCGGTGGCGCGGGTAGCACGGTTGGCACCGGCACCGGTGGTGCCGGCGGCCAGGGCGGTGTCGGTGGTACCGGTGGTACCGGTGGTACCGGTGGTACCGGTGGTGCCGGCGGTAAGGGTGGCACCGGTGGTTCCGGCGGCCAGGGCGGCCAGGGCGGCCAGTCCGGCGTCGGCGGCGTCGGCGGTACCGGTGGTACCGGCGGATTCGGCCCCGGCGGTGCCGGCGGCGTCGGTGGTACCGGTGGTACCGGTGGCACGGGCGGCTTCGGCGGCGAAGGCGGTGCGGGCGGCCTCGGCGGCTCCACCGGCGGTAAGGGTGGCCTCGGCGGGAACGCCGGCCAGGCCGGCTCCGGTGGTCTGTTCGGCGGTGGCGGCGCAGCCGGCACCAACGGCAAGGCCGGCGCCAGTGGCGCGGCCGGTACTGCGGGTCCGGACGGCCCCAAGGGTGCCCAGGGTGCCCAGGGCCTCAACGGGGCAACCGGCGCTGTCGGTGCTACCGGCGCTACCGGAACCCCGGGTGCTTCGGGTGCCGTTGGCGCAACCGGTGCCGCGGGCGTCGGCGGCGTTGCGGGCGCGAGCGGTGCGACCGGCAAGGCCGGCACGACCGGTGCGGCCGGTGATGCCGGTAGCGCCGGGTCGGCCGGTCAGGGCGGTCTGGCCGGTGGCAACGGCGCGACTGGTCAGGCGTCCGATGGCACCCACGCTGGCACCGGTGGTGCCGGTGGTAGCCAGGGTGGCGGCGGTACCGGTGGTGCCGGCGGCGCTGGCGGATCCGGCAAGGCCGGCTCTGCAGGCGGCGCAGGCGGTGCCGGCGGTGCCGGTGGCCGTGGCGGCGGCGCGCCGAACGACGAGTAACAACAACGGAACGGCCCCCTCCTTCGGGAGGGGGTCGCTTCCGTTCTGGTGAAGTCAACGAAACGGCCCCCTCCTTCGGGAGGGGGCCGTTTCCGTGTCCTGCGGGGAACGACTGCTGTGCGGGAGCCGGGTGGGTGGTGGGCGCTATCCCGGTCGGCTGTTCGCGGGGTGAGATCTGGTGTCAGGCCGGTGCGCCGTGCCGCCCGGCGCCGTCGGCGAACCGGCGCGCACCGGCCAGCGATTCGGCGGCCACCGCCGCGAGGCTGTCGAACTCGCCGGCCAGGGCGGTGGCCTCGGGCAGTGCCCATTGGTGGATCGCCGAGGCGCGATCGGCGCGCAGGCAGTCCTGCGGCAGCCGGGCCAGGTCGGCGGCCAGGTCCTCAGCGGCGGCCCGGGCCTGCCCGTCGGGCACCACCCGGTTGGCCAGTCCCATCGCCAGAGCCTCGGCGGATTCCACCGGGCGACCGGTGAGGATCAGGTCCATCGCCCGGCTGTGCCCGACCAGTCGGGGCAACCGCACCGTGCCGCCGTCGATCAGGGGAACGCCCCAGCGCCTGCAGAACACCCCGAACACCGCGCTGCGCTCCACCACCCGCAGGTCGCACCACAGCGCCAGTTCCAGTCCGCCGGCCACGGCGAAACCGCTGACCGCGGCGATCACCGGCTTGGACAACAGCATCCGCGTCGGGCCCATCGGACCGACCGGACTCGTCTCGCAGGGGTAGGTCGGGTTGGCGTTCGGGGTGCCGATCGCCTTGAGGTCGGCGCCCGCGCAGAACGTCCCGCCGTCGCCGTAGAGCACCGCCACCGCGGCGGATTCGTCGGCCTCGAACTCGTCGAACGCCGCGTACAGGGCCCGCGCGGTCGGCCCGTCCACCGCGTTGCGGGCGTGCGGGCGGTTCAGGATCACCGTCGTCACCGGGCCGTCCCGCTCAACCCGCACCGCCGCTGTCGGCTCCGTCATCTCGCTCCCCTCGGGGTCGCAGCCAGGGTGTCGCGTCTCGTGGCCAGGTGCGCGGCAAAGTTCGCATAGCGGTGCCGAAGTTCCGCCCCGGGCCAGTGCGCCGGCAACAGCGGCGCCGGCAGCACCGGATCGGTCAGCAGGTGGCGGACGATCGCGGCGGCGACTTCGAAACGGGAGGGCACGTCGTGGGCCTCATCCATCCGGGTCAGCAGTCGCCGCCCCGCGGCCGCCCAGCCGGGCAGGTCCCAGAGCAGCCCTGCCAGTCCGACCGGGTCGTCATCGCGGGAGCGCAGGACGCGCACCCGGCCGTGAACCGCTCCAGGAGGCCCGGCGCCGAGGTTGTCCGGTCGCAGCCACACCCCTTCGCGCAGTTCGCCGAACCGGGCATCCCGGAGTGCGGCGCGCATCGCGGTGCGGGTGCGGGCGTCGGCCCCGGTCGCGGTGACCAGGACGGTCAGCCACTGTCCGTCCCACACCCGGGTCTGCGGGTCCAATGCGGCGTCCTGGCGGCGCTGGCGGGCCAGCAGCCGGTCGGACAGCCGGTAACCGTCGGCCGAGCGGACCAGGTCCCCGGCCGCGGCCATCCGGGTGAGCGCGACCCGCAGCGCTGCCTCGCGGATGCCGAACCCGGCGGTCAGGGCCACCAGTTCGGCCGGGGTGGCGCACGCGGTGCGGGTGCCGAGCAGGACCGAGAGCACCACCGAACGCGCGGTCAGCCGGGGCGCCACCTCAGATCCCGGACGGGCGGTGGCCACCGCCGACATCGGAGGTAATTCGGCCACCGCCGACATCGGAGGCAATTCGGCCGACGTCGCCGAACGGCTGGTCGCGGCGCCGGACGGCCTCGCGGAAGCCGTGTTCGCGGGACGCCGCGACGAAGTCGTGCCCCTCGGGGGTGTGCCGCGCGATCCCGTCGAACACCGTCGAGACCATCGCGCTGGTCAGCACCCCCTGCTGGTAGAGCGCGGTGTTGGCGGCCAGTTTGGCCATGATCAGCTGGTTGACCGGCAGCTCCGCGATCCGCTCCACCAGGTGTTCGGTGCGCTCGTCGAGATCGGAAGGTTCGGGGGCCTCGATGGCCAGCCCCCACTCGGCGGCCTGCGCGCCGGTGATGCAGTCTCCGGTGAACAGCAGCCGCTTGGCCCGCTGGTCGCCGAGGCGGTGCGCCCACAGCCCGGCCGCCGGGATGCCCCACACCCGGGTGGGCGGGTAGCCGATCTTGGCGTCGGCGGCGGCCACCATCAGGTCGGCGTGCAGCGCGATGTCGGTCCGGCCGGCGACGCAGTAGCCGTGGATCTTGACCACCGTCGGCTTGTCGGCGCGCATCAGGGCGGCGAAGCCGCGGACGAACCGGCTCATCATCTGGTAGTCCAGCATCGGATCCCACGGCCGGTCGGGCCGGTGGTTGGCGGACTGGATGTTCCCGTCGAGGACGGTTCCGGCGCTCTGCCCGGTCGTCGGATCCGGGTCGCCGGCGGCCAGGCCCTCGGCGTAGGCGGACAGGTCGAACCCGGCGCAGAATCCCTCACCCCGGCCGGACACCAAAATCACGTGCACGTTCGGGTCCAGGTCAGCACGTTCCACGCAGGCCGCCAGTTCCACCGGGGTGGCGGCGATGATGGCGTTGCCCCGCTCGGCGCGGTCGAAGGTGATCCGCGCGATCCGGCCGGTGACCTCGTAGGTCATCGTGGTGAGGCGGTCGGCCGTCACCCCTTCACCAGCGAGCGTTCCAGGATGGGGGCGAGGTCCAGTCCGGCGGGCAGCGTCCCGAACGCGCCGCCCCAGTTCCCGGCCAGCCGGGTGGCCAGGAACGCCTCGGCGACGGCCGGGTGGCCGTGGCGCACCAGCAGCGCGCCCTGCAGGGCCAGCGTAATGTCCTCGGCGACCTGGCGGGCCCGGTACTCCAGGGTCGCGGCGTCGGTGAGGCTGGCGGCGAGGCGCGCCACGTGGGCGCCCAATCGGGCGTCCTGGGCGGCCGGGCCGGACAGTTCGTCGAACAGCACCTCGACGCACTCCGGGCGGGTGGCCATCGCGCGCAGGGTGTCCAGCGCGCTGACGTTCCCGGAGCCTTCCCAGATACCCATCAGCGGGGCCTCCCGGTACAGCCGCGGCATGCCGGAGTCCTCGGCGTAGCCGTTGCCGCCCAGGCACTCCATCGCCTCGGCGGCGTGCGGGGTGGCGCGCTTGCACACCCAGTACTTCGCGGCGGCCAGGCCGATCCGGCGCAGCATCGTCTGCCGTTCGTCACCGCGGTTGGCGGCGTCGGTGGCCCCAGCCATCCGCATCGCCACCATGGTCGCCGCCTCGGCCTCCACGGCCAGGTCGGCCAGCACGTTGCGCATCAGTGGCTGGTCGATCAGGTAGGCGCCGAACGCCTTGCGGTGCTGGGCGTGGTGGATGGCGCGGCTGAGGCCCTGCCGCATGCTGGTGGCGCTGCCCAGCGTGCAGTCCAGCCGGGTCAGGTTGACCATCTCGATGATGACCGGGACGCCCCGGCCCTCCTCGCCGACCAGCCAGGCGGTCGCCTGGTCGTACTCGATCTCGCTGGAGGCGTTGGCGTGGTTGCCCAGCTTGTTCTTCAGCCGCTGGATGCGCATCCGGTTGCGGCTGCCGTCGGGCAGCACCCGGGGCAGGAAGAAACAGCTCAGCCCGTCCGGTGCCTGGGCCAGCACCAGGTAGACGTCGCTCATCGCCGCCGAGGTGAACCATTTGTGGCCGGTCAGGGTGTAGGAGCCGTCGCCGTTGGGGACCGCGGCGGTGGTGCCGGCGCGGACGTCGGAGCCGCCCTGCTTCTCGGTCATCGACATCCCGGCGGTGATCCCGGCCTTGGTGGCCGGCACCTTGAGCTCCGGGTCGTACGCCCGGCTGGTCAGCAGCGGCTCGTACACCGCGGCCAGGTCGGGATTGTGCCGCAGCGCCGGGACGACGGCGTAGGTCATCGAGATGGGGCAGACGTGGCCCGGCTCAGGGGTCCAGACCCCCATCTTGGCGGCCCGCACCACGTGGGCGCCGGGCCGGTCATCGGCCCACGGCGCGGCGTGCAGGCCGTGCGCGATGGCCGTGCGCATCAACTCGTGATAGGCCGGGTCGTACTCGATCTCGTCGATGCGGTGCCCGTAGCGGTCATGGGTGTGCAGGATCGGCCGGTTGCGATCGGCCAGGTCACCCCAGCGCTGGGCGGTGGCGCCACCGGCGATCGCGCCGAGGGCGAACACCTCGTCGGCGCCCCAGCCGCCGCCTTCGCGTTCCAGCGCCTCGGTCAGGACCGGGGCGGTGGCGGGGTTGTAGTTCTGCAGCGGTGGGACCTGATTGGTGACGACGTGGGTGTCAGGCATACCCCACTGTTACAAATCTCCGACAGTTGCACAAGAGATGTAATGGCGCGGCGGGCTGCCCTCAGCGTTTGGTGATCCGGTTGCCGGCCCCGGTATCGGTGACCGCGGGGTCGCCCGCGGCGTAGCTGACGTTGTTGTTCAGCCCGACGACGTTGAGTTCGCCGTTGACCCGCTCCAGGGTGATGGTGTTGTCCGCCCCGCCCACGCTGACGGTCCGGCAGGTCCCGCGGACCTTGAGCACGTTGTTGGATCCGCCGATGTTGAGGGACTTCCCCGCGGCACAGTCGATATCGGCCTTGGTGCCGAACGAGCCGTAGTTGATGGTGCCGGCCACCTCGATCGACGCCGCGGTTCCCGGACCGGCGTCGGTGTCCGCCGGATCGCCGCCGCAGCCGGCCAGCAGTCCGAGCCCGCCCAGGCTCGCGAGCACGGTGATCAGGTGGGTCCGCATCGCCGTTCAGCGTAGTCGGGGGCGTTAGAGTCCACGCTGATGACTACACGTGCGCGGCCGCCGGCCAAGCTCAGCCGCGAGGTGATCGTCAACGCCGCGCTGACCTTTCTGGATCGCGAGGGCTGGGACGCGCTGACCATCAACGCCCTGGCTGCCCAGCTGGGCACCAAGGGGCCCTCGCTGTACAACCACGTCCACAGCCTCGACGATCTGCGCCGTTCGGTGCGGATGCGGGTGATCGACGACATCCTGCGGATGCTCAGCACGGTCGGCGCGGGGCGCACCCGCGACGACGCGGTGATGGCGATGGCCAGCGCCTACCGCAGCTATGCGCACCACCACCCGGGCCGCTACTCGGCGTTCACCCGGATGCCGCTGGGCGGAGACGATCCGGAGTTCACCGCCGCCGCTCATGCCGCGGCCGTGCCGGTGATCTCCGTGCTGGCCTCCTACGGCCTCGACGGGCAGGACGCCTTCTACGCGGCCCTGCAGTTCTGGGCGGCGCTGCACGGTTTCGTCCTGCTGGAGATGACCGGGGTGATGGACTCCGGGGTCGCGGTCGCCGGGGTCGACCCGGATGCGGTCTTCACCGATATGGTGCTGCGTCTGGCCGCGGGGATGGCACACCGCCACGACAGCGGTGGCTGACCTGCGCTTAGGGCACCACCGGTGGTGCGGAGCCGCCGTCCGGGCGGTGCGACCGTTGGTTTGGAGCAGTTCGCCGGTACTGGTATCGTGAGGGTTCGTGCCTGGCCGAAACGGCGCGTGCGGGGACGCACGCGCGCACGCCGGGCCAATTCGCATGTCCAGTATGCATCGATCCACTCGGTGTCGACTGCGTGCGACACGCCCGGTCGCGGGGTACGCGGCGGGGACGAAACCGCAGTACACAGACTTGCAGTATGAGGTTCTGAAGAGATTCAGAGTGCGATGAGAGAAAGCCGGTAGATGCCAACCATTCAGCAGCTGGTCCGCAAGGGTCGCCGCGACAAAGTCGCCAAGGTGAAGACCGCGGCCCTCAAGGGCAGCCCGCAGCGGCGGGGTGTGTGCACCCGCGTGTACACCACCACCCCCAAGAAGCCGAACTCGGCGCTGCGCAAGGTCGCCCGCGTGAAGCTGACCAGCGCGGTGGAGGTCACCGCCTACATCCCCGGTGAGGGCCACAACCTGCAGGAGCACTCGATGGTGCTGGTGCGCGGCGGCCGGGTGAAGGACCTGCCCGGCGTGCGCTACAAGATCATCCGCGGCTCGCTGGACACCCAGGGCGTCAAGAACCGCAAGCAGGCTCGCAGCCGCTACGGCGCGAAGAAGGAGAAGAGCTAATGCCGCGCAAGGGGCCCGCTCCCAAGCGTCCGCTGGTCAACGATCCGGTCTACGGGTCGCAGCTGGTCACCCAGTTGGTCAACAAGGTGCTGCTGGACGGCAAGAAGTCGCTCGCCGAGCGCATCGTCTACGGGGCCCTTGAGCAGGCCCGGGAGAAGACCGGTACCGACCCCGTCATCACCCTCAAGCGGGCGATGGACAACGTCAAGCCCGCCCTCGAGGTTCGCAGCCGCCGTGTCGGTGGCGCCACCTACCAGGTGCCCGTCGAGGTCCGGCCGGACCGCTCCACCACGCTGGCGCTGCGCTGGCTGGTCAGCTTCTCCAAGGCCCGTCGCGAGAAGACCATGGTCGAGCGACTGGCCAACGAGATCCTCGACGCCAGCAACGGCCTGGGCGCATCGGTGAAGCGCCGCGAGGACACCCACAAGATGGCTGAGGCCAACCGCGCCTTCGCGCACTACCGCTGGTAGCACCGAAGCTCGCTTCGGTGCGCGAGCGCCGCGAGCTCACCAAAACAAATACAGCCTTTAGTCAAAATTTCTTCCCGAAGGGAATCTTGTGGCACAGGACGTGCTGACCGATCTGAACAAGGTCCGCAACATCGGCATCATGGCGCATATCGACGCCGGCAAGACGACGACGACTGAGCGCATCCTCTTCTACACCGGTGTCAACTACAAGATCGGTGAGACGCACGACGGTGCCTCGACCACCGACTGGATGGAACAGGAGCAGGAGCGGGGTATCACCATCACCTCCGCCGCCGTCACGTGCTTCTGGAACCAGAACCAGATCAACATCATCGACACCCCCGGCCACGTCGACTTCACCGTCGAGGTCGAGCGCTCGCTGCGGGTGCTCGACGGCGCCGTTGCGGTGTTCGACGGCAAAGAGGGCGTCGAGCCCCAGTCCGAGCAGGTGTGGCGTCAGGCCGACAAGTACGACGTGCCGCGGATCTGCTTCGTCAACAAGATGGACAAGCTGGGCGCGGACTTCTACTTCACCGTGCAGACCATCAAAGACCGCCTCGGCGCCAAGCCCCTGGTCATCCAGCTGCCGATCGGTGCCGAGAACGACTTCGAGGGCATCGTCGACCTGGTCGAGATGAATGCCAAGGTGTGGCGCGGCGAGACCAAGATGGGCGAGAACTACGAGACCATCGAGATCCCCGCCGACCTGGCCGAGAAGGCTGAGCAGTACCGCAACGAGCTGCTCGAGATCGTGGCCGAGACCGATGAGGCGCTGCTGGAGAAGTTCTTCGGCGGCGAGGACCTCACCATCGAGGAGGTCAAGGGCGCGATCCGCAAGCTGACCGTCAACAGCGAGATCTACCCGGTGCTGTGCGGTTCGGCCTTCAAGAACAAGGGCGTGCAGCCCATGCTCGACGCGGTCATCGACTACCTCCCGTCGCCGCTGGACGTCGAGTCCGTGCAGGGTCATTTGCCCGGCAAGGAAGACGAGGTCATCAGCCGCAAGCCCTCGGTCGACGAGCCGTTCTCCGCGCTGGCCTTCAAGATCGCCGTGCACCCCTTCTTCGGCAAGCTGACCTACGTCCGGGTGTACTCGGGCAAGGTCGAGTCCGGTGCCCAGGTCGTGAACTCGACCAAGGGCAAGAAGGAGCGGCTGGGCAAGCTGTTCCAGATGCACGCCAACAAGGAGAACCCGGTCGAGCGGGCCTCCGCGGGTCACATCTACGCCGTGATCGGTCTCAAGGACACCACCACCGGTGACACCCTGTGCGACCCGAGTAACCAGGTCGTGCTGGAGTCGATGACGTTCCCGGACCCGGTCATCGAGGTGGCCATCGAGCCCAAGACCAAGAGCGACCAGGAGAAGCTGAGCCTGGCGATCCAGAAGCTCGCCGAGGAGGACCCGACCTTCAAGGTGCACCAGGACTCCGAGACCGGCCAGACCGTGATCGGCGGGATGGGCGAGCTTCACCTGGACATCCTGGTCGACCGGATGCGCCGCGAGTTCAAGGTCGAAGCCAACGTCGGCAAGCCGCAGGTGGCCTACAAGGAGACCATCAAGCGGGCGGTCGACAAGGTCGAGTTCACCCACAAGAAGCAGACCGGTGGCTCCGGCCAGTTCGCCAAGGTGCTCATCGCCCTCGAGCCGTTCAGCGGTGAGGACGGGGCGACCTACGAGTTCGAGAACAAGGTCACCGGCGGCCGCATCCCGCGGGAGTACATCCCGTCGGTCGACGCCGGTGCGCAGGACGCCATGCAGTACGGCGTGCTGGCTGGCTACCCGCTGGTGAACGTGAAGGTCATCCTGCTCGACGGCGCCTACCACGACGTCGACTCCTCGGAAATGGCCTTCAAGATCGCCGGCTCCCAGGCCTTGAAGAAGGCCGCCGCGCAAGCGCAGCCGGTCATCCTCGAGCCCATCATGGCCGTCGAGGTCATCACGCCCGAGGACTACATGGGCGATGTGATCGGCGACCTGAACTCCCGCCGTGGTCAGATTCAGGCCATGGAGGAGCGCAGCGGGGCGCGCGTCGTCAAGGCGCTGGTTCCGCTGTCGGAGATGTTCGGCTATGTCGGCGACCTTCGGTCGAAGACCCAGGGCCGGGCCAACTACTCCATGGTGTTCGATTCGTATGCCGAAGTTCCGGCGAACGTGTCGAAGGAGATCATCGCGAAGGCGACGGGTCAGTGAGCGGAGCGAAGTGACACGGAGTCGAGCAATCGACATCGCGAAGGCGACGGGTCAGTAGGGCGTTCGAGGCCCTAGCCTCTAAAGCCTGTGCAACACAACACAACCGAATAAAAACCAACTGCTTTAGACAAGCACCAACAAGTCCAGGAGGACACAGAAGTGGCGAAGGCGAAGTTCGAGCGGACGAAGCCGCACGTCAACATCGGGACCATCGGTCACGTTGACCACGGCAAGACCACGCTGACCGCGGCGATCACCAAGGTTCTGCACGACAAGTTCCCGAATTTGAACGAGTCGCGTGCATTCGACCAGATCGATAACGCGCCCGAGGAGCGTCAGCGCGGTATCACCATCAACATCTCCCACGTGGAGTACCAGACCGACAAGCGTCACTACGCGCACGTCGACGCCCCGGGTCACGCTGACTACATCAAGAACATGATCACCGGTGCCGCCCAGATGGACGGCGCGATCCTGGTGGTTGCCGCCACCGACGGCCCGATGCCGCAGACCCGCGAGCACGTGCTGCTGGCCCGCCAGGTCGGCGTGCCCTACATCCTGGTGGCGCTGAACAAGGCCGATATGGTCGAGGACGAGGAGCTGCTCGAGCTCGTCGAGATGGAGGTCCGCGAACTGCTGGCCGCCCAGGACTTCGACGAGGACGCCCCGGTGATCCGGGTGTCGGCGCTGAAGGCCCTCGAGGGTGACGAGAAGTGGGTCAAGAGCGTCGAGGAGCTCATGGACGCGGTCGACGAGTCCATCCCGGATCCGGTCCGCGAGACCGACAAGCCGTTCCTGATGCCCGTCGAGGACGTCTTCACCATCACCGGTCGTGGCACCGTGGTGACCGGTCGCGTCGAGCGTGGCGTGATCAACGTCAACGAAGAGGTCGAGATCGTCGGCATCCGTCCCGGCACCACCAAGACCACGGTCACCGGTGTCGAGATGTTCCGCAAGCTGCTCGACCAGGGCCAGGCCGGCGACAACGTCGGTCTGCTGGTCCGTGGCGTCAAGCGCGAGGACGTCGAGCGCGGCCAGGTCATCGTGAAGCCCGGCACCACCACCCCGCACACCGAGTTCGAGGGCAGCGTCTACATCCTGTCCAAGGACGAGGGCGGGCGGCACACGCCGTTCTTCAACAACTACCGTCCGCAGTTCTACTTCCGCACCACCGACGTGACCGGCGTGGTCACGCTGCCGGAGGGTACGGAGATGGTCATGCCGGGTGACAACACCGACATCTCGGTGAAGCTCATCCAGCCCGTCGCCATGGACGAGGGCCTGCGGTTCGCGATTCGCGAGGGTGGCCGCACCGTCGGCGCCGGCCGGGTCACCAAGCTC
>Ga0208694_1004766_pt1 | contig 12016 bp, 13 predicted proteins | sample AD_UKC078_MetaG_FD_184442 | JGI IMG/M metagenome (GOLD analysis project Ga0208694, IMG submission 184442) | Active sludge microbial communities of municipal wastewater-treating anaerobic digesters from USA - AD_UKC078_MetaG (SPAdes) (version 2) | ecosystem: Engineered > Bioreactor > Anaerobic >...
CGGAGGGGCGATGGGACAACTCTCCAAGGCCACGCAACAAAATGCCAGTGCCAGTGAAGAGCTGGCGGCCACGAGTGAGGAGCTCTCGGGGCAGGCAGAGCAACTGCAACAGACCGTCGCGTTCTTCAGCGTGGGCGGTGAAACTCCCAAAGTGCGCAACCGACACGAGATTGGCCAGGATCGACGTGCTCCTGCGCCCCGTTTAACCAGTGCGGTGACTCCTGCACCGGTGCGCGGGGGCAATGGAAATTTCCGTCCTTATTGATTGACGCACATGCAAGTCGAGAACCAGCCGATTCCCGGTGGCCCCGTCGATTTGGGGCCAGCCATGCAATACCTGACGTACAGCCTGGGCGATGAAGTTTTTGCCATGGATATTCGTGCGGTGCGTGAAATCATCCAGTACGGATCGATGACGGTCGTGCCGTTGATGCCGGAATTTGTGCGGGGGGTGATCAACCTGCGCGGTCAGGTGGTGCCTGTGATCGATTTGCAGTCCCGGCTTGGACGGACCTCTGCGACGGTAGGCAAGAAAACCTGCATCATCATCTTTGATGCCAGTCGCGACGGGGAGAAGCTTGAGCTCGGCCTGATGGTGGACTCTGTCAGTGAAGTCAAAGAGATACCTGCCTCACATATCGAGCCACCCCCGCAGTTTGGCGCGTCGATACGCAGGGACTTCATCCGGGGCATGGGCAAGGTTGACGGGGAATTCATCGTGATTCTGGAGCCCGAGCGCGCTCTGGATGTCGAAGACATGGCCTCATCCGCAGGACAAAATCGCCAGGCATGAAATACGACGTTGAACCTACGCTCCAGGAACGTGTCATGCGCGAAGACGATTTTCTCGTCTCCAAAACGGACCTGAAGGGACGTATTACCTACGGCAACCGGATTTTCATTGAGTTCTCTGGGTATGACGAAACAGAGTTGTTGGGCGCCCAGCACAACATCGTCCGCCACCCGGATATGCCAAGAGGCGTATTCAAGTTCCTGTGGGACACAATCCAGAGTAAGCAGGAGTGCTTTGCTTATGTGAAGAACATGTCCAAAGACGGCGGCTTCTATTGGGTCTTCGCCAATGTCACTCCCTCCTTTGACGCGCAAGGGCAGATGGACGGCTATTTTTCCGTGCGCCGCAAGCCACGCCAATCGGCAGTGGACTTGGTTTCCCGGCTGTATGCGCAGATGCTCGATGCTGAGAACAAGGCGGGCTCCAGAGACGCGTGTACTGCGTCCATCAACATGTTGACAGATCTCCTCAATGAAAAAGGAATGAGTTATGAAGCCTTCATTCTTTCAATCTGAGCACGGCAGGTTTGGTAGTTTTGTCAGCTTGTTGCTCGTTGGAGGCGCTTTGGTTCAGGCAGCTGTTCTGGGGGGCGGGTGGAGTGTGTATTGGTGGGTTCTCCCTGCCGTGGCACTTCTTTGGATCTGGATGTGGCGTCAGTCCCGGCAGGTCAAACTCCTGGCGCAAGTGCGTGAGATCGCCAACCAGGTCGCGCATGGTCAATTTGCCCAGCGGTTGACGGGGATACCCCATCATGGCGAACTCACCAGTTTGTGTTGGGATGTAAATGACATGCTGGACCAACTCGAAGCCTGCTTTCGCGAGCAGGCGACGGCATTGAATATGGCCGCCCAGGGTCAGTTTCACCGAAAAGCACAAACCACCGGATTGCGCGGTGGTTTTTTCGCCTCTCAGATTGCGACGAACGCGTCATTACAGCGCATGGAGGAAAAAGTGCTCCAGGAGAAAAGGAGTGCAGAGGAGAAGCTGCTTGCACAAGAGCGTGAGCAACGTATCGCCAATGAAAATCTGCGGATCAAGCTTGCGCTGGACAGTTTGCCGGAATGTGTGACGGTTTCGGACGCAGACGCACGATTCGTGCATGCGACTCCTGCGGCGCAACAACTTCTTTCGCTTCTGGTGGGGAAGCCCTTTGATCCGGAAAGCTTTTATGGCAACAAGCTCAGCAGCCTGTTCAGGAGCACCGAGACAGCGCAGCGTTTCGATGGCGCTGTCATTTCAGGCGAGTCCGTGGATATGGAGATCGAGGGGCGTCAGATTCGGCTGTTGGCAAAACCCATTTTGGATTTGCAGGGCAATCGTCTGGGCAGGGTTACACACTGGGTAGATAGAACCGAAGAGATTGATTCAGAACGGGAGCTCGCCGATATGGTGGGCGCTGCAGGTATGGGGGATTTCAGCAAGCGGCTGAATACGGGAGGTAAGACAGGTTTCTTTGCCTCCATGGCTTCAGGCATGAATGAGCTGCTGGACACCAGCGAACGCGGACTCAACGACGTTGCAGCCCTGCTTGAGTCTTTTGCTGCAGGTGACCTGACGCAGCGCATCGAGCGCGACTACCAGGGTCTGTTCGGACAGGTCAAGGACAGCGCCAACTCCACTGCAGAAAGTTTGTCTCGTGTTCTGGGAGAGGTCCGCGGGGCGGCCGATGCATTGACGGGAGCGGCCAGCCAGGTCAGCGCGACAGCGCAATCGCTGAGCCAGGCGGCCAGCGAACAGGCGGCCAGCGTGGAGCAGACGACAGCATCGATCGACGTCATGTCGGCCAGCATCAGCCAAAACAGCGACAACGCCCGGGTCACAGACGGCATGGCCACCAAAGCCAGCAAAGAAGCCACCGATGGCGGAAGTGCAGTCAGCCAGACCGTTGCGGCGATGAAACAGATAGCAGCCAAGATCGGCATCGTCGACGACATCGCCTACCAGACCAACCTGCTGGCCCTCAATGCAGCGATTGAAGCGGCCAGGGCAGGAGAACACGGCAAAGGCTTTGCAGTGGTGGCAGCCGAAGTCCGCAAACTGGCAGAACGCAGCCAGGAAGCGGCCAAGGAAATCGGCGACCTGGCGGGCAACAGCGTCAGCACCGCAGAGCGAGCTGGAAAGCTGCTCGACGAAATCGTACCGAGCATCCAGAAGACCAGTGAACTGGTGCAGGAGATTGCGGCGGCAAGTAGCGAGCAAAGCGAATCGGTGGTGCAGATCGGAGGGGCGATGGGACAACTCTCCAAGGCCACGCAACAAAATGCCAGTGCCAGTGAAGAGCTGGCGGCCACGAGTGAGGAGCTCTCGGGGCAGGCAGAGCAACTGCAGGAGAGCATTGCGTTTTTCAAGACCGGAGACAATGACCGCGTGGCAGCCGTGATTGCAGCGCCGGTGCCGCGCAAAATTGAGCAACCCAAACGACTGCCTTCGCGGAGTAGCAACGGCAACTTCAGACCCTATTGAAGGACTTTTCTTGGCCACCCTACTTTTCAGTGACCGCGAATTCAAGCGTATCAGCGACATCATGTACGAGGCCGCTGGTCTGTCGTACAACGATTCGAAGAAGTCGCTGATTCAATCGCGGCTGGCACCGAGAATCCAGAAGTTGGGTCTGGAGAGTTTTGCGCAATACATTGCAATTCTCGAAGATGAGTCGGAGGCAGCCGAATTCCAGATGGCCGTAGACCTGCTAACGACCAACGAAACCTATTTTTTTCGTGAGCCAAAGCACTACGATTTGCTGCAGCAGGCATTGCCCAGCCTTGCGGACAAGTCGGCCATTTCGGTATGGAGTGCCGCCTCGTCTTTTGGTGACGAGGCTTATAGCACTGCCATGCTGCTGTCGGACCTGCAGATATCTGGTCGGGTGGGCCCGAACTGGTCGATCCTTGCCACAGACATCAGCCACCGCGTGCTGCTGAGCGCGAAGGAGGCGGTGTACCCGGAGGACCGTCTGCGGGCAGTCTCGCCAGAGCGTTTACGCCGTTACTGTCTTCGGGGTGAGGGGCCAGCCCAGGGGCAGGTTCTGTTGCAGGACAAGATTCGCAGCAGAGTGCAGTTTGGACAACTCAATCTGTGCAAGCCGTTTAGCGGTTTAGGCCTATTTGACGTTATTTTCCTGCGCAATGTACTGATTTACTTTGACCCACCCACCAAGGTCGATGTGGTGGACCGGGTGCTCGCTACGTTGAAGCCCGGTGGGTTGTTTTTTCTTGGGACCGCCGAAGGTCGGGTGCCGTGCAAGACCCCGTTGCAAACGGTCATCCCGGGTGCTTTCCGCAAATTGGCGTGACACGTCCACCATGACGCTTCTGTTCAAACCCTCACTGAGAAAGGCGCTCGCTGCGCCCGGTGTGGTCGAGCTGATGCCCGGAGACGTCGCTGTGGGGGACGCCGGGGACCAGCTCAAGACATTGCTGGGCTCCTGTGTGAGTGTCATCCTGACAGATCCGCGCAGAACTATGGCAGCCATGTGCCACATCGTGCACGTGGGAGTGCCCAATGCTGCCAACAAGAGCAACACTGCATATGGGCAGGTAGCCATGCATGATATGTTTGCCCACCTGCGGGCAAAGGGTGTGAACCCGAACATGTGCGAGGCCTACGTGTTCGGTGGCGGGAACATGTTTCCGCAGTTTTTCAGCGCCAGGAATGTCGGTACCAGCAATGCCGATTGGGTAATGGGCTATTTACAGGAACAGGGGATCCAGGTCGTTGACCAGTCCCTGGGAGGCACCGGATACAGAAAAGTATCCTGGACCGTGGGACCCGCTAGGCCCGCGGTTGAAACCGTATTTCCAGAACAGGGCACAGTGAATGACCGTTAGAGTTTTTGTGGTGGATGACTCGGCCGTGGTGCGCCAGGCGATCACGCACATCCTTGCCGGGAACGCCGAGATGGAACTGGTCGGAACTGCGCCCAATCCCATGCTGGCCGTGGACGCCATCCGAAAAAGCCAGCCGGATGTCTTGCTGCTGGACATCGAAATGCCGGGTATGGATGGCTTGACCTTCCTGCGCCAGATCATGTCCAGCAGTCCCATACCGACGGTGATCTGCTCAACGCTTTCTACGGAAGGGAGCAAGATTGCGCTCGAAGCATTGGCGGCAGGCGCTGTGGCTGTGCTGGCAAAACCCAAGCTGGGACTGAAGCAGTTTCTGGACGATTCACGGCGGGAAATGGTCCAGACGCTGAAGGCGGCTGCCAAATCCCGGCCGCGGTTGCGCTCTGCGACGCAAGATGGAGCTGCCGCTGTAAGGCCAACGACGGCAAAGACGCCTGTGCTGGGTTCCGTTCATGCATTTGCCATGAACAAGCCCGTTGTGATTGGCAGTTCTACTGGAGGGACTCAGGCGTTGGAGCTGGTCCTGACCAGTTTGCCGGCAGATGCGCCTGGTATTGCCATCACCCAGCACATGCCCGAGAAGTTCACCGCCATGTATGCACAGCGTCTGGCTGGCATTTGCGCCATGAGGGTGCGGGAAGCCAAAGATGGTGACCGGCTGGAGCGCGGGCTGGCCCTGATCGCTCCTGGAGGTCTGCACATGCAGTTGCGGAAATCTGCGGGTCAGTACTATGTTCACGTGGCCGACGGTCCTCCGGTGAACCGTCACAAACCGTCTGTGGACGTCCTGTTCAAGTCAGCTGCAGACTGTGCTGGCCGAGATGCCCTTGGCATCATCATGACGGGCATGGGGGATGACGGTGCGCGCGGCATGAAGGTGCTGCATGACGGAGGCGCAAGGACGATTGCACAAAACGAAGAAACCTGCGTTGTCTTCGGCATGCCGAAAGAGGCTATCAAACTTCAGGCGGTGGATGAGATACTGCCGCTGGAACTAATTGCCAGGGCCATTCTTCAGTTCGATTCGCGCGCCTGAGCGCCGCTTTATGCAGTTTTTGGGGAAACCAGAACCTCGCCGGAAACACAGCCTCTTCCGCTGTGTTTGGCTTGGTAAAGCTGGTGGTCTGCCAGCCTGATAAGGCCAGTGGCATCACCATCGGTGTTTCCATCCCGCGTAGCAACGCCGATGCTGACTGTGACCACAGGGGCCACCGTCGAGTTTTCATGCACGATGGCACAGTCGCGGACCTTGTGTTCCAGATCGCGGGCGAGGAACATCGCATCTTCAAAGGATGTGTCCGGAAGTATGCAGGCGAACTCTTCTCCGCCATACCTGGCCACCAGGTCGGCAGGGCGGCGCAGGGCGGATTTGAGCGTGACCGCAATCAGTCGCAAGGTATCGTCGCCTGCCTGGTGACCGTAACGGTCGTTGTAGAGCTTGAAGTAATCCACATCCAGCAGCAGCAGCGAAAGCGGTGAGGTGGCGCGAACGGACCGAGCCCATTCAACGGAGATCTGCTGGTCAAAATAGCGGCGAATGAAAACCCCCGAAAGGCCATCCAGAAACACCAGCTTGCGCAAGACATCCGACTGAAACTTGATCGTCAGATGGGTTTTGACACGGGCCCGTACGACCGCCGGGTTGACCGGTTTGGCGATGAAATCCACCGCGCCTACGCTCAGGCCATGTGTCTCCTCTGCGGGGTCGTTGTGGGCGGTGACGAAGATCACCGGAATATGGCGTGTCGCTTCGTCGGCCTTGAGCTGGGTACACACCTCAAAGCCGTCCATCCCGGGCATCACGACGTCCAGAAGCACCAGGTCTGGAGGGTTGTTCCGGCAGATGTTCAGGGCCTGTTCGCCACTGGTCGCCATGAACACCTGGAAGTCTCCCGCAAAGGCCTGGTACATCACCTGGATGTTGATGGGCTGGTCGTCGACTACCAAAAGGCGCGGCTTGCCGTGGGTGCTGTCAAGCAACGCATTCAAGGGGGTGTCGAGATCAATCATGGATTGGCGAGTTTGGCTGGATTCGCGGATCTGGGTGCCACATTGAACCACACCTTTCGCCAAGTCAAGCCGATTGCAGGCGTGTGCAGAAGTGCCACTCGGCATCTGTTGTCGATATGCCGCTGCCTTTGGAACCCCGGCTGTAACTAGCGATGCGGGTATCCATGTGAGAATGGCGCAACAAACAGAAGGAGATGTATTCATGTCACGCCGCGCCACCAAAATTGTTGCCACACTGGGCCCCGCATCCAGCGATCCCGCTTTGCTGGAGCAGATGATCCGCGCTGGCGTCAACGTGGTGCGTCTCAACTTCAGCCATGGCAAAGCGCAGGACCATATAGACCGTGCGCGACTCGTGCGCGAGGCAGCCCAGCGGGCTGGGCGCGAAGTGGCCATCATGGCTGATTTGCAGGGCCCCAAGATCCGCGTCGGCAAGTTTGCCGAAGGCAAGGTATTCCTGGAGCCTGGCCAGAAATTCGTGCTGGACGCCGCGCGCACGGAGCTGGGTGATATCAACGCCGTGGGACTGGATTACAAGGAGTTGCCCCGTGAGGTGAAGGCGGGAGACATCCTGCTGCTCAACGATGGTCTGATTGTCATCACCGTGGATACCGTCAAGGGTGAGGCGGTGCACACCACCGTCAAGCTCGGTGGGGAGCTCTCCAACAACAAGGGCATCAACAAGCAGGGCGGCGGTTTGACAGCGCCCGCGCTGACTGCCAAGGACATGGACGATATCCGCACCGCCATGAGTTTTCAGGCCGACTACGTGGCGGTCAGCTTCCCCAAGAATGCGACCGACATGGAAATGGCGCGCCAGTTGTGCAATGTGGCGGCCCATGAGTACGGGCACAAGCCCGGCCTGATCGCCAAGATCGAGCGTGCCGAGGCGATTCCGAAGTTGCTGGAAATTTTGCTGGCCAGTGACGGCATCATGGTGGCGCGTGGCGATTTGGCCGTCGAGGTCGGCAATGCCCTGGTGCCCGGGCTGCAAAAACGCATGATCAAGCTGGCCCGCGAGCATGACCGCGTGGTCATCACGGCCACCCAGATGATGGAGTCCATGATCACCAACCCGGTGCCCACCCGCGCCGAGGTCAGCGATGTGGCCAACGCCGTGCTCGACGGTACCGACGCCGTCATGCTGTCGGCCGAAACCGCCGCGGGCAAATACCCGCTGGAAACCATTGTCGAAATGGCCAAAATCTGCCATGCCGCCGAAGGCGAGGAAGACTTCGAGCTGGAGGCGGACTTCACCGGCAAGATGTTCACCCGCATCGACCAGACCATCGCCATGGGCGCGCTGTTCACTGCCCACCATCTTGGCGCCAAGGCGATCGTGGCCCTGACCGACAGTGGCTCTACCGCCTTGTGGATGAGCCGCCACCTGATTCGCGTACCCATCTATGCACTGACCACCAAGATCGCTACCCAGCGCAAAATGGCTTTGTATCGCAATGTGCGCCCGTTGTTTGCCAACTCCATCGCTGACCGGGACGCGGCGCTGAAAGACGCGGAAAACCACCTCAAATCCCGTGGCATTGTCCAGACGGGCGATGTGTACGCCATTACCTGCGGGGAACCCATGGGGTCGCCTGGCGGGACCAATATGCTGAAGATCTGCCGGGTGGAGTGAAGCGATTCCCTTGCGTGTAAGTTTCGGGTCTTCCCTGGGCGATTAAAATCGCGACAAGGTACCAGTTACCAAGCGGTTACCAAAAGGTGCCGCAACCGGTTTTTAACTTCCTTGGGGATCAAAAATGGCACTCGTTTCTATGCGCGAGCTGCTGGACCACGCAGCAGCCAATGGCTACGGTATTCCAGCCTTCAACGTCAACAACCTGGAGCAGGTGCAGGCCGTGATGGCAGCGGCCGACGAGGTGGGTGCACCCGTCATCCTGCAAGCCAGCGCTGGCGCCCGCAAATACGCGGGTGAAGCGTTCATCAAGCACCTGATCCAGGCTGCCGCCGAGATGTACCCACACATCCCGCTGGTGATGCACCAGGACCACGGCACCAGCGTCAAGGTCTGCGAAGGCGCCATCGGTCTGGGCTTCGGCTCTGTCATGATGGACGGCTCGCTGATGGAAGACGGCAAGACCCCGTCCAGCTTCGACTACAACGTCGAGGTGACCCGCAAGGTGGTCGAGATGGCGCACAAGAGCGGCGTCACGGTGGAAGGCGAACTCGGCTGTCTGGGCAACCTGGAAACCGGCGACGCCGGCGAAGAAGACGGCATCGGTGCCGTCGGCAAGCTGGACCACAGCCAGATGCTGACCGATCCCGAAGAAGCCGCCACCTTCGTCAAGGCCACCCAGCTCGACGCACTGGCCATTGCCATCGGTACCAGCCATGGCGCCTACAAGTTCAGCCGCCCGCCCACAGGCGACATCCTGGCGATCAGCCGCGTCAAGGAAATCCACGCCCGCATCCCCAATACCCACCTCGTGATGCACGGCTCCAGCAGCGTGCCACAGGACCTGCTGGCCATCATCAACCAGTACGGCGGCCAGATGAAGCAGACCTACGGCGTGCCGGTCAAAGAGATCCAGGAAGCCATCAAGCACGGTGTGCGCAAGATCAACATCGACACCGACATCCGCATGGCGATGACCGGCGCGGTGCGCAAGTTCCTGGCCGAGAACCCCGAGAAGTTCGACGCCCGCGAGTGGCTCAAGCCCGCCCGCGAAGCCGCCAAGGCCGTGTGCAAGCAGCGTTACCTGGAGTTCGGTTGCGAAGGCCAGGGCGCCAAGATCAAGGGCGACAGCCTGCAGGTCGTTGCTGCCAAATACGCCCGCGGCGAACTGGCGCAAGTGGTGCAGTAAAGACCAGCCCCTCCCTGCGATAATTGCAGGCCCGTCGACAAGCACAAGCGCTTGCGGACGGGCCTTTTCTAATTCTGGATGCCATGACCAATTCCCTGCACACCTCCACCCTGGGCTCCCTGACATTGCTTGCGCGCGGCAAAGTGCGTGACAACTATGCCGTGGGCGATGACCGTATCCTGATGGTGGCCAGTGACCGGCTCAGTGCTTTTGATGTCATCATGGGCGAACCCATTCCCGGCAAGGGCAAACTGCTCACGCAGATGGCACTATTCTGGTTTGACAAGCTGGGCCCAAAGGGCATGAATATCTGCCCCATCCACCTGACTGGCGAGGCTCCGGAGAGCGTAGTGACGGCAGCGGAAGTGCCCCAGGTGGAAGGCCGCTCCATGCTGGTCAAGCGCCTCAAGCCCCTGCCCGTGGAGGCCGTGGTGCGCGGTTACCTGGCCGGCAGCGGCTGGAAGGAATACCAGGAAAACGGCGCCGTCTGCGGTGTCAAGCTTCCTGCTGGCTTGAAGAACGCCAGCAAGCTGCCGGAGCCTATCTACACCCCCGCCGCCAAAGCCGCCGTGGGCGACCACGACGAGAACATCACGTTCGAGAAAACCGTCGAGATGATTGGCCTGGACCTGGCCACCCGCATCCGCGACATCAGCATCGCCATCTACAAGGCGGCGGCCCAGTTTGCGCTGACCAAGGGCATCATCATTGCCGACACCAAGTTCGAGTTTGGCCTGGACAAGGACGGCACGCTGACGCTGATGGATGAGGTGCTGACGCCCGACTCCTCCCGCTTCTGGCCACTGGAAAGTTACCAGGAAGGTACCAACCCGCCCAGCTACGACAAGCAGTTCGTGCGGGACTGGCTGGAGCAGGCGCAGGTGGACGGCAAGCCCTGGAGCAAAACCCCACCGGCCCCGCGCGTGCCCAACGAGGTGATCACCCGAACTGCAGCCAAATACCAGGAAGCGCTGGAACGGCTGACCACCTGAGAGATGCACGCAGGGCTTGACCTGTCGCGGGGGCGCGCAGATACTGCGCCCAAACGACTACCGGCATGTTTTGACCGACCCCACTGACCTGCCTGCCACCCCGCAGGCGCCCATTGCCTACCTGACCGAGCCGCTCAAGGACTTGGCGGCTTGGGTGCGGTACTTCAGCGAAGCCGAAATCCCTGTTCTTGCCGATACCGCCATCGCCCTCGAAGATCTGCGTGCCAGAGAAGACGATGTGGACCCGGGCATGCTTGCAGCCGTGATCGAGGCCGATCCCCTTCTGACCATCAAGTTCATGGCCCATGTGGCCACCAAGCGGCGACCAGGCGATGTGACCGAGACGGAAACCGTCATGAGTTCACTGGTCATGACCGGGGTTGCGCCTTTTTTCCGGAATTTTGGTCCCCAGCCCACGGTGGAGGACCGCTTGCACGACCAGCCCGAAGCCCTGGAAGGCCTGCGTGAAATCTTGCTGCGCGGCAGCAGAGCGGCCCATTTCGCCATGGCGTTTGCGGTGCACCGTGGCGACACCGACGTGTCGGTCATCCACCAGGCCGCCTACCTGCATGATTTTGCGGAAATGCTGATGTGGTGCCATGCGCCCACCCTGGCACTCGATATCCGCGCCAAGCAGCAGGCCAACACCACTCTGCGTTCAGCCAACCTGCAAAGATTTGTCTACAACATCGAACTCGACGACCTGCGCCAGGCCCTCATGAAGCTGTGGCACCTGCCGGCCCTGCTGGTGCGCATCTCGGACGGCAAGCACCCCGACCACCCCAGTGTGCGCAACGTGGTGCTGGCGGTGCGCCTGGCACGCCACACAGCCCACGGCTGGGACAACGCCGCCATTCCCGACGATGTCGATGAGATTGCGCAATTGCTCAATGCGCTGCCGCGCGTGGCGCTGGCATTCCTGCGCAAGGTGGAGCCGCCGCCGTCCTGACCCGCTGCGGACCGCTTACTTTTTGACCACTTCCAGGCTGGTCACGATGTAGGTTCCGTCACCGCGTTCGGCGTGGAAGCGCACAGCGTCACCGGCTTTTACTTTGGCCAGCAATGTGGGGTCGCGCACCTGAAACACCATGGTCATGGCGGGCATGTCCAGGTTCTTGATGTCGCCGTGCTTGATGGTGAGCTTGCTGGCCGCTGTATCCACCTTGCGGACTTCGCCCGGGGTCAGGTCTGTGTTGGTCTGGGCTACCGCACCGGCGGTCAGGGCGGCGCCGGTGATCAATGCAGCAAAGAAACGTGTCAATCGGGTGCTTGTCATGGGAGAACTCCTCTAGCGGTAGGTTTGAAAAACAGAAGTGCTGCCATTTCTGGCAACCAGCAGCACGTCGTACGTGTCCTTGCGGCCCTGGTAGATCGCGCCATCCATACCGGGTGAGCCTACGGGCATGCCCGGTACGGTCAGGCCAATGGCCTGGGGGCGCTGGCGCAACAGCCGCAGGACCTCCCTGGCTGGCACATGGCCCTCAATCGCGTATCCCGCCACCATGGCGGTGTGGCAGGACCCCAGCGCCACTGGAATGCCTACAGCCGCGC
>Ga0208694_1004774_pt1 | contig 11999 bp, 10 predicted proteins | sample AD_UKC078_MetaG_FD_184442 | JGI IMG/M metagenome (GOLD analysis project Ga0208694, IMG submission 184442) | Active sludge microbial communities of municipal wastewater-treating anaerobic digesters from USA - AD_UKC078_MetaG (SPAdes) (version 2) | ecosystem: Engineered > Bioreactor > Anaerobic >...
CTGATTATAATGTCATAATTATTACTTTTAAATAATTTCCGAAGCACATAAATTCTTCTCGCCGCATAGTATAAAAAAAGAAAAACATTTTTTGTAGTGGGAGCCTTAATGTCAATAATTTGTCCGTCAAATTTATGAACATGCTCGTTCTTAAACAATGCCATTGTTAAATTATATTTATTCTTTAATTCTTTGCTCAATATAGATTTCTGGCGTTGAGTACCGCCATCTCCCATATTTGAATAAACAAAAAGAATTGATTTTTTATGCATTTCTTTCTCCATGTTGACATTAACACCAATTATAATTATAAATCAATAAATTCTTTGTTTCTAACCTTTGAAAAATTTAATCCATATCTTACTGGGATTATTTTATTCAATAGTCATGACCTGCCATTAATTCTAATTCATAATTTATGGTAAATTACTAAATAATTCTTTACACTTTTTTTGATTAAGAAATTCTCTTGTTAATGAAGGATTTCTATCAACCTATGAAAGTTATGGCAATTATCGTTACTTATGGACAAAGAGCTCATCTCTTAGCTCGTGTAGTTGAAGCTGCAATAAAAGAAGGGGTTGAAAAGTTTGTAATTGTCGATAATGATTCAAGTCCGGAAAGCAAAAAGAAGATTGAATCTATTTACCGCAAATATTTTCCCAAAATACATCTCGTATCAAATAACTTAAATGAGGGATCCGCAGGCGGATTTTCTAAAGGTTTGAAAACCGCAGTTAAGTATTCAAAATACAATTTTTTCTGGCTATTAGACGACGACAATATGCCGCAAAAACAATCACTTGAAAAATTAAAAATTGCTTATTCCTATCTGGGGAATAACTATAAAAATATTCTCACATCGTCAAGAGCTTCTTCAAGAAGGCAGGACTTAGAAGCCCTTGTTTTGGGAAAAAAAAGGAAATATGATGATAACAACATTTGCGGATGGACAATAATTAATTGGATAAGAAGTTTTTTTCAAACTATTAAATCCGAAAAAACTAATTACTTCATGCTAAGAAATGAAATTGCTCCATATGGCGGATTATTTCTTAATAAGAGAGTTCTGCATAAAGTAGGGTATCCAAAAGAAAAACTATTTGTCTATGCTGATGATCATGACTGGTCATACCGAATGACAAAATGCGGATTTTCTATTTCTCTATGCAGTGAAAGTAAAATTGAAGATATTGATAATAGTAAAGTTTCAATATCAAAAAATAAGATATATTATCAAACAAGAAATCACACCTGGCTTAGTAAGCAATATATTACAAACAAATTTGCCTTTTTCATTAATTGTTTAGCATATTTTTGTCTATATATTTGCTTGAAACACTTTCTTAAATGTCTTTTTTCGCCCAATTATAAAAATATACCTTATTTAATTAAGGTTAAAGCTTTTATTGACGGTTTTCGACTAAAAATTGATTAAGAGTCTTATAAAACAAATATCAATTTGATAAATTATTCTGAACCGCTTTTTAAATTTATAGAGGTTCTTATGTTTTCTTTTACAGAGTCTGAATTTTCTGACCGCCTAAACATCATTAAAAATTTTCTTTCCGGCAAAGGAATCTCTGCCGCCGTTTTCAACCAGCCGTCTGAGCTTTATTATTATTCAGGTTCGGTCATTCCGCTTTATCTCATCATACCGGCAGAAGGTAACGCTTTTATTCTTGCGAGAAAGGGAGATCAAATGCTCAGAGAAAACGTTTCGCATATTGAAACTCTTTTCTTTACAGGAAGCACTGATCTCAAAAAGATCTGGTCAGACAGAAAACTTGATGCTGCATCAAAAATCGGATTTACTCTTGATTCAACATCATATTCATCAGTTGAAAGAATTATGAAACTTTCTCCTTCAGCTTTACCGTATGATCTTTCCTGGGATGCAAGATTTATCAGAACAAGAAAAAGCCCTGCAGAAATAGAAATTATGCTGCAAGGCGGCAAAATTGCAGCGAGAATTCCCGAAATAGTAAAAGAAAATTTCGTTATAGGAATGACAGAACTAGAAATCAGTCTTTTCATAGAAAATTATTTCCGGTTGAACAAATCAAGCGGACTCAACAGCAAACAGGAAGCTCTCGTAGTTTCTCCAGGCGTATGTTCATCCGGAATTAACACGCTCTCAGGAAATAAATTTGACGGAATCTGTTCAGGAAAAGGTGTTTCTCATGCCAATCCTTTCGGAGCATCCAATGACGTAATCAGGGAACATGATCCTATTATTTTTGATTATGCATTCATTCTCGAAGGTTACCATCTTGACATCACAAGAATGGCAAGCATTGGAAAACCGGCCGATAAAGTAAAAAAAGCATACGAGGCTATGCTGACAATTCATAAAGAAATCATTTCCATGATAAAACCCGGAGCGATATGGGAAGATATTTATTTTCACGCTGAAAAAAGAGCTTCTGAATTCGGTTATTCAAAGGAGTTCATGGGACTCGGTTCCGACAAGGTTCGTTTCGTAGGTCACGGAGTTGGACTTCTTCTAGATGAACCTCCGTTTCTCGCTCCGAAAATGAAATATGAAATAACAGAAGATATGACAATCGCTATTGAACCTAAAGTTTCACTCGAAGGAATCGGCGTCGTCGGAATTGAAGATACTGTACTGGTTAAAAAAGACGGTGCGGAAATAATTACTCCCGCACCACATGATTATATTATAATATGAATTTTCTTTGATTTAATAGAACTTTACCAAAGATAATCCGTATGTATAATTTTCACTTCCACCCCAGTCCTTAAATACAAGATAAATGCAATTCTCATTGCTTATTGCATTTAAATAATCGACTGAATAAGACGAGAAACCCTGTCCTCCGATGTAATTCCATTTTCCGGAAAAATATTTCATGCAGGAACATCTAAGGCTTCCTCCTCCAACTTCTTCTTTGAAAAAGGCAAACAAAGAACCCTGACAGAAAACCAGCTCTCCGTTAGTAGAAGACATGTTTCCATAACATGGCAGGGAACCTAAATCTTTCCAGTTTCCATTTTTGAAAAGTTTGACTGCAGGCTTTGAATTAATTGTTCCGTCTCTGTATAAAACAGCAATCCCTTCATCAGTTTCCGCGAGTTTAGGATATGTGCCTATATCAGAAGAAATTCCCCTGCTGCCCAGATATTTCCATCCCGACACAGAATCATAATATCTTATTGAAGTTTTTCTGCTGAAAGATTCGTCACAATATGAAATGTAAACAGTTCCGGATTCTGAAACTAAAAGATCAATATCAGAGGCATCACCCTCGCTGGCAACGGAATTTCCAAGTGCTTCCCAAACACCTGTTTTCAGGGAACACATGTAAACAACAGCTCCGCCTAAACCATAATCTTTACAAGCAGCGTATATCTTGCCGTTATGAATTTTAATGCTGACATAGTTTGCGGTATCGGAAGAAATTCCTTCAGCTGAACCAAGATAGCTCCAAGATGAACCTGATCCGCTGTATTTAAGCACTACGAGTTTCCCGCCTACAGCAGCACTCCTCATTGCAAGATAAACATTTCCCGAATCATCTGTCGTAATTGATGTAAACATAGCCTTGTCAGAAGAGGTATAAATTGTTTCCCAGGTTTCCCCCGAATCTTCAGACTTTAATACCAATGGCGAATATTTTGTTCTTGATGAAGAATATTTTTCAGAAATATATACACCGCAGGCGACATACATTGTTTTGCTGTAAACAGCTATTGTCGGATCAATTACAAATCCTCCGGCAAAATTTGTTTTTATGTAAGAAAAAGCAGGATTAGCATTTTGATAATTTACTGTAATCGATTTTCTTTCAGCAAGTACCGAATTTTTATCCTTTATAAAAAGATACAAAACCCGTGAACCGTATCTTTCTTTGTCCTGCAAAATATAATGAGATGGTTTCTCAGTTTGCCACCTAGGGTCATCCCTTAACGGCATTATAGATTGATTGTCATCTTCCGGTTTTTTTTCATGAATAAGATAACCGGTAACTTCTCCTTCCGTTTCGATAGAAAATGAAATATCAGGTGAAGTAGTCGGACTATCTCCTTCTATTTCGAATAAAACTATCCTTGCTAATGACTCGGGATCTTTTCCGTAGTTCTGCTCATCGCATCCCATACTAAGCGCTGTAGTCAGCACAAATAGAGACAAAGCTAAAGTCTTTTTCATTATTTTCTCCTGCAATCGCATATATTCAAAAACCCCTTTCAGCTGATTCAACAAAATTGATCAGCAAATTGGTCTTTGTACTTAAAGATTATGCGAAAACAGAGCGGTTCGATTTTTGGCATGGTATCCCCTTTTTGTTTACGCGACAAAAATTGAACAACCGTCATGGTATTCGGACTCCGGATATGATTGAAATCTACCCGTTACCGTAGCGCGACTGTGTCCGGTTCTCACGGACTTCCCCATTTCGAGGACGGTTGAATACTTGCAATGTTTTAATTACCGGTTAATAAGTCTATAAAAAAAATCCGAAATAAGACCATATTCCCATTTCACGAAAAAAAGCATAATCCGCTTGATATTAATATTTTCCTGTGATACTCTAAGTTTTTCAGAGGATAATAATGCAAACAATGGATAATGATCTCCTGTTTGAAATTTTAGAAGGGATCTCTGATGGTGTTTACTTCACAAACATTGAGCGGCAAATAACTTTCTGGAATTCCGGAGCTGAACGCATCACAGGCTTTTCGAGAGATGAAGTTGTTGGCAGCAAATGCTCAGATGACATTCTCCGGCATATAGACGACTCTGGAAAAATTCTTTGTCTTGAAGGATGCCCCCTTCAGGAATCTATTTTATCCGGAAATCAAGTCTCAGCAAATGTCTATGTTCACCATAAGCTTGGACACAGAATCCCCATTCATGTAAAAGTAATTCCAATACGTTCTTCTGAGGGAAACATTTCCGGCGGTGTAGAATTTTTTTCTGAGATAACCAGCCAGCACTCAATGATCGAAGAACTTCAGCTTTTAAGAAAAGATGTATACTTAGACTCTCTTACCGGAATGGGAAACCGGCATTATGGAGAAATGATTCTTGAACAGCTTCATCACAAATTCAAAAAATATGGAACAAAATACGGAATAATATATTTAGATATAGATGATTTTAAAAAATTCAATGATACTTACGGACATGATACCGGAGACTCAGTTCTCCGGGCAATATCACAAAGCGCGATGAACTCTTTACGAAAACTCGATGCACTTGTTCGATGGGGAGGAGAAGAATTTATCGCAGTAATTCCGAACTGCGACTTTCAAATTCTTAAAGAAATAGGAGAACGTATACGGATACTCGTTGCTAATACTTTTCTCCAGGTAGAAAAGCAGAAAACTATTTTTTTTACGGTTTCTCTTGGAGCCTCATTGATCGCAGATGATCTTAGCATTGACGATCTTATTAAAAATGCAGATACTAAACTTTATGAAAGCAAGAAAAACGGGAAAAACAGGCTCACTATATGATAGTATGGGATCAGTCATTAAGTGTCGGCATTGAACAGTTTGACGGTCACCATAAAGAATTAATCCGTATAATCACTGAACTACACAATTCAATGACACGTAATGAAAACAGAGTTTATCTGAAAAATCTCCTTTTTGAACTTGTCAGCTACACCAAATATCATTTTACAGCTGAAGAACGTTACATGCAAAAATATCACTATCAGGAATACGACCAGCATCACGACGAACATATCAAACTGACTTATCAGGTTGAACAGTTTTTGGAAGAATATTCCTTAGGCAAAAAGGATATAGATATTGAACTTTTTGAATTTTTAAAAAAATGGCTTATCAATCATATCCTGGAGACTGACAAAAAAATGGGAATATACCTGCAAAGAGCCGGACTTTCGTGATTCACCAGTCGATCGGAAAATAATCTTTCAGAAATTTACCGCACCAGTGTTTTCCGGTGTTTATACCGTCGAAAAGCGGATCCAAGACACGCGCGGCTCCGTCAACTATATCAAGCGGCGGCTGAAAATCATGCAGTTCCTTTTTTAATTCCGATAAATGAGCCGGATCCTCATCCGTTACCCAGCCTGTGTCAACGGCATTCATATAAATTCCGAATTTTGCAAGACCGGATGCGGAAGTGTGAGTCAGCATATTTAATGCCGCCTTAGCCATGTTAGTGTGCGGATGACGGTCAATTTTCGTGAACCTGTGAAATTTTCCTTCCATTGCAGAAACATTTACAATATGTTTTTGTCCGGTAAAATCGCGTTTCATCATTTCCGATAAGCGGTTACAGAGAACAAAAGGCGCAACCGCATTTACAAGCTGAAGTTCAAGCATTTCAGACGTCGGAATTTCGCCAAGCCGGAGACGCCAGCTGTTTACCGTGCGCAGATCAACCTGCTGCAGGTCGGCATCGAGCTTCCCTGTCGGGAAAACAGCTTCAGAATCAGGAGAATAATCATAGGCATAAGGAATCTGCGAAAGCTTTGCCGGAGCTCTCAGACCGATTCCGGGATTTTTTTCTTCCCATTTTACCGGAATGTTTTTTTCTTCTGCAGAAGCTATTTTAGAAAAAGCATTCAGTCTTCCGGTACAATCGTGATAATGCGAAAGAAGAAGAGCCGCATCAGCATGAAGTTCAGCTGCAGATTTCATTTCATTTTCAAGAAGATGCGCATAAAATCCCGGAGGGCGGCGCACTGTCTGCGCGGCATTGTTTATCAGTATATCCATCCGGTCATAATTCGATTCAACATAACTGCAGAAAATTTCAACGCTCGGAGTATGTCTGAGATCAAGACCGTAAACATGAAGACGGTCTTTCCATTCATGAAAATCTTTTTCTTTCGAATACCTCAAAGCCGAATCAGCCGGAAACCGTGTTGTAGCAATTACACGGGCTCCCGCACGCAGAAGCATCAGAGCTGCGTGATAGCCTATCTTTAGACGAGAACCTGTTATTAGAGCGGTTTTCCCTCTCAAGTCTGCCGACTGAAATCTTTTCGAATAATTCAGTTCCGCACATTCCGGACACATGGAATCATAGAAAAAATGAAGATCAAAATATTCTTTATCGCAGATATAACATGTTTTCGGTGAAGATAATTTTTTTATGAATTTGCTGCTGTCAGAAAGTTCAATCTGCAAGGGAGCTGAAAACACAGAGGATTCTCTTGCGCTTCTGATTCCGGTCGCGGCATTTGCCGAACGGACTTCTTTTCTCTTTTCTTTCTTTCTATTAATCTTTGCTTCTTTTTTTCTTTTTCTGTCATCATTTATATCAGGACGGGATAATTTTCCCGCAGCCTTTATAAGAGCTATTCTCTTTTCATCCGGCACTTCAGATAGAAAGGAACTGTTTTCAAGAAGAGTGTTTAGTACTTCCGTTACTTCTTCAATTTTCTGAAGAGAAGGTTTCTTTATATTGTTATCAGCAGACATTTAATTCCCGTTTTTATTTGAACTCGTCAAAAAGATGTTCGAGCCCGTTAAGTTTAATTTCATACGCTGCAGCCATCATCTGACCGAGCTCTCCTTCGGGCAATCCTTTTTGTTTAAACCATATATAATATTCTTCGGGAATATCGATGAGCCGCTTACCCTCATATTTTCCGAAAGGCATTCTGCAGGTTCCTATTTTCAAAAACTGCATTGGATCAGAAATCAATTTATTATTTCTCCGCCTTCTTGTTTTTAAATGACAGAATATAAGTCAGACCGTTCTCCGAGATGATATCAACACTTCCCTGCATCTGTTTTTCTATAATACTGAAAATCGTAGTCATTCCGAGAGAAGCAGTCTCACGGACATCGAAATCTTTGGAAAGACCTTTTCCGTCATCGGATATTATAAGAATCAGTGAACCGTCTTTTTCTTTTTTTAATGAAACTGTTATACGCCCTTTTGCTCCAGGCAAAAAAGCATGCTTGAAGGAATTTGTTATAATTTCATTGATTACAAGTCCGAGCGGAATAGCCGAATCAATCGAAATTTCTGTATCGGCAATTTCAAAAACAACAGCGATATTGTTATTTGCAGCGGAGTTATAATTTGCAATCAGAGAAATCAGCTCTTCAATATATTCTTTAAAATTTATTTTTGAAAGATTTTTTGACTGATAAAGTTTCTCATGGACAAGCGACATAGTCTGTATTTTAGATACGATGTTCTTCGCGAAAGCGGAAACTTTTTCGTCTCCGATTTTGCGTGATTGCATCTGTATAAATGAAGAAATTATCTGCATGTTGTTTTTTGTTCTATGATAAAGCTCTCTTATCAGAGTTTCTTTTTCGTTCACAGACGCAGCCAAAGCTTCTCTATCTTCGATCGCGGAAGTAATATCCTTACACAAAGATACTATAGAAAGAAGCTTTCCTTCGTCTGAAACAATAGGGGTATTGGTCCATCCGCAAACTATTATCTTTCCGTCTTTGCGCGAGTTTTCAATAATTGTATAAACGCTTTCTTTTTTATCCGCAATCATCTTCTGTATTTCTGAAAAATGAACAGAGGATGTTTCAGTCATCAAAAATCCGGCATTCCGCCCCTTTACGTCTTCTTCTGTATAACCGAATATTTTCTCAGCTGCCGGATTAAATTCAGAAATAATAAAATTATCATCCCATTGTATAACTCCGGTGGGAGTATTTTTTATATGCGATCGCAGTTTGAATTCTGATTCACGAAGAGCTTCTTCAGTCTTTTTTCTGAGACTGATTTCTTTGCGAAGCTTTATTATCCACATAAACAAAACAAAACAAACTAGCGCGGCGGAAAGAAATATTTTCAAGACAAGACTGTAATCAAACTTATGCTCATATCTTATAGGAACCCATTTATAATAAATAGCATTTCTTTCTTCTTCCGTAATCGAATCCAGTGCTTTTTCAAGTATCCGTGCAAGTATCGGCCAATCATTTCTGACTGCCATAGCCTGGGCATTTATATACGGAGCTTCACCGGCAATTTTCAAATTATGAATTTTGAGCTTTGCCATATAATATCCGGTAACAAGCATGTTATCGATAAAAGCAAAAGCTTTTCCTTCACTTAAAGCGATCAGACCTTCTTCGGCACTGTTTACTTTAACAAGATTAATCTTCGGAATATCTTTTGCAATCCATTCTCCCATTGCGTATCCGTCAACCACAGCTACATCTTTGCCTTCAAGCTCCTTTAAAGAAGAAATATAGGTCACATCAGAATGAGTAACAATAACAATCGGAATTTTCATGTAAGGCTTTGTAAATTCCCAGAACTCAAGCCGTTCGGGAGTTACCGTTACGGATGTGGTCATATCAATTTCGTGTTTTTTCAGGCGGGAATAAGCTTCCTGCCAAGAAAGTCCCGAAATGCGTTCAAATTTGATGCCAAGCCTGGATTCAATGACAGTCAGATAATCATGGGTTATTCCGGCGCTTCTTCCTTCTTCATCAGCAAATTCTACAGGCGGCCATCCCGGATCCTGAACAACTGTTATTTTTTGATGTGTTTTCAGCCATTCCCTTTCCTCCAAGGAAAGCCCGATACTTTCTTGAGCTGAGAGTTTAATCAAAAAAACACTGAATAAACTCAAAAAAAGAGTAAATAGCGCTTTTTTGGATAAATTCATATTATGTTGCCGTTTCATATTACAGATTAATTACATTTTTCATTAATAGTCAAACCAAATTAAATCTATTATGTCTTGACACTCAAAGTTTTGCTGTTACTAAAGAACCATGAAAAACGTACTTTTTATTTCAATCAGCGTTATGCTGTTTTTTTCAGCCAGCGGATGCTCAGATACTTCTTTCGGCAATGACTTATGGGATAATGTAACATCCTCAAAAATTACATCTGACAAACAGATTACTTCTTTTACCATAAACGGATATAAGGCAAGAATAACCGGCACTACAGTTAAATCAGTTCTTCCGCTTGGAACATCTGCTACGTCACTAGCACCTGTTATAACTCATAATGGTGCCGCAATTTCTCCCGAATCCGAAACAGCTCAGGATTTCTCCAATCCAGTAACATATACAGTAACCGCCACAGACGGAACGACAGAACAATATACTGTTTCGGTAACAGTTCTTGACGCAGCCGGAATGAAAAATGCAAATCTCTCCGTTCTCAGAGTAAAAAAGGGAAAGCTTCAGCCTGCACTAAATGATTCCATAAAGGATTATCTCGACGCCCCGATTCCTTTTTCTGATTCCGCAAATCCCGCGTATAATGACAAACAATCCAATTCGCTTATAGCAGATCCCGAAATACTGATAGCAACCATGAAGATGGAATTAGAAAGTAACGGAAAAGTTTCCGTAGAAAATGCCACTGAGCATGTTTTTCCGGAGATAGAAGTGGGGCCTAATAAGGTGACTATCATAGTAACTGCCGCCGATAAAACAACAACTAAAAAGTATACTGTAAACATGTACCGTGCGATACCGATCTTTAAAACCGGCGCAGAAAAATATGACGGTATGAATGAATTTGAAGATGCTGCGACACAAAGAGGCGTCAGCTGGCCTAATCCAAGGTTTAACAGAAGATCAACAATTTTAATAGATGCAGGTATTGAAAAAGAACAAAACTATATCGAAGATCATTTAACTGGATTAGTTTGGCTGAATCAAACTACTGACAATTCTATAATTTTGAGAGATCCATATAGTTATGAAGATGCTGTGTCAAAAGTTTTTGGAATCCCTCAATTAGGAAGTTCTTTATATGAATGGCGCCTTCCAAATATTCGCGAGATTAGAAGTCTTGCAAATTATTGTAAAAACGGCAACAATTATCTTAACGGTGTTTTAGATAACTTCAATATAAACTATGAATATTGGTCATCTACAATTTTTACGGGAGAGACTAATAAAGCTTTCTCTTTTGAAACAAAAAACAACCGGTCTAATATAATAGATGATATAACAGTTGAAAAATATTTATTTATAGTCGGAGGAAATTCTCAAGTTTTACCGGCAACAGGACAAAAACAAACTGATCCTTATATACTTGGTGATGACGGAAATTTACATAGAGGTGTCGTATGGCCGACTACTCGTTTTTATAAATATAATGAAAATGAAAACAGTCCCATAGTTGATAATATGACCTCTCTCATGTGGTATCCTTCTTCCTTTTTTGTACCTGCAGAATCTGAAAATTTATGGAATTCATCTTTAACTACAGTAGATACAAAAAATCAATATGGTTTTTCAGACTGGTTTATTCCGAACGTGAATGAAATTGAAACTTTAACTAATTACTCTTCTGATAGTCTTGATTGGCTCAATTCGTATATTAACCTCAATAGTACACCGCTATGGACTTCAACATCCTTCAGTGAAGTAGAGGCATATGCTCTTAATTTTAATGCTCAGTTTATTTCATATGGATATAAAGATTCTCTTAGCTACTACGTTCTCCCCGTTCGTCAGGCAAAAATAATAAATTATTAGGACAACAAAATGGTAAAACACATAGTAATGTGGCGCTTAAAAGAAAATTCGTGCGGCAACAGCAAAGAAGAAAATAAGAAGCTGATAAAAGAAAAACTCGAAGCACTTGCCGGCCGAATTGAAGGACTCATCAAAATTGAAGTCGGTTTTGATTTTTCAAACACTGAGAGCAGTTATGACATCTGCCTTTATTCGGAATTTGAATCAAAGCAGGCGCTGGATAACTATCAGGCTCACCCCGAGCACAAGGCTGTTATGCCTTTTATTCTCGAAGCGAGAACTGACAGAATCGTAACCGATTACGAAATATAATTATTTTCTCTCGGAATTTTTTCCGGAAAGAGCCGAACTGACATCAGAAATCTTTTTCTTTTCGGAAAAAACGCTTCTTCTGAAAAAAGATGCCGTTTTCATTGCGCGGGAAACTGTTTCCGCGTCTATGAGACCATCTGAATTCAATCTTCCCCATATCTCATGCGGACCCTGACCTATTCTCCAGAATGACACATTGCGGATTTCTTTTCTTCTGTATAGCTTAAGTTTTTCCGATAAAGAGAATTCATTGT
>Ga0208694_1004776_pt1 | contig 11995 bp, 14 predicted proteins | sample AD_UKC078_MetaG_FD_184442 | JGI IMG/M metagenome (GOLD analysis project Ga0208694, IMG submission 184442) | Active sludge microbial communities of municipal wastewater-treating anaerobic digesters from USA - AD_UKC078_MetaG (SPAdes) (version 2) | ecosystem: Engineered > Bioreactor > Anaerobic >...
CGAATCCGCAGGTCGGGCGTTCGAGTCGCCCCGGGCGTACCAGAACACGGTATGGGCCATTAGCTCAACTGGTAGAGCAACTGACTCTTAATCAGTAGGTCCCAGGTTCGAGTCCTGGATGGCCCATAACATTATCAAGGACTTACGTCATTGTTTGATGTAAGTCCTTTTCATTTCCTGCTCTATGTAACCGCTGTGTAACCAACGCCAGACAATAAAAGCCGTCTTGCTTGGCCAAGTCCCCATTTTTCGCCATCACCTGCCATCTGTCATTGAATATATTTATTGTTTGCGCAATGTGGCACGATTTTGTGGGGGTTTGCGCAAGAACCTACAAGCAGGAAGGACGCGGCCTTGGCTTCTTTCAGGGCCTTTTCAATTGAGTAATACCGGCATTATTGAAACTCTGGTAAATATCCGACATGATCTTACGAGAATATCCCATAGATCTTAATAATTGCGCATAAATAAACTGTAATTCACCTGTGGCCAGTTTTCCCTTTATTACAATGTCTGGGTTTCCAATCAATTCAGATTTATCCAGCATATAAGGCCTCGTTTCGAAGTCAATTATACAATCTTCATCGAAGCAAGACGTACCGGCACAGAATTTATGATGGAAGTGATTACAACACTGTCCACCAGGCTCAAAATGCCTTCCCTGTGTGGTTGTTGTAGGAAGATACGCAATGACTGGCACGGAAAAGGGACCTGTATCACCTAAATATATAAACCATCTTGCCTTGATTTCACCCCCATATTGGGGGTACGGAAAATTATCCCAACGAAATACAGTCCCTACATCCAATATTACTTACCCCCCAAAGCACGATATGTTAGGTATATCTCTTCGGGGTAAGTCAATTCTTCCTCAGATTTTAAAAATAGATTGTTACTATAGGTCGAAGCGTAATCGATAATCGAGTTGGGTTTTCTGGCGTAGGCTTCTCTCCACGCCTTTATTTCTTCATGGCTGGCGTCGCTCATGATCTTCGTATCGATAAAACGGTCTGCGAATATCTCAATGAGCCTTTTCATTAGACTGATTTCGTAACGGGAAAAATAGTCGAGGTCAGGACTTCTCCTCTTTGGCCTTATTATCATCTGCCCCCCAGGCTTTTCTATACGCTCAAAAAGTGGGCTTTGAAGACGGTCCCTGTTGTCATATATTTCTTTGGGAACCGGCCCCCGTGGCATGGCCATGTATGTTAATCCAAGCACCGGCTGCCCGGTTTCCTCAAGGCTTTTGAAGTCAAGAAAAGCAAGGTATTTATACAAGGATGTTTGATATAAAGGCTTCCTCGTCTTCTGGATATGCTCTTTAGCAATAAAGCTTATCGCATTATCGATTTTCTCTTGCTGGTAAGGTATCACTTCTTATCTCTCCATTTACAATGGTTCAGTCAAACGGTATGGAGATTACACCATCTCTACGTCTCATATATAATCATTCATCGGTTGAATCAATAGGGGTCTTTAACATACATCGTATGTTATTGTAATAATATATGATTAAGCGATAAATGTCTGAATAAGCATTCAGTCTGCGGAAGAATATGGGCTCCCATTTCCGTACTGATCGCCCCAACCGCCGCCTTCTGCGACTCGCTGAGGTGCCTTCTACCCCAAAAGAGCCCGCCACAGCCTCGTGGTGGCATTTCTGAAGGTAGAGCAGGGTGATTGGATGGACTGAAGAGCCCCGGCGCGGGGAGAAGCCGCACCGGGGCGAGCGGGTGTTATTCGGGGTAAACCCGGGACACACACCGCTGGTCCCAGCAGAGGGACCGCCCCTCTGCCCTATCGGAAACAGCACCGAAGCGCTTTCGCTTTGTAGCCTTAAAAGGGGGAAACCCCCGTTTTATGTTGCGCTTGTTCAGCCGCTTGCGTCTTGATGATCTTCCCATCTCGTTACCTCGATTGAAAACCTCGGGAAGCCTTCGCCCCCCGAGGCTGTTTTGTTACTTTCGCTTTGCCAAGGTCACAAACGGCCCCACTGGGTCTGCACCCTTGTAGGGAGTAATGGGCACCGCAAGCGAAGGCTGACCGTCCACTCGATAGACGAACCGCAGCACGCTTTCGTCGTAGAGAAAACGCACATGGATACTCAGGTCTGTCTGAATCCCGCCTTTTTCGGCCAGGATGTAGCTGGACAGGTCCGCAAGGATTATGTCGCCTCGTTCACCCAATTCACTGCACTGCTCGATCGGGATCACTGGCCTGCCGAACAGCACAGAATAGGGCTCCTGCGAGGCCCCGCCGGCCGGAAGATAAACCGGAGCGCCTCCGTCGCCCACCATCAAGCTCATGGTGAAAAGCTGCGTCTCAACTTGCTGATTAACGAGCCAACACGCGGTTTTGCGGTTTCGTGCCGGCATCCGGCTGTACATCTTGACGATGTTCTCAAAAAGAATCGTGCCCGCCGCCTGGCTCTCCTCGGCCTCCACCTCGACAAGGCAACCGGAGTTCAAAATGCCCAGGGGCATCCCTGCCCCGGTGCCGTTGATGATGCTGTCATCCAGCTGAAACCCGATCTCATCGGAAAACGCTTGCGCGACCACGGTTTCGAGAACTGCTGAATCTTGCAGAATTTCGTCTGTTAGGTAACAAACCCCGACCAATTTCTTGAGATTCAGCTCAATCTGGCGAAATTTCGGCTTGGACGCGGTCGCCTCAGCGCCCTCGGCGAGCCAAGAGGTCTGAACCCCGCCCCACCTGCTGCCGGAAACTCTGCTCGTCTCGTCCGGTGCCGGAAGCCGAATAGAGTTGGCCCCCGAAGTGATTGAAATTCTGTTGCATCGTGGAGCCAAAATTCCAGTTTCAAAAGCTCCGCGTAAAAGCCTCTCTGAGAAATCCTGCTGAACCAGAAAACCTCCGTCTGAGGGCACGGTCTCACCGAGGCCCGCTGCGTTCCACAGCCTGGGGTCAGTTTGCCCGCCCGGTGTGCCTGCGCGCGCCACAGCCTGCAACTGCTCGCCTAAAGTGGAAAAGCCCCCCCGTGGCACGCTCGCTGCTCGCCCGACCGGCCGCGTGACGGCCGGCTCGGGCAACTGGTTTTTGAGATCGTCGAGCAGGGTTAAAATCTCGGCTCGAAAACCGCGCTCCTGCTTGTTCAGGGGCCTCGTGCGCTCGGTGGCCGCTAAGTCGTCAAGACTGTCTTCTAAAACAGTGATTTTATTGCGTGTTTTTGTGTACATGATTGCTCCTTCAAAGTTTTTTGTGCTGCTGTACCGCTGCATCCCCAGGCTCCTGCCGGGTCAGCATCCCGCTGAGTCCGTGGCAATACCCTGATTCCACAGCCTTCCACCGATGACCGCCCGGCATCCCGCCGACTGCGCCTCCGATGGGCCGCCATGCCGTCCGGGGTTCCGCAATGCCTGCATCCCGCAGGTTCACTCCGGAAAACCCGTAAGATATGACTTCACAACCCCGCAACGTCCCGCTGCATGGGGTGCGCCTATATAGTGCATTTCCACTATTCATTATTTAGGTGCCGCCATCAGGCACAGAGATTTGTACCTGTTGATCTGAAACCGCCAGACCGAGCCCTCGGCCTCAAGCCTGCGGTTCTCCTGGTCGCACCATGCCTGTTTTCGAGCGAGCGACGCGTTCGGCCCGGGTCGCCGAAGGGCTCTTGTCCGTCTAGGTTTCTGTGGCATGGCTCCTCTCCTCCTCAGTACAGCCTCGGCGGTCTGCTCTCGCCGGGTGTCTCGATGTCCAGGGCTAACTCCCTGATAATTCTGCAAAAAAGAATCCTGTTGTCCCTGATAGCCTTTGCCGCCGGGTGCTCTTTTAGCCCTCCATAACGGTCAAAAATATACATCCCGTCTATTTTTATCTGCCTCTCGCCCAGGTCGATGTCGTCCAAGCTCGCGGCCGCCAGAGAGAGGCGCGCCAGGTCGTGCGCCTCTTCAAGTGCGTATTCACTCATGACTTCCTGCCAAAACTTTTTGCCGGCGGCCCCGAGGTCTGCCGGTGCTTCTTTGATTTTCTTCATAATCATCTCCTCAACTTGTTTAACCGGGGGAGCACCCGCTAAAACGCGACTCCGGTGCCGGTTATGGTTTCGTCCGGTCCCGAAGATTGGCCCCCCCTCCCCCTGGGCTCGGTCAATGCTCCGTCAGGCCATTGGCCGCCTGAACCTGTTGCAGCCACCTGACCTGAGCATCGCCCACCTGCCGAAGCCGCTGCAATTCGCTGAAAATTTCGGCCAAAAGCTGCTGGTATATGTCAGTAAACTCGTCGGCTGTTTCATAATTTTCCGCCAGAAGTTCAAGGGTTTCGAGCTTTTCACTGAAACTGAATGCGTTCATCTTTTTTCTCCTTTGTGTGATGAAATTTGATCACTGGCCCCCGCCGCTGCCCAGCAAAACGCCGTGACCGGTTGCGATGAAGCCCGCCGGATTGCTCGGGTAAGCTCAGGATGGGGGTGCCCGCAGCAGGACCAACCGCGTAGAAGTTGGTTGCCGGCGATGGCTTTTCCGAGAAGATAATAGTGGCAATTACCGCAGCGCCGATTCATGCCACGGGGCCCTGGTCTTCCCATTGTTCTCTCAGTGGTAAGTTCATCATGTTTCCTTTCAAAAAGTTTCCAGTTTCCTCCCCCCATAAAGGGGGGAGAGGAAACTTTACGGGCGAGTTTTCTAAGAAGGAAACCGCAGGAAACCCCTTAGATGCTTGCTCTGCTGGCAGTGAGTTTCCTGAAGTTTCCCGAAAGTTTCCGGTTTCCTCCATTTTTACGATTCCTTGTAAACCCGCATGTATCCTTGCTTTCATTGGTTTCCTACTTCGTCCGATTTTTGAGGATGGAGGAAACTCCATCCTTTCGGTGTCAGTTCGCCTCTTTTTGACAGCAATCCGTCAGCAATGAAGGTCTTCTTGAGCTTGCTCACATACCCCTTAGACAGCCCCGCCATCGCACAGATTGCCTTCTGGTCATACCCGTCTGAGAACAGCTTCAGGCATTCCTTCTTGGTCTCTGTTTTAGGATTGGCATGTGCAAAGCAATAGTGCCTGCCATCCTCTCTAGGTGTCAGCTTGAATTCAGTATCACCGATAAGGTGAAGGTCCTTTTGTGGGATTCGATGCTTGCCGAAATGGGCTATGAATCTGCACCCGTCTTCAGGCGAGTAATCAGAGGGCTTCAGCAGCTCGATTGATATATCTATGTTGTCTTCCCGGCCGCTCGTGCCGCGCTGCGTTCCGCTCTTGCCGGCATGATGAACCATGGCAACGGAGATGCCCAGGAAACGAAGCTCAATTAGCCATCGGTTGACCGGGTCCCATTCCTGCTTTGTGTTCTCATCAATCCCTGGCGTGAGGGATGCTAGGTTATCGAGGAACAAAACTTGAATACCAAAATCAATGAGGAGCTGCTTGAGCTTCTCCCGCCATTCTTCATTCATGAGGTGAGCACGTGGTAAGCCTAGCTGGTAAGCTAGCGATTCAGAGTATATATATAACGGGATGCCTGAAGGCACATCGAGCATCTCAAGCCGGTCCTGGATGTCAGTGACCATCATTTCAGCATCGAGGTACAGGCAATAAGTATTTCCTTCACCTTTCCATGGGCCGATTTTCCCCCCCGCGCTAACGGCAACAGCCAAACTCAACCCAAAGTTGGTTTTTCCCACTCCCCTGGCACCACTGATAAGGACGATATTTCCACGCCAGATAAACGGCTTGAGGTAGTAAGTTCTTGGTTTTTCTGTCAAATTCCTAAAAGCCTCTGCTATGAGGATTGCATCCTTGAGGTCTTTTTTTTCTTCTGTGGCAGTCTCTTTGCTCGCCTCGGGTGCGCTGTTTTTTACTGGTGCTTTTGTCTGCCTTGATTTATCGGTGCTCTGTGGTGCGGATCGCGGCTCCCTCATGCCCGCCTCGATGCCGCTCCTGATGGTCGCCCGGGTTTCTATTCCAGTGAGGCCTTTGGATATCGCCACCCCATACAGAGCAGCCTCTGCCTGCCCCTGGTCCAGTTCACCGCCCGCCACAAGCTGGCCGAGGGCGAAGGCTGACCGATTCAACTGGTCGTTCCTGGTGCCGTCCGGGGACCGTGAAAGCCTGACCGTTTCGGCCAGCAAGGCCCCTTCTCCGTACCTGCTGGATGGTCCCGCCACCCCGCCGCTCGGTGCAGGCTTCGAATTGCTCATAGCGAGTTCTGCCAGCCAGCCAGGGGCCTCGGCGTATGTGGTCAGCGAATCCATTTGTAAAACCCCCCTGATGGGTGTGGCGACGGTGGAAGGATCACATACCCACCATCTCCCCTGACATCTACCCCTGCCGCGACTTTTCCGGCAGAATTGTGAATCGCCCGTCCGTTCCACTTAAAAAAGTATTGCGAGCCGCCGCCCCCGGTGCGCTGCTTCATGGTAGAGGGAAGTTTCCCGTATTTTTTTTCAAGATCGGCTAGGCTTACAAAGCCGTCAGGACCGCCCGGCTTCTTGTCAACGTCCAAAACCCACCAGCCGTTCACCGGGCCTGTCGGTGCGCCTATGGATGCATCCGGCCACCTGGTCCACCACTTCCTGATTTGCTCAAGGTCGTTGCTCGCGTCGTGGAAACCGTTTCGGGTTTTCGGGCCCTTGTCCAGGTTGCAAGGGAAGACACTCCAGCCATGCCGGGCATACTCTAGGGCGTGTTCCAGAAGGGGCTTGACAGTGGCACGATTGTTTGCTAGGGTAACACCACTCCCGTAAGTCGCTTCACACCCCTCAACGCCCGGCAAGGCGCGGGGTGCGTCCTGGGTAAGCTGCTGTGATTGGGCAGTCATGATTACCTGCCCAACAGCTGCATGATTTCCGCAACAGGCCACAGAAGCCGCCGGTTAGGTAACTTGAGCGGCTTGATGCTGAGGTAATGCCCATCGACACACAGGCCGCGCCTGATCGTCTGGCCTCTTACCCCAATCAACCGGGCAAAAACACTGGTTGCGACGTGCGTGGGCCCGCCCGCCGGAAGAGTATTTTTCATAATCATAATATGCCTCCAGATTTTTATTTTTAATCTAGAGGCATGATAGATATTGGTTTTCGGAAAGTGGCGGGCATTCTTCCTAATAAAATTAATCGATTGAACTACCGTTTAATTATTTTATATATCGTATCCCTTTTCCTCCATAATATCGGGTCGTTACGGTATTTTTCTTCGAGTTCTCCTGCAACCCGCCAGCGGGTGTATGAAGGAAATTTCCCCCAGATCCTGGCCGCGTCTGTCTGCCACTGGTCATTCCGCGCTAGCAGGCTTTCATGGGTAGAGCCTTTCTTTGCACGCCCGCCATGGGCCGCAGCCTTAATGGTCTTGATGCCCCGCAGGGTGTCGGGTTCAAGCGGCCGTATGTCCATTCTCTGAGCGAGGGCCCCCAGGTGAAAGGCCGCCACCAAAGCATAGTCTTTCTCTTCCTCGATAGCCTTCCAAAGGCGCGCTATTCTGTCCAGCAGGTCCTCCGCATCTTGTCGTCTTCGACGATTGCTTTCTTCGACATTCTTATTCCTCATCCGGCCCGTGGGCAGTTCAAGGATTGCCCGTGCGTTTGCCTCCAGGTCATCGAGCAGCCCCTTGATCGTGCTGAGTCGCCCGGCTTCGCTAAGACAAGCCTTCAAGCCGGCCTCAAATTCGGGTAAAGGGGTGTCCTTCCTGCTGCATGAAGCACGCTCCCGCCTGAATATGCCGTCGCGCTGTGTGTATCGCTTAACGCCCATTTTCTACCCCCCTCATGGCACCCAGAGGAATAACCTTTCTCTCTGGACTGCCGGCAGTGACCCCTTCAAGGTATTTTTCCCACTTCCGAAGAGCAGACCGCTTTTCCCTGGTGTAAGCATGCCGGTCGTAATGTGCCGCCTGAACGCCGCTGATGCCATGTGAAAGCAGCTGCGCCCTGATGTCCCGGCTCACGCCCAAACCCGCCAGCATGGTTTCACAAGTTCTTCTTATATCGCGAAGGTCAAAGGCCTCGCCTTCGATCTTGCCCGCTATTTTCGCAACACGCGGCCCGGGCACACTTATATGGATAGGGGTTTTGGTTGCCGAAGGGAAAAGAAAACTGGTTCCTGCCGCTTCTGCCCTCCGGGTAAGCTCCGAAACAATGCCCGCCGCGACTGGGGCTAGGGGTAAGAGGTGTTCCCTCGGCTCGGCTCTCTTGCCTTTCGGGTCCCATATTCGGAGTGTCATTGTCTCCGGGTTCCAATCAGAAACCTCTGCCCGCAGCAGCTGCGCCATTCTCTGCCCGCCCGAGTACAGAGCAAGTCTTAAGGCGAGATCAACCAAATCATCCCCCAGGCTTTCGATATAGGTCCTGAGTTCCTCCCGGTTCAGCGTTCGATGCCTTGCCCTGACAGGGATTGCCGGGATGGGGTCAACAGGATTTGATTCTATATTGAACTCAATAAAATCGGCAGGTAATTTTGCATCGAAGGGTGCTCTTCGTCCACAGCTATATGCCGCCGCCAGGCTGCTTCTGAGGACCCCCGCTGTTCGCTCTTTGCCCTTCTCCAAAACGCGCCGGATTGCTGCTGCCACGTCGTGCGCCGTAACGTCCTTCGCCGGTTTTCTTGCAAGGCCAGGGTCCGCTTCCACCAGATGAACCTTGACAACGGACCGGACGCTTGCAGCGGTTCTTTTCTTTCCCTGCGCATCAAGGTGCACGGCATACGCCTCAAGAAGTGCTTCCAGTGTGTATTTCTTGCTGTCTTCCGCTTCGCGCCTTGCAGCTTCAGCAGCAGCTTTTTTTCTGTCCTGCGCCCGCTTTTGTTCCCGCGCCTGCTCTCGCGGGTCAATCCCGCGGTCCAGAAGGATTTGAAGCCGCCGGGCTTCTTTTCGGGCATCATCAAGCTGCCATGCCGCACACGATCCGATGGTTTGCCGGATAGTGGCATTATCCAGCTTTCCCTGGAATATAAAAGACTTCGACCCTGAAGCCGTGACCCTCACAGCGAGTCCGGGCCCTTCTGTGTCCCAGATAAAAAGCTGATTGACGACCTTGCCGGATCTCGATTTTCGCCCGGCGCAAGTAGCCTGTTCGATCCGTTGGTTTGTTAATCGAATTCGCTCCATTCTTCGCCCCTTTCCGGTTACACCATGTAACCCTGTTCTGTGTAACCGCCATGTAAACCCTGTTCCTGTATAATCGCCATGTTACCCCCGTTTCTGTGTAACCGCCATGTAACCCATTTCCTACAATACAAATCAATCTTAGTCAATAGGTAATTCGGTGATTGTTGTTGATTTAACTATGTTTGTTCTGGTTACACAATGCGGTTCAACGTTATTAAATACAGGCTAAAACTGACTCTTAATCAGTAGGTCCCAGGTTCGAGTCCTGGATGGCCCATTAATTACGGACGGGGAGCAATCAGCTCCTCGTCCTGATACATATTCGTCTGCAGCAGATATCGCTCGATCGCCAAGAAGACCTCGACGATGTCCGGGTCGAACTGGGTGCCTTTGCCTTTGCGGATGATCGAGACCGCCTGTTCATGCATTATCGCCTTCTTGTAGCACCTGGTGGAGCGCAGGGCGTCGTACACATCTGCAACCGCTGCGATGCGTGCGCACAGAGGGATGTTGTTTCCCGCGATGCCGTCAGGGTAGCCTGTGCCGTCCCACCGCTCGTGGTGGGAGCGCGCAATGTCGACACCCGCATGGATCAGCATATTGTTCCGGTACCTCGTCTGGACCGTCTCCAGGGTCTGGGCACCGATGAGGGTGTGCCTCTTCATTATCTCGAACTCGTCCGGGTCTAGCCTGCCCGGCTTCAGGAGGATTCGGTCCGGAATGCCCACCTTCCCGATGTCGTGCAGGGGGCTTGCGTGGTAGATCGTATGGATGAATTCCCGGTTTATCTCGGTGCGGTATCCCGGGAATTCGGCCAGGTTTTCGGCCAGGAGCCAGCATAACACCTGAATACGGTCGAGATGGTTGCCGGTGTCGTCGTCCCGTGATTCGGCAAGCTTGGCCAGGGCCAGGATGGTCGCGGTCCAGGAGTCGGTGATCTCCTGCGTTTTTTCTTTGACGATCCGTTCCAGCTCGTGATTGTGATTCTCCAGCACGGCCTGCATCCGACGGAGCTTCAGATGGGTCTGCACCCGGGTGATAACCTCGCCTGCCTCGAAGGGCTTGGTGATATAGTCCACGCATCCCAGGCCGAAGGCTGTGATCTTGGTTCCGGCTTCGTGCTTCATGCTGATGAAGATTACCGGCACATCGTGCAGTCGCCGGTCCTTTTTCAGGTGCCCGCAGATCTCGAACCCGTCCATGTCCGGCATCTGAATGTCGAGCAGGACGAGATCCGGCGTGTTCTCCCGTGCCCATATCAGGGCCTGCTTTCCCCGGGTGAAGGCAAAAACAGCATATCCCCGCCCCCTGAGAATATCTTCAAGATACTGGAGTGCCGAACTTGAGTCGTCGACGATCAGGATCCTTTCTGCACGAGGGTTTGTCTCCACGTTGCCCTCCTTTTATTGTATGTGCATCTTTTCCTGCCTGCCGTATCGCGGCCTGGGTATTTCAGGGCACCGCCGAAACCCCTGGGCCGCCCTTAAAAACAAAAATGCGGTTATCTGCGGCATGCGCACGTAAACGCAGGAATCATCCATTGTGAACAAGGTATTTTAGGCGCGTTTCTTGTCATGCGCGGACTTGACGGTTGGCGATACCGATATACCGGTGCGATATACACACACAAACTCCCGGGCCCAGGCGCAAGCTGCGGGATTTTTCATGGCACGAAGCCCGGACCAGACCACGAGATCGTTTCCGTCCCGGTGGTTCCGAACGATTCCAGTACCTCTGTCTGCTCCGGTCATGATGCATTCTTTCAGTGCGCCGAGAGGAAAGTCTCGATCAATGCATCCACGAGGGGCTCGGGACTGCCCGATAAGCGGGATGCCGTCCGTGTGACGGATCACCTTCATCGTGCACCGGCGACGATATTCTACAAACATGGCTCCCTCACGGATGCATTGACCAGTGCTGCCTTTTTGTGCCGCGCCTGTGCCGCTAACCGGCGTTTTCCACGCTGTTTTCGCTTTTCTGTGGTTCACCGGCCATGCTCACCAGGGCCATTTCGTCGGCAGAGAAGATCCTGTCGATGTCAAGGATCATCACGAACTCCTCGTCGCGCTTTCCCATGCCTTTGAGAAAATCGGTGTTCATACGGGCACCGATCTTCGGCGCAGGCTCAATGTGTTCCGGCTCCAGCTCCATGACCTCGTGCACCGAGTCGGCCAGCACGCCCAGAACGGTCTGATCGCCATCGATATCGACCTCGCCGATGATGATCCGGGTATGCACGGTCTTTTCCGTGTCCTTGATCCCGAATTTCCGGTTCAGGTCCACCACCGGCACCACCGCGCCTCGCAGGTTGATCACCCCTTTCATGAAGTCCGGGGCCTGGGGCACCTTTGTCACCCTCGTGAAATCGAGCACCTCTCTGACCCGGGATATCTCCAGGGCGAATTCTTCCTCTTCGAGCTTGAACGAGAGATACTGTCTCGTTCGGGTCGCTGTTTCCTCGCTCATATTATCCTCCCATCATTTGCACGGCTGCTTCGTATTGCCGAGCAGCCCCTGTCTCTGTCATCTTAAAGGGCGGGGAAGGCCGGGCCTCAAGGAGAAGAGAATCGATTTTGCCCGGCCCCCCCTGCGTCAGCAGCCCCACGCTGCTTCAATAACGTTCGAACTCGCCGTCCTTGGCGTCGCCATTCATATCCAGGTGAATGCCACCGCCCTGCGAGCTGTCTACCGAAGCTTTTTTCTGCTCCGGGAGCTGCGCGTATCCGAGGGCCTTCTGTGCGGGATGATGGTTTAGCGCGGTATGTCCTGGCGTAGCCGGTGCCTTCCTGGCTGCGAGGGCAGCCTTCCTGGCATCGTCTTTTCCGATCTTGAAGAACGCGATGGTATCCTGGAGTTGGAGGGCCTGAGAGGAGAGTTCTTCAGCAGTGGACGACATTTCTTCGGATGCCGAGGCGTTTTGCTGGACGACCTGGTTGAGCTGCTGGATGGC
>Ga0208694_1004777_pt1 | contig 11987 bp, 10 predicted proteins | sample AD_UKC078_MetaG_FD_184442 | JGI IMG/M metagenome (GOLD analysis project Ga0208694, IMG submission 184442) | Active sludge microbial communities of municipal wastewater-treating anaerobic digesters from USA - AD_UKC078_MetaG (SPAdes) (version 2) | ecosystem: Engineered > Bioreactor > Anaerobic >...
CGGATACCCCGGCGTATATCAATCTCTTTCCGAATTATGCTTCTCCCGATCAGATGAATGTGCCGACCTACGAAGAATATGTGGAGACTTTTATCGCGACGGTCAAGCCGGAAATACTCAGTTATGACCACTATGCGCTGATGGAAGGGGGAGTGCTCCGGAACGGCTATTTCAGCAATTTGGAGACCATCCGGGCGGCTGCACTCCGTCATGACCTCCCCTTCTGGAATATCGTTCTTTCCAATGCGCACTTTAACTATATGGAGCCCACTGCGGCAGGTTTCCGTTTTCAGCTTTATACGACCCTTGCCTATGGTGCGAAAGGAATCTGCTACTTTACCTATTTCACGCCCACAACAGGCAATTACCGGCTGGGTCCCATCGATCAATTCGGAGACAAGACGCCGGCCTGGCATATGCTCCGAAATGTCAATCTGCAGCTGCACCGGATCGGTCCTGTTTATATTACGCTGAAAAGCAAAAATGTTTTCCATCATCCTAATGTGCCGGATGGCTGCAGGGGCATGGAAACAAGCTTGTATCTGTCTCATCTGGAAGGCGGTGATCTGATGGCGGGCGAGTTTGAAAACCCGGAGGGTCAGCCTTTTGTTCTGGTTGTAAATAAAAGCCTGCATCACTCCTGTACAGTGGAGGCGGCATTCAAGGAAGGCAACAACATCCTGTGCGTCAATGCATGGACAGGTCTGATTCATGCCTGGCGGGGCGAACACCGGTGGCTTGCGCCCGGGCAGGGCATGTTGATGACCATATCAAGGCTTGAAGAGTAAAATAGTCCGGTGCCTGTCGTCGTACAAAAACAGAAGGAAGACCTGTCATGAAAATGCTGACACCCTTTTTTACAGTCCTGTCTGTCGCGCTCTTTGCTGCTTCGCTGCTGTCGGCGCAGGAATACTGTGCACTGGAAAAAAAGCTGATCGAATACGGCTGGGATGTGCCGACGCCGGAGTATATCCGTGACAATATCCGGGAAATGGAGAAACGGCCCTTTGACGGTGTTGTTTTCCGGTTGAAAGGCGGGGGGAAAGTCTTGGACATCACGCCGATGACGGAAGAGCATTACGCCGGCGATTATGCGGCTGTCGCCGAGATTGCCTGGGACAAATTCACGGATAATTTTGTCATTATGTGGGCGGCAACGGAGCAGGATTGGTTTAATGATGACCATTGGGCGATCATCGAGAACAACACAGCGCTGGTTGCCCGTGCGGCGAAACTGGCGCATTGCAAAGGAATCTGCTTTGATCCTGAGCCCTACGGGAAAAATCCATGGAATTATCTGGAGACAGAGCATAAGGACTCCCGAAGTTATCTGGAATATGCGGGACAGGCACGAAAACGGGGCGCTCAGTTCATGCGTGCCATTCAGCGGGAATTCCCTGATCCGCAAATCCTTTCCCTTTATCAGTTTGCCCTTTTCGGCGAGTTCTGCAAGCCCATGGAACTGGAAAAACTCGTGGAAGATCTGAGTAGGCACAGTTATGCCCTGTACCCGCCCTTTCTGAACGGCATGCTGGATGCCGCCGGTGAGGGCACCGTGCTCAGCGACGGCAACGAAAATGCCTATTATTATGACCGGACAGAGCGCTATTACGAGGCCTATCATCTCATGAAACAGGGCGTCCGGTATCTGGTGGATCCGAAGTTGTGGAAGGTCTTTGATACAAAGGTACTGGCAGGGTCGTCCCTTTATGTGGATCAGTATTTCGGGATGCGTGCCGATCCGGTGCTCGGGCATAAAATGACGCCCGACGAGCGCTCACTCTGGTTTGAGCACAATGTCTATCACGCCTTGCGCAGCACAGACCGGTATGCCTGGTGTTACAGCGAAAAGATGAACTGGTGGACAGGGGAAACGGTGCCGCCCGGTGCAGATGAAGCAATTCGGCGTGCCCGTGAGAAGCTGAGCCGGGGTGAAACGCTCGGCTTTGACCTGGCTCCCATCGTTGCTGCCGCTAAAGAACGCCCCTTCCCGGAAGCACCAAAAGAAGAGGCTCCGCCTGCTCCCTGACGGATATCGGAGCGATATTTCCATTTTTTTGCGCCTTTATGCTATAATAAAGTGCGTATTGTTGGTGTTTGTGTGTTTCTGCAGAGAAAAAGCGAAGCCCGGCGACCTGCCGGTTCTCAAAAAAAGCGTGTTATATACACAGGAGTACCCGGAATGCCCACCCCTTATTGTGTTGACGATTTCTCACAAAGCTTTGACAGTCTCTACCGGTTGGTCATTGTGGCTGCCGCACGCTCCAACCAGCTTGCCAGTGCCGGTACCCATGGCTTCGGCAGCCTTGCCAAGCCCACAGTAAGAGCGCTGGAAGAAGTGATTGAGGGCAAACTTCAATGGGCAGATACAGACGAGCTCGATGAGCCTCCTTTTGACGAAGAAGAAGAATAAACGTCCATGAACCGTTTTTTCGCCGATAAAACGGTGCTTCTGGGGATTACCGGTTCCATAGCGGTGTTCAAAGCCTGCGAACTGGTTTCCAGAATGCGTGAACTGGGCGCCCGGGTACACTGTGCGCTCACCCGTTCCGGCGCTGAGATGATACAGCCCGCCACACTGGAGGCTTTATCAGGCAATCCCGTCATTACGGAGATGTTCGGCACCCGTACCGGTCATACCATCAGTCATATCGCCATGACACGGCAGGCAGATCTCATTATGGTTGCTCCGGCAACAGCGAATATTCTTGCCAAAGCGGCCCAGGGCATCGGTGATGACTGGCTGAGCACGGCGCTTCTTGCGGCGCGTTCCCCTGTCCTTTTTGCGCCCGCCATGAATACATTTATGTACACCCATGCCGCCACCCAGGCCAATATCGCTTTATTGAAAGAACGGGGTGTTTTTTTTGTCGGCCCGGCGCCGGGGCGTCTTGCCTGCGGTGAGGAGGGGCCCGGTCGGATGGCGGAAGTACCTGAACTTCTGGAGGCGGCGGCACAGGCGCTGCATCCGCAGAAAGATCTGGCGTCACTCCGTGTGCTGATTACCAGCGGTCCCAATTTCGAGCCCATCGATGCTGCCCGCTATATCGGAAATCGCTCTTCCGGGAAGATGGGCTACGCCCTGGCATTGGAAGCATTATGCCGGGGCGCTGCTGTGTGCGTCGTTTCCGGACCGGCGACGCAGCCTCCGCCCGTCGCTGCAGAGATCGTTTCTGTACAGACAGCCCGGGAGATGTACAACGCCGTTCTTGAGCGCCTTCCCGGCTGCGACATTCTGATCGGTGCCGCCGCGGTGGCGGATTATCGCATTGCACTTCCTGACCCCGGGAAAATCAAACGCTCCGACGAGCCGATGGCCCTGCATCTCGTTCCCAATCCGGATATCCTTGCCGAGGCTGCCGCAAAGAAAAAGGCCGGGCAGCGTTTTGTCGGATTTGCTGCGGAAACGGAAAATGCCGTGGAAAAAGCGCGGGAAAAACTGCAGCGAAAACAGCTGGACATGATTGTTGCCAATCTGATCGGCGGGGAACGTTGTGCCATCGGAAGCGATTGCGGAGATGCCTGGATTCTGACGGCAGGCGGCGTTTCTGAAGCCTATCCGCAGGTTGAAAAGGCGACTCTCGCCAAATATATCTTTGATCATCTTGTTTCCGGCTGATTCTCCGGCAGAACAGGAGAAACCATGGAGCATGCTTCGGGGTCATAAAAGAAAAAGCGTGCTGTTCCGGAACCGATCTTTCGTGTCTTATTCCAAACGCCTTCCCGGGCACCATGCTGCAAAACTTTGTTTCAGGGAGAAAGTTTCATGCGTATTGCTTCTTTTCTTTTTGCCGTACCGGTTGTTGCGATCATGATTGCCTCTGTGCCCGCCGGAGCCGAGGAAAAAGCATCTCTTGTCGAGCGGCTCGGATTTCACAAGGATGCCCGGGTGCTGATCATTAACGGTGATGATTTCGGCATGAACCATGCCACCAATATGGGTACTGTGAAAGCCCTGAAAGCGGGTGCCATGACTTCGTCAACCATTATGGTGCCCTGCCCGTGGTTTCTGGAGGCCGTGGACTTTGCGAAGAAAAACCCTCAGGCAAATCTGGGGGTGCACACGACCCTGACGAGTGAATGGGGCAAATATAAATGGGGTCCCGTGCTGGGCAGAACGGCTGTTCCGAGTTTATGCGATGAGATGGGCTATTTTTTTTCTGACGTGTTTTCCATTTACGGGGCATCGGATCTGGAAGAGGCTGACAGAGAAGTGCGTGCGCAAATTGATAAAGCGCTGGCGGCAGGCGTTGACGTTACCCACATTGATTCCCATATGGGTGCGGTTCAATATGAACCCCGATATCACGAGCGGTACATTCGTATCGCCGCCGATTACAAACTGCCCTGCCGTCTGCCCGGCAAAGAGATGCTGGCGCCCTTCGGTGCGGAATGGCTCCTTGATCTAGCCGCGGAGCTGAATGTGCTCGGTCCCGAAAATCTGTATCTGGATGAACCTCCTTCTCTTGAAGCGACGGAAAGTTACTATAAGGAGAGGCTGACAAATCTTCCGCAGGGGAAAGTCAGCGAAATGTATATTCATTGTGCTGTGGATGAGCCTGAAATCCATGCCACAACAGGATCGGCACGACGTCGTGTGGCAGATACGGATTTCTTCAGCGATCCCGGCACCCTGCAGTGGATCAGGGAGCAGGGGATAGAACTGATCAGTTACCGCGAGCTTCGCCACCTCCAGCGCGAAGGAAAAGCCATGCCCCGTGTTGAGCGATACGGGTGGGACTGAAACAGGCTGAATTTCTGATTGTAAGGCGAAGTGCTGAAGCTCCGAATTCTTTTCAGAAGCCTGCCGGTAACGCTTCATGCAATCCTGCTGTGGCAGGCGGTATACTATTGGGTATGCTGACTTCTCTGCTTATCCCGAAAATATCCAAAAGCAAAGCATTCATGCCCCTGCAGTGCTCTGTGCCGGGGTGTCTTTTCCTTTTGCTGTCGGCATTGCTTGCCCAGCCCGTCGTTCAGGCGCAAGTCGAAACAGGCGATGTCTGGCGTGATGCCACCTTATACCGGGATGAGTGGGGCGTTCCCCATGTATACGCCAACAATCCCTTTGCGATGGCCTTTGTTTTTGGCTACGCACAGGCGGAAGATCATGCGGAGAACATGCTGCTGGCGTATCGGCTTGCCCGGGGAACGCTGGCTGCCGTTCTGGGGGAGCCCTGGGCGGATTCAGATGCCTTTTCTTTGAAAATGGGGCATGTCCGGATTGCGATTGAAGCGTGGCCGACCCTGGATCCCATGACTGTTACCCTCTGTGAGGGCTTTTCCATGGGCGTCAATGCCTGGCTTGCCGACCACCAGCATGAAGCGCCTTCCTGGGCGGATGGCGTGCGCCCCGAGGATGTGCTGGCGTTGTGGCATGCTTTTCTCATGAGCCAGGCGCCCTTTGATCTCCCCGATTTGTTCAGGCGCGAGCCGGCATTGCCTTCAGCCAATGCCTGGGCAAGCGCACCGGAGCGGAGCGATGTCGGGGCTGCCGTGCTGGTGATGAATCCCCATCAGCAATACGATGGTTTTTTTCAATGGTATGAGGCGCATCTGGTGCTGGGCGGCATGAATATATACGGTGCAACGCTGCGCGGGCTTCCTGTCATTCTGCAGGGGCATAATGAATCGCTCGGCTGGGCGCTGGCACCGAATATGCCTGATTTCGCCGATATGTACCGGGAGGACGGCGGCGTGTCCGCACCGGTGCGAAATCCTAAAGACCCACGGGCACAGCTTCCTGATGTTTCCGGAGAGACGGCGCTGCTGCTGGAATACATGTCTCAGTCGTCCACCTATCTTGTCCGGACCGGCTCGGGGATGGAGAGCCGGGTGGTGCCTTCCTACATCGGCGAAAGAGGGCCTCTGTTTGAAGATCCTGCCCGCGGTCTGCACTCCTGGCTTATAGGCGGCTACCGGGAACTCAACGGATTCCGCCAGATCCTGGATATGGCTTTCGCAACAGAACTGGGCGCATTCCAGAGTGCATTGAACGGGATGCAGCTCCCCTGCTTTCATATCGTTTATGCAGACCGCCACGGCGATATATTTTATATTTACAACACCCGTACCGGCACACGGATCAATGAAGCGACGTTGACTCCGGGGGGGCAGGGTGCGCCCGAGCCTATACGCTGGTATGAACCTCAGACTTTCAAATATGCGCCCGTTGCCTGGCACCGGGTGATTCCGCCCGCAAATCTGCCCTATCTGGTGAATCCGCCCTCCGGGTATGTGCAGGCATGCGGCAATCCGCCCTGGACCGCAACGGAAGGGGCAGCGCTCAACCCCGGGCAATGGCCGGTCTGGCTTTCGGCGGATCCCGATACCTACCGTGCCCGGCGCATCCGCCAGCTGCTGCATGCAGGCATACGCAGTTTCCGGGATCATCAGTCCATTTTGTATGACGTGGTTGCCTCCGCCGCTTTTGACACGGTGCCGGCACTCCTTAGAAGCGTGGAAAAGCGTACCGATCTGACAGCCCAGATGCATCCGGATTTTCACGAAGGCATCACTCTTCTCCGGCAGTGGAACTGTATTGCGGAAACAGGATCGCCGGGCATGACCTTTTACCACCTGTGGTGGACGTTTACAAAAACACGTGCTCTCGCGCATTATCCCTCCGAGCAGGCGGTTTATCAGGCGATTGTCAGCAATGATCCTGCAGCGGAAGAACTGATGATCCGGGCGGTGGAAGATGCGGCACGTACCCTGCGCAATGAGTACGGAACCCTTCAGAAGAACTGGGGCGAACTCCACAGGATCCGAAGAGGAAAAAGAGAGGAACCGCTCCCGGGCGCTCTCAGTGGAGAGCCTCTTTTTGTGGCATCGGACACGCATTTTGAACCCGGAAGATGGATCAGCCGGTACGGCTACGGATTTGCCATGGCAGTTGAGTTCGGAGAGGAGCTCCGCGCTGTGAGTCTCCTGCCTTTCGGCACTTCCGAAAATCCCGCATCACCTCATTATGACGATCAGCTGGACATGCTGCTCCAGCGGCGTTTCAAAAAAACGCATTTCCATCATGATGATATCCTGCGTAATGCGGATCAGGCGATTGGAAAAAGTATTACGCTGCTGCCGCTCGGAGTGCCCGGTGCCATGACGCTCCACAGCAGCACTATCATGGCGGCACGGCTTAACAGCGCAGTTGAAGTGCCGGAGTCACTGCCGCCCGGGCTTGCCCCTTTCAGCCTGTACATGCAGGCGGAGCGAAAGCCCGAGGGGGTGCCCGTGGCGCTGGAGATCACCCAGATGATCCCCGGGGCGCTCTGCGATGCCGAAGGATTTGCGCAGCTTGCACTTTTCCGCTATGAGCCGGGGCTGGGCTGGCAGGCGATGGACTGGCAGACAGCCGATCCTTCCCGGCGGCTCCTGTACGGACGGGACAGCGCACTGGCGCAATGGTACGTAGTGCTTGGTCCGGATGGTCTTGTGAAATCAGACGATAAGGCTGCTGCGCCTGCGCCACTCATGCCGGAGAAATACCCGGTTGCATTGGATACACTGCTGGACGGACATCAGACTCAGCCCGTCATCGGTGGAGACGGCGCTCTTTTTGTGCCGGCGCCGGCTTTGCCGCCTGTGATGTCTGCAGAGCCTCCGCAGGAAACAGCGGGCGCAGAAAATACGGCGGAGACCGTTCCGGAAACGGCGCCGGAAACAATGCCGGGGCGCACGTTCAAATTGGAGAAACTGGAAGGCAGGGACGCGAATTCCGGGGGGCCGAAAGCACTTCGCGGCATTCCGGGGTTTCATTTCGGCCCCAGATCAGGCAAAGGAAAAGCAGCCGACAAGGAGGCGGAAACTGCCTCTGATGTCGGGGCGGCGGAGGGAACGAAAGATCGCGTTCCGGTGGAGAAGGGCGATGTGCGGCAGGAAGAAAAAACAGCGCAGCCGTCCGGGCAGGGGACAGCAATAGAAGCACCGGCACCTGTTCCGAAAAAAGAGGAGGAATCGGCTGCCAGACCGGAAAGAAAGCGTCCTCCGCTGCCCGACGTCATTCCGCAGGACCCCAATTTCCTTTTCGGACCGGCGGCAGGTGAAAAGAAATCCGGCTCAGGACAGCCTTCTCCGAAAGGCACCTTCAAACTGGAGCGATTGGACTGATTAATCTGCCGGCTAACGCCGGAACGTCCACTCTGCCTGTGAATATTTGTTGCGGGCAAGAAGGAGCATCGCCTCCTCTTCATCAGGAAAAGGCTGTACCGCAGGGGCACCCGGGCAGAAGGCGCGGATCAGGGCAGCCCGCAGCTGCTCCACATGAAAACCCAGAGGCTGCACAAAGGCGGCGTGATTTCTTGTTCCGCGGTATGCCGGGCGGTCTTCGGGCTCGATCAGATAATCTTCCATGTCGTCCGCATTCATATCATAGAGCAGCGTGCCATGGTGGAGGCAGGCATTTTTTTTCCGCCTTTGTGAATTGCCCGAGCATTTCATGCCCTGCACCGCCAAATCCGATACACCTTCCCGCACCGTCGATACATGCAGTGTTGCGAGGGCATCCGATACTTTGCCCAGAATATATTCATAAGAGGCATGAAGTGAAGACACTTCAGGCACTGCGTCATAGGAAAGGGCAAGTGCGTAATTGAGGCAGCCCGGCCCCTGAAGCACCGCACCTCCGGCAGAGCAGCGACGCAGGACAGGCATCGCATAAGACTGGCAATTTTCAAGGTCGACGACTTCCTCCACGCGCTGGCTCGACCCGACAACAACAAAGGGAACAGGGCTTTCCCAGAGCCGGAGGGTCGCACAGCATTTTCCCGATGCCGCTGTTTCAAGAAGGGCTTCGTCCAATGCAAGATTCTTTGAGGGCATGGCATAGCTGATATCCAGGAAGCGCATGAGTACAGATCCTTATATTTTTTTCGAGGCAAAGTATATCATTTATACGTGCCCGTTGGGAATGCGCCGGGAAAAACGAAGCGGTCTTGCAATGCTTCATGGTTTCTGTTTAAATGATACGGGACCGCCGTGGCTGTGTTGTCCCGCATCTTTCACAAAAAGGATTATCCCATGCCGAAAGAAACCATGACATCCCGGGAACGTGTGTTAAAAGCCTTGAATCACCAGGTGCCGGATCGTGTCCCCATCGATCTGGGCGGCAACCAGACAGGGATTCATAAATTCGCCTATGAGGCACTGCTTGCTCATCTGGGCCTGTCGGAAAATGTGGAGATCATGGATGCGGTGCAGCAGCTCGCACGCCCCTCAGAAACGGTGCTGGAACACTTTCATGTGGACACACGCTATATTGCCGCCGGTGCCGCTTCCGGTTTCGACGGAAAAATTACGACAGAAATGCGCGACGGAATGCTGTGGCATGATCTGGTGGATGAATTCGGCGTGCGCTGGTCTATGCCGGAAGCGCATCCCATGTACATGGACATCAGTTATTCGCCGCTGGCACATGCGTCGCTGGAAGACGTCAGGGAGTATCCCTTTCCAAGAGGCGATGATCCGGGTCGCTTTGAAGGGCTGCGCGAGCGGGCACTTGCTCTCAGAAGGGACACGCCTTATGCAGTGGTCAGCGGTATTTCCGGCGTTATCTATGAGATTTGCTGGTATATGCGCGGATTGGAAGCCTGGTTCATGGATATGATGACCGCGCCGGAGTTCTGTGAAGCCTTGCTGGATCAGACCTGTAAATTCTGGATGGACTGGTTCCGGGTTTTTCTGGATGAAGTCGGAGACCTCGTGGATGTCATCATGATCGGCGATGATCTGGCGGGACAGACGGGGCCCCTCTTCAATCCGGATATTTACCGGAGTCTCGTGAAGCCCCGTCATAAAAAACTGGTGCAGTATATCCGCAGCAGGACAAAAGCGAAAATCTGGTATCACACCTGCGGCGCATGCCTTCCTTTTATTCCGGACCTGCTGGACAATGGCATCGATATTCTGAATCCGGTGCAGATCAGTGCAGCCAACATGGAACCTGCACGGTTAAAAGAGACCTTTGGTGATGTGCTCAGTTTCTGGGGAGGCGGTATCAATGCCCAGCACGAACTCCCGCGGGTATCGCCGGATGCCGTGCGGGAGGCTGTAAGAAAAAATATGGAAATTTTCAAGCCCGGCGGCGGCTATATCTTTAACAGCGTCCATAATATCCAAGCAGGTGTACCAGGCGAAAATATTGCTGCACTGTATGCTGCCGCTTACCGCTACGGGTTTTACGAATAAGAGCCACGGGGAACGACAGAAGGTTTTTGAGGGGGCGGCGGCGGGTCTTGGGCTACCCGCCGCCAGCAAAACGGTAGGGCGGAATTGTAACCGCTGCCTTGCCAGGCGTTGTTCAGGAGGAGCACGGTTTCAGGATCAGACTTGCGCCCAGGGCTGAGAAAGGCGCAAGAGAGTGCCTGGAGGTCAGTGCGTCGGTTTCAAATTCCATCAGTAGTATACCACAATATATTGCGCATGTCAAGAGTTTTCCTGCAATAAAAAAATCAACATACAGCGTCAATCTGTTTTAAGTGACAAGATGCACACAATAGATTGTGTTTTTAGTGCCAATGTGCTCTTTTGGATCACGCAATATGTTGTATTGGATGTTGCGGAAAAGAAGAACACCCTGCAACGGGTGCTGCAGGGTGTTCCTGAATCTTCGGAAGGTGCGGGGCTGTATGACCCGTTGACCCTTATTCGGCAGGCTCCCAGGATTGGGGCGGCTCTTTGTCTTCATTGAGGGTATAGGCACCATCGCCTTTTTGGGAAATGTACTGGGCGCGAATGCTGAAGGTCATGTAATCGTCGCCTTCCTGCCAGCGTTCCAGAGCTTCGCGGGCTTCATTTTCGCTGATCCGGGCGTCTTTATTTGTATCGGCAGGGTGTTTTTCAAAGCCACGATTCAGGCAGAAACTGACGTTATCTTCCAGCTGCATGCCGGTGGAGTCAAGCAGAGAGTCGCTGCCCTGAAGTGTATTCAGCCAGGCGAAGGAGCATCCCTCTGCTTTGGTATTGGCTGGGGGGTCATGCTGAATGGTAATGGCATAGGTACCGGCTTCCACACCTTGGCAGCCGAAGTCGTTAATGACATACCTGTAGGCGGTCACTTCTTTACCGTCAACCGTAAGTGTGCCTATGGTCTGTTTTTCAGCGGCTGCGGTTTTGAAGAGCGCAAATTTTAATTGATCCTCGCCCTCGGGTTCATCGTCTTTTTCGTTATCAACAACAAGCAGGATGACTGTGAAGGTAGCGTCTTCTAAGACACAGTCGTTGCCGTCCCCGTCGACTTCCACGCCGACAAAGGAGACACCGCATATCTTCTCTGCCTGACCCAGTTCAATGATCTGTGCAACGAAGGGAATGTCTTCGTTTACACTGGACATCTCGCAGGGGTAATACTTGGGGACATAGCCTTCGGCATCAAAGGGAGTTGCCGGGTTTCCGATAACGGTGCTTTCCGGGCAGCTGAAATAGTCCGGCGTTTCTTCTTGGGCGGGTGCACTTGAGGACACAGCGAGAACAAGGGCGGTCAGCGCAATACACCAGAGCGGGAAATGCGTTTTCATAATTCTTTTCCTTTAACCGTGACAAGTTTTTGGCACAGAGAAGGTTTCAGACAACCCTGAAAATATCCGTGCCACCTAAAAACGCGCCTGATCGGAAATTTCGATGAAATTTCTTTCAATATTAGTACAGACTACCACATATCAACAAATTCTGTCAACCGCAGGCGGGCGGAGAGAGACGCACCCGACCGCAAGCTGTCCGGCTGATAATTCTACCAACGGGCGAAAGGAGACGTTACATACACAAAACAGTATGGCGCCTGGGGTAGGTCATTTTTAAAAATAGGGGATTAATGAAATTTGCATTCTCCTGCAAAAAATTGATATACTTAACCCACTCCAAATTCCGCGATAGCTCAGTCGGTAGAGCGGGTGGCTGTTAACCACTAGGTCGCAGGTTCGAGTCCTGCTCGCGGAGCCAAAATTCAATCCGCTGATTTCAGCGGTGCTTAGTTAACGCAAGACCCCGTG
>Ga0208694_1004784_pt1 | contig 11970 bp, 9 predicted proteins | sample AD_UKC078_MetaG_FD_184442 | JGI IMG/M metagenome (GOLD analysis project Ga0208694, IMG submission 184442) | Active sludge microbial communities of municipal wastewater-treating anaerobic digesters from USA - AD_UKC078_MetaG (SPAdes) (version 2) | ecosystem: Engineered > Bioreactor > Anaerobic >...
ATTCGTGCCGGGCGGTATCGCGCCCTTTGTGGGGACTGACCCGTCCGCTTTGCGGCGTCCTGAATGGCGGGTTGGACACCACCAGGTCAAAACTGGACACCGGATGGAGGCGTTTGTGCTGCAGGATATCCTCACCATGGATTTCTACCTGCTGTGTCAGCCGGTTCTGCAAAGCATTGTGACGGGCAAGCTCTGCCATCTCCGGATTGCTTTCAAAAGCGCAGATACGGGCATCCGGGTAAACCCTGGCCAGCATTAGCGTCATGACCCCGCAGCCGGTGCCCAGATCGGCAATCCGGTGCACATCAGGGGAGCCGGAGGCAAAATCAACCAGCAGCAGCGGATCCAGGGAAAAACGGTATCCCTGTCTGGGCTGGGTGATCTTCAAGTCAAAACGTTTGATCTCGTCGATGGTAGTCATAAGCGTTGACCGTGTCCTTTAAGTTCGGTTCCCGGTCAACGGACACGAGTCCCGGATTTTTTAGCCCATTCGCGTAACAGCATGGCTAAAAACAGGGCAAAAGAGGCCAGGGTGATATACTTGCCGACCTTGAACGGCAGCGGATCAAAGACAAACTCGACCTTGTGCTTGCCGGGCGTCAGATAGACCCCGCGCAGGATGTGGTTAACCGGGACAATGTCTGTTTCCTGGCCGTCAAGATACGCCTTCCATCCACGGCTGTACTTTTCTCCCAGTACCAGCAGCGCATTGCGTCCTGTTTCCGTATCCAGTGAGATATGTTCGCCTTCGTATCTGCTGACCATGACCTTGGCGGGAAGGATCTTTGAATGCCCCTGGTCCATGCTGAACGGGGGCGGCGTTTCCACCAGCGTTGTGCGGGCCGGGTTGAACTGCGGGGTCTGCATAAGTTTCAGCGTCTGTTCCGACGGCAGTTGCAGGACTTCTTCCACAATCCACGCCTTGGGTAGTACAGAACGGTTTTCCAGGACAATATTGTTTCCGTCGGGAGAGGTGAAGACCGGCTGGTATTTCTCCGGTATTTTGGCCTGCTCTTGCGCATAATGTTGCTGGTTATAGACCAGATACTTCAGGTTGAGCATGTCGGGGACAGCGGAGTCCAACTGCAGGATATCCAGTGTTTCCTGCCAGCGTCTCTGCTGTACGGCGTTGGATGTGTACAGCACCGGGATGCGGTTGGCAACGTAATGCATGGGGTCGCCGCCATCCATGGGCAGTGTGCGGAACAGCTTTGTATCCCTGCTGATAAATTCCATGGCCGGTGTGGCCTTGTGCATGATGTCAGGGGGGGCATCCACCAGAAACATGAATTTGCTGTCTACCCGCCATACATCGGCTGTATACACACAGATCAGCAGCAGGGCCAGCAGGGTCTTTTCCCGCCATTTGCTGCCGAAGATGACCAGCAGCGCGCACAGCGATGCTGCCACTGCGGCCAGGCCGGTTTCATAGAGCATGTTGTGCCAGCGCTGCATGACCAGTTGTGGCCCGGCCTCGTATCGCGTCGGTTCGGACAGCAGTTCGATCAGCAGCTCAATCCATTTCAGCTTGCCGGCATGCAACAGTCCCAGAAAGAGCATGATCGTAACCGGCAGGGCAACTACAACGGCCAGATATGTGCTGAAACCCCTGTGCTCCCTGGTCCTGCGGTCCATCAGCAGATCAAGGCCCCTGGCAGAGAGTATCCCCAGACCGATAACCGGGATGAACATCATCATCTTGGGAACGCGGAAGCGGTCGATGCCGGGAAAATAGTCGAACAGAAAATTGTATAATGGGGTGTACTTGCCCATGGAAAACAGTATGCCGCCGATGATTCCCAACAGCGCCAGCCAGGTGTATTTGTCCCGCCGGAAGATCAGCGACAGCGGCAGCAGCAGCCATGGCAGCAGGCCAAAATAGCTGGCGGTCTGGGTAAAGATCATGCGGCCCCAGTAGTAGCTTTTGATGTTATCCGGATTGGGGCCGGCCTCCTGGCGAGACAAGCCGAAGAAACCCGGTATGAAAAAGGCGATGGTTTCTTCCGGAGGCATGGACCACGACATGGCCTCTTCCCTGTCCAACCCGCCTTTGCCCTGGTTGGCGCCGCTCTGCACGCCGCGGTTGGTCTCTTTGGACCAGTTGGCCAGCGGAGCCAGTGAGATGGATACGGTAGACAGGAAGAATGCCAGCACCACCAGGTTGCAGGCCATCAGTCGCGGAATGCTGAAATGTCTTTGCTCCTCTGCATCCGTGATAATGGCAATTGAGCGGAGCAGGCCGTAGGCACCTACGCAGAGGCAGGTGTAAAAGGATATTTGCCAGTGGGTATTGAAGAACTGGAAGGCCAGCACCATGGCGGTAGCCATGAACCAGATCATCCGCCGGCTTTTAAATCCCTTTTCCAGGCAGTAGAAGGCCCAGGGGGCATAGGCAATGGTGGCGATCTTCATCACATGGCCGGCATTGATCAACGAGGCGTTTTCGGTGGCCAGGCTGAAGATCAGCCCGCCCAGCAGGGCAGCCAGACGGCTGGTGCCGATCAGCCTGCAGCAGCAATAGACACCGGCAGAGCCGAAGAACAGGTGCAGCACGATGAACCAGGCCACTGAGGCCGGGGCCGGGATGAAGTGCAGGATCAGCGGCAGGTGCAGCAGGAATTTGATGGAGGCCATGCCGCCGTCGTTGGTATGTCCGCTGTTGATATACAGGTCCCAGGCGGCTTTGAGGTCGAAGGAGTACAACTCGGATAGCGGTTTGTCGTTGTACCCTTTCATCCACCAGTAGGCTTCACTGATGATGTCCGGGGCGCGGATGATCCTGTCCGTGAAGAGTATCTTGGAGAAGAACAGCACCAGGATTATGAACAGTGCCAGTATGAAGAGCATGTCTTTGCGGCGTTCAGTCAATATTTACTCCGTTTATGTTTTGTCCACTAACCACACGAAATACACTAACAAAACCAGATAATGAACTGAGACTGGTGGTTGCTGTTCAGTGAATGATAGGTTTTGCGCAACATTTTTAGTTCGTGTTTTTTCGTGCTTTTAGTGGATAAAAATGCCGTTTATCGTATCAGATGTTATCCGTCTAATCCGCCTTTTCCGTGTTCTATCTGTAAATAGAATTGTTCCAGCTTTTTCGCATAATCCCGCCAGCGGAACTGTTCCCGTATATATTCTCGTCCTGCCCGCCCCAGTTCCCGGCACTTGTCCCGGTTACCCAGCAGTTCGACGCAATGCCGGGCCATGGTTTCAGCATCCTCCGGCTGTGAGAGGTACGCGCGCATTGGGGGACACAGATATTCCGGGATCTGGCCGACCCTGCTCGCCACAACCGGTATGCCATTGCTTAACAGCTCTGTCAGTTTTGCCGGGCATTTGGTGCGGTTGGTCAGGGTGTCATCAAAGGGATAAATAGCCAGGTCTGCTGCAGCCAGCAGGTCCTGCAGCAGCTCTGGTTCCGTCCAGCCGGCCATGGTCAAGTTTTCGTTGAAGCCCATGGATGCAGCCGCCTGCTGCAGCTGTTGTTCCTCGTTGTTGCGGCCTGCTCCGACAATCAGAAAGCGTGCTTGCGGCATCTGACGGTGGATGTCTGACAGCAGCCGGTGCAGCCTGTCCTGGCTGAATTCAAAAAAACGCGTATACAGCAGCAGCAAAGGCGCTTCTAGCGGTATCCCCAGGCGTGACCGGGCTGCGCTGCCATTGCTGGTTGAGTGGGGCTCGACGCAGTTGGGCAGGTAGATCAGTTTTGATTGTGCTGTGCCTGTTTCTGCCGCCAGCTTTTCCAGTTCCCTGCTGGCAATTGTAACCCCGCCCGCATGTTTCAGCAGCCACTGCTCCTGAAAGGCATAAACCCGCTTTTCAAGCTGCGAATAATCGTGCAGCGCATTCATGCCGCCGCTGCCCTCCCAATCGTCCGTGTCCAGAAACACGGGGGGCATTTTTATCCCGGCATGCTTCAGGGCAATCATCAACATGGCGGCGATCCCGCCGTACCCCTTGGGCTTGAAGAGGTGGATCACGTCCGGCTTTTCCGACAGTGCGGTCCGTAACATGCGCAGCGAGACGGGGAGGGTGGATAGCGCCTTGCCGCCCGGCCCAAGCTTGACGTTGACCAGCCTCACCCCCTGAACCACTTCGGTCAGCCCGGCATCCTCCGGGTTGGTGTAGGGTGGGGCGATGATGGTTACGCTATGTCCGGCGGCCTGCAACGCCACGGCCAGCGGCAGCATCCTGGCCAGCAGGGTGCCCTTGGGACGGATGCCGAACGGTGCGAGAAAGACGATCTTCATCGGCCCAGTCCTCTTTTTATGTCGCGGTAAATAAAGTTTGCAGCGACCAAGTAATACAGCTTCAGCATCATCTGCGGGATACTGGCAAAAACACCGAAATAGCTCGGATGCTTCTCGATGATCCTGCGGTGCAGCTGTGCTTTCAACTCTGCTTTCATGACGGCCGCCATGGAAGCTTCATTCTTGCGGTAGAAGAATCCGACCATTGGTAGACAGTGTACGGTGCGGCCAAGCTCCAGTATGGACAGCCAGAAATCCCAGTCCTCCCAGCCGCGACGCAGCGTTTCATCATATCCCCCCGCAGCTTCCCAATCCGAACGGCGATAAAGTGCTGAACAGAAGATCACGTTTCCCAAGCACATGCGCCAATGGCTGAATGCAGACAATTTCCAGGGGCCGCTCTCGCTGCCGAACTTCTCGGCCTGACAGTAGACAATGCCGCAATCCGGGTCCTGATCCAGCTTTGCAACCGCCTGCCTGATGTAGTCCGGCGCTATGCGGTCATCGCAGTCCAGCGGCAGGATGTAGCGCCCTTTGGCGGCATTGATGCCGTAGTTGCGTGCCGATGCCAGTCCGCCGTTTGGCTTGTGCAGCACCGTTACGCGGGGGTGCATGAGCTCGGTCAGTATGCGGCAGGTGTCCGGATCGGTGGAGCCGTCGTCAACCACAATAATCTCGATATCTTCAAACGTCTGTGCCAGTGTCGAACCCACGGATTCATGCAGATAATGCCCCTGGTTGTAGCAGGGTATGATGATGCTGACTTCAGGCATGTTCCGTTTCCTCGCGTCCCAATAGCATTCGGTAGGCATGGCGGAAATTCTGCTCCGAGAAGTTTGCCGCTGCGTATGCAAAGGCGGTGCGGGAGAGCTGTTCCACCTTGTCGTGATCTGTGCAGAGGTCGCTGATGATGTTGACCGCCTGCTCTACCACTGCATCATCATTTTCAGGCTGGTCCAGCAGGAAGCCGTTTTCCCCGTGGCTGATATGTTCCGGGATACCGCCCACAGCTGTGGCGATGGGCACAGCGCCGTGGGACATGGCCTCCATGATGGTCAGCGGAAACCCCTCCCGGCTGGAGGTGAGCAGCAGCAGGTGGGCTTCGTCATAAAGTCTGTCCAGCTCATGGCTGTCTCTGATCGGCCCGGCCAGACGGCAATGGGGCCGGTCGGCAGGGGCAAGGGCAGATTCCACATCACCCACCAGCAGCAGCCTGACCGGCAGTTTTTGCCCGGCACAGGCCGAGGCGATACGCCCGATCAGGTGTACGCGCTTTTCTGCGCCGTTGCGTCCCACGAATAGGATGTTCAGTTTGCCGTCGAATGCTTTGCTGCGATATTCATCAGGCACGGGAACGGCGTTGGGGATCAGTTGAATCCTGTCAGCCAACTGCGGATCAAGCCCGTGGTGCTGATACTGGCGTGTAAGGTCGGCAATGGTCTGGCGGTTGATGACCACCCGGCGATCCAGCAGCCCGGCTAACGGCAGGCTGAACTCTTCCGCGCCGCCGCCAAAGGCGTGCAGCAGATCAATCTTGCGCACATGGGGTGCCAGCCAGGGCAGCATGCGGTAGTAAAATAGTGTGTTGCAGCCGAACACGACAGCGTTTGGATGCTTGTTGATAAAACCGGCCATCATCCCGGCGCTGAGCGGGTAGGTGTATTTCAGCAGGCGGCGCCAGTTGAACACGTGGGTGTGCTTCTCAAACTCCCCGAGCATTACTTGCAGCTGGGGCGACCATTTGGTGAAGAACACCCAGGGACGCTGGTCTGCGAAACAGGATACGATCTGGCTGTGTACCTTTTCCGCACCGCCGGTATGGCAGAAGGGGAAAAAGAAGAACAGGCCGCTTTGATTGCGCCAGGGTAGCCGCCCGCCCAGAAACCTGCCCAGCGGGGCAATCAGCCTTTCACACAGTCTGATAAATGGATTTTCTGCCTGTCCGGCCTTCAAGCTTCCCTCCGCAGCGCTTTGAGGATGTAATCGACCGTTTCACTGCACATGCGCTCTTCACCAAACAGGGCCGTTGCCCGCTCCTGCATAAGTTTGCCCTGGCTTTCGCGCAATTGCCGGGAGTCAATCAGCCGGCATATTCTATCTGCCAGTTGTGCGGCGTTTCCGGGCTCCGCCAGAAAATCTTTAGCTTCTTCTCCCACAGCCTCCCTGATACCTGGAATATCAGTGCCTGCAACCGGCAGACCGCAGAGCATGGCCTCCAGTATGGCATTGGGTATCCCTTCGCTGCGGGAGCTGTGCACACAGATGTCGGAGGCCTGCAGCAGGCCGGAAATGTCATCCAACGGCCCCAGGAAACGCACATTGTTGATGATGCCCAGAGCTTGCGCCTGTTGTCGCAGCATGTCGGCCTGATCGTCAAAACGTCCTGCCAGTGCCAGTAGCGGAGGGTAGAGGGCATCTGATCTTTCAAGCACATCTTTCCAGGCCTGCAGCAGGGTGGCATGGTCTTTAAAACGGCTCAGGTTGGCGACCATGGTGACAACAGGCTGCTGCTCATTCGCTGCAAGCCTCTCTCTCCACGCACGCCTGTCCAAGGCGGCCGGAGGCAGAGCGATGCCGTTGCGGATCAGCTTTAACCTGCCCGGTTCAAGCCCGAAGGTCTTCAGCAGATATTGGCGGCCGATCTCCGCATTGGATATGAAATGTCTGACACGTGTAATGGCCAGACGGTTCAACCCGCCCGGCTCCAGCAGCAGGCCGGCATCGGCCTGATTCCAGATGCAGAGTTTGGCACCGCAGAAACGCCAGAGCAGGGCTGCAGCAATGTTGGGGACCTTGGTGTAGGCAATCAGGATGTCAGGTCTGGCCTGTCTGAGTTGCAGGGCCAGGCGCAGCAGGTGTGGCAAGCGGCGGCGCAGGCCCCAGTGCAGCCAGACGTTTTTGCAGGCAATACCCCAGGCTGCGCAGGTGTTGGCTACCGGACCATGGTCTCGCCCCAGGCCCCAGACCTGCACATCGGCCTGTTGATCTGCTTTCAGGTGGCGGGCCAGGATCAGCCCCTGCCGTTCGGCCCCGCCCATATCCAGGCTGCCGAAGAGGATAATGATGCGTTTATCCGCAAGCGTTGGGCTTGTCATTGTTGCTCACTGCTCCACGGGCTCGCAGAGGGCGATCATGCCTGCCTTGGTCAGTCCTGGTGCCAGATTGGAGCCGAAGTTGTAGAAGGATAGATCCAGCAGCCTGAAACCGCTGCGGCAGAGCAGATTGGTCAGGGTGTGGGGGGTGAAGGTGTAGCAGTGATCGGGATGGATGATCTCCGTACCCTGCATGGCGGCCATGAATCCGTACATGTCAAAGGCGTTGGGAACGGTCAGGCAGAGCCGTGCCTTGTTGGAGCGGCAGAGCATGGCCAGGTTTTCCAGCACCAATCCGGGATTGCTGACATGTTCGAGTACCTCCGGGAATAGGATCAGGTCGTATCCCTGGGCCAGTTCCTGCGGGATGCAGCCGTCGGTGATGTCCCAACAGGTATTGTTTGTGTCGCCCGTCAATGTGCGGTAACGCTCAAGCAGCTGCGGGTCGATGTCCACGCCGTAAAGCGAGGCAGCTGATGCCGCCAGCTGACTGTGCAGCAGGCTGCCGTCCTTGACTTTCTGTTCCAGAAATATGGAATCCAGAAAACCGAAGTGGATGACCCTCATGTCCTTTGCCAGTTTTAGCAGGTATGGTACACGTTCTTCGAGTCTGCCGGAAAGCCGGGTAAAATCCTGGCGCAGTTGTGGGTCTATATTGGAAAGCATGCGGTTGCAGACGCGGTAGCCGCGTAGAAAACGTAAAAGTGAGTTTAACATTTTGCCTCAATCAAAATATTCCAGATCAATACTGATCTCCTGCTAGAAGAAATCTCCCTCCCCTTCAAGGGGAGGGTTGGGGTGGGGATGGGTAAGTTTGTCGCAAAATCAGCCCCATCCCCCTCCTAGCCTCCCCCTTGAAGGGGGAGGAGCTTAATAAACAGCAGAATGGTTCAAATCAGATAATTTCTTACCACCAGCGCGGATATATCAATGACTTTGTAATCATCCAGGCCACCGGCCGAAGCGTTGCCGAAAAGAAGCAGGCACCATGGGCTGCCACCCAATAGGACAGGCAGGTTGAAACCGCTGCCCCGGTTGCACCGTATGGCGGGATCAGCAGCAGGTTTAACAGTATGTTTGAAGCAGCCCCGGCCGAAGTGCACCAGAGCAGAGCCTGACCACGGTCCAATGCGATCAGGTGGGCGTTTCTGGCAACCGTGATATTGGCGAACAGCCCGGCCCAGATCAGTATGGCCAGCAAAGGCGCGGCCGGGGCGTAGGAAGCACCGAACAGCAGCTGGATGATCCAGGGGGCCAGCAGTGTCACGCTAATGGCAATCACATAACCCATGAAGGTCATCAGTTTGTATAGCTGCTGGATGCGTAGGCTGAAGGCGTCAGGCGAATTGTTCTTCAGGCTTACAATGCCTGGAAAAACCGATGACACGATGGCCGCCGGCACAAAGTACCATATCTCCGAAATACGCACTGCGGCGGCGTAAAGGCCGACTTCCTGCTGCGGTGCCATGGCCCCCAGCATGACCTGGTCAATGCGCAGGTAAATCATCAGTACGATGCCGGATAACATCATCGGCAGGGCTGCGGTAACCAGACGGCGAAACTGGGTAGCACTGAAACGCCAGTCCAGGAGGCGTTCTCCTGCCATTTTGTAGACCACAATCAATCCGCATGCTGCCAGCAGGGCTTCGATGGCCGTGGCAACAACAACGGCGCTGATGGAGCCGGCATAAAGCACACAGGCCAGCTTGGCTGCGGCTGATATGGAAAAGGCAACCATTCGCACCAGTACCACGTTGCGCGTGGCCACCCTTGACTGAAACCACAGGTCAATGACATCAAAGGCCTGAAATACAAGGGCGCTGGAAAGCAGGGCCACCATCACCAGCATGATCCGGTCATCCGGCCGGATGAACAACAGCGCTGCCAGGCAAAGTGGCACAGAAACAATTCCGGCCAGCATCCTGATACTGAAGGCGGTACCCAGGATGCTGCTGCGCTCAGCCGGATGGGTAACCAGCTCCCGCACAACCAGAGATTCCAGGCCGAACAGCGCCAGGGCGGAAAACAGCATGACATAGGAACCGGCAAAACTGAGCAGGCCGTATCCATCCGGTCCCAGATATCGGGCGACAGCAACACCGATCAGCAGGCCGGCGGCCATGCGCAGCAGTTTGTCAAAGAACATCCAGCCGGTGTTGGTCAGCTCTTTTTGCAGTTCATGGCGTCCCTCTAGCCGGTTTTTCAGAAACGAAGGCAGCCATTTCACCCATTGCGGTGAGGTCAACGGTGCACCTGCTGCAGCGAGTCCAGATACCATTGATAGGCGGCAGCAATGCCTTCCTTCAAGGTGATACGGTGGCGCCAACCCAAGGCGTGGATGCGTGTACAGTCGGCCAGCTTGCGCGGGGTGCCGTCCGGCTTGGTGGTGTCAAAGGTTAGTTCGCCGCCGAAACCGACTGCCTCCTTGACCAGCAGCGCCAGTTCTCGGATGGTGACCTCCTGGCCGGAACCGACATTGATCAGGGCCGGTGCGGTTTCGTCCGACAGCAAATCACTATAGCGGGTATCGTCCAGATCCATCAGAAACAGGCAGGCCTCGGCCAGGTCGTCCACCTGCAGGAATTCGCGCAGTGGTGAGCCGGTGCCCCAGATCACAACCTGCTTGGCTCCGGATGTTTTTGCCTCGTGGCATTTGCGGATCAGCGCCGGCAGGACGTGGGATTTTTCCAGATCGAAGTTGTCGTTGGGGCCGTAGAGGTTGTTGGGCATGGCGGCCAGATAGCGGGTGCCGTACTGGCGGTTGTAAGAACGGCACTGCATGATGCCGGCGATCTTGGCGATGGCGTAGGCGTCGTTGGTCGGCTCCAGCGGGCCGGTCAGCAGGTGTTCTTCTTTCATCGGCTGGGGCGCCAGCTTGGGATAGATGCAGGTGCTGCCCAGAAACAGCAGGCGCTTGACGCCGGTCTGCCAGGCGTTGTGGATGATATTGTTCTGGATCTGCAGATTGTCATAGATGAAGTCGGCCGGATAGGTGCTGTTGGCGATGATGCCGCCAACCTTGGCAGCGGCCAGGAATACGTAGTCCGGTTTTTCCCGGGTGAAAAATGCTTCCACATCGGCCTGACGGCGCAGGTCCAGCTCGCTGCTGGTCCTGAGGAGCAGGTTGCTGTATTTCTCTGACTGCAGTTTGCGCACAATGGCTGATCCAACCATGCCGCGATGCCCGGCTACGAAGATTTTTGACTGTTTATCCATCATTGAGATTGTCCTTTTATACAAAAACATTTTTTAGCCACAGAGCGCACAGAGAACACAGAGAACTTATTTCAGAAATCAGTTGTGTTCATTGGCACCGTTTTTGTGAGGCTGAAAAACGTCTTCATTTTGTTTTTCTCTTAAATCTCTGTGCCCTCTGTGGCTGAATGCCTTGCTAAGGTTTATTTATTGTTTTTAGACGATTTTTCTGCTTTCCAATCCAATGTCCAGGATCGTATCCGGGTTGCCGCCCAGCTCCAGCAGCATGGCTTTTAAGCCGTTGCCCCGTTTGATGGATGTGATGATGATGTGGTGGCTGCCGGCCAGTATGCCCCGGTTGAGACTGACGATTCCGTGCCCCATGAAGTCGTCGCCGATATGGCGGTCATCCATCACCTCGGTCAGTTCCAGACTGGCCTCCCGCAGTGAGAGCCAGGCGATTTCGGCCACTTCATCCACGCCGCAGAAGGCCACGCGGGTGACGCCCTGGGCAGACAGCCGTTTGAACAACTGCAGATAGTCCTGGCGGGTCACGGTGTAGAGGCTGGTGAAGTAGTGGGCATGCTGGTAGGCCATGCGCCCCTTTTCAACGATCCCCTTGGGGGTCAGCAGATAGGCGTAGCGGTTGCGGGGATAGCTCTTGACGCGGATATATCCCTTGGCGACGAAGTTCTTGATGTAGGAGTTGACCAGTCCCAGGGCAATGCCAAGACGTTTGGCCAGTTCCCGCTGGGAAACCGGCTGTTCGTCTGCAACCTCCGACAGCAGCTGGAAGGCCTTGATATCGTCCGATGGTTCCTGTTCACTTTTGTTCATGATGTGAACTTATTTGATTTTGTGCAAAAAATCAAGCTGCTATAAGCGGTTTTTGTTGTGCTGTTCTGGACAATGGGCAAAGGCGGGATAAACTCTAAACGGCCGGTTACCGGTGAAGCGGTATGGAGCCTCAGGATAGAACAAAAGCAGGGGGCGGGGCATGGCAAATGCATTTGATGAAGCAGTCAGAAGGATGAACCTTTCATCCAGCAACCAGATGGAGATGCTGACATTCAGGCTGACCGACAACCAGCTGTACGGCATCAATGTCTTCAAGATCATTGAAATCCTGGAGTGTCCATCGGTAATTGACCGCATGCCTAATGCACATCCTGCTGTGAAGGGGGCGATTGATTTCCGCGGCAACGCCGTGGCCGTGATTGATCTGTCCGAAGCCGTTGGCCTGCCGGCCAAGGACTTTAACAAGGAACTGGCCTACCTGGTCATCTGTGAATACAGCATGCGGTTGACGGCATTCGTGATTCATGCGCCGGACAATCTGCTGACCAGAAGCTGGTCGGACATACACAAGCCGGAAGGGGTCAGCGCCCGCTCGCTGGTTGCAATTGCCTACAGTGATGGCGGTGAGACGA
>Ga0208694_1004790_pt1 | contig 11962 bp, 10 predicted proteins | sample AD_UKC078_MetaG_FD_184442 | JGI IMG/M metagenome (GOLD analysis project Ga0208694, IMG submission 184442) | Active sludge microbial communities of municipal wastewater-treating anaerobic digesters from USA - AD_UKC078_MetaG (SPAdes) (version 2) | ecosystem: Engineered > Bioreactor > Anaerobic >...
TATTTGTTTAATAGTTGTCATTCGTACCTCCTTTAAATATTAAGTATTTGATTAAGATCTGCTATTGCGACTAAACATCATCCATCTATACAGGCTCGAAGCCTATGATGTCGCTTTCGATGTAAGATTGACCGTTGATTAAATATATTAATCATATGTACGAGCTCGAAGCTCATGCGTCCTAACAATCTTTCATCGTACTTAACCAAACTTGGTTCAATTATAACCGCTTTAGCAGATTTAATCAATACTTTTACCTTAGCATCATATGCGTCAAATATTTTTGGCGGCGCAAGTCCCGATAAGGTCCCGATATGAAGGATACTTAAGTATTTTAGTATATTCAAAACGGGAATTCCCAATTTTATCGCGTCCCATATGCGTCGTTCCCCGCCCAAAAAAACGACTTGAAAAATTGTATAAATTTGTTATAATATCTAAACTTAAATTTTAAAGGCGGCGTTATGGAGACTAACGATTTTATCAATAAAATGATTAAAAAAGGGGTAATAAACAACAAGGAGTATACTTTGACCCCTATAGAGACCCCGATTAAACTCAATCAAAACGAATCTCCGTTTGATATTCCCGCAGATATGAAGAAGAGGATCTTGGACAAAATGCTGGCTTCCAGATGGAACGTTTATCCGGATTTTACTCCCGACGGTTTGTATTTGAAGACCGCCGCGTATCTGGGGGTAAATAAAGAGAATATTTTGATTGGAAACGGTTCAAATGAGATGATTATGACTATTTTAGCGGCGATAGTGGAGAACGGAAGGAGAGTCGTTATTCCTACGCCTACTTTTGCGATTTACGGTCTGTTATCGTCAAATTTTAACGGAGAGGTAATCAAAGTTCCGTTAAAGCCCGATATGAGTTTTGATATTGATAGAATTGTCGAGGAATCAAAATTCGAAGGGTCGGTTGCCGTATTGTGTTCGCCAAACAATCCGACCGGCGCGGCGGCGGCTAAGGAGGATTTAATAAAGGTTATCAAGAATTCCGGCGGCTTGGTAATAATAGACGAAGCGTATATACAATTTGGCGGCGAGACGTTGATCGGCGATTTGGATAGCTATCCCAACCTTATTATACTGCGGACCTTCTCTAAGGCGTTTGGATTAGCTGGGTTGCGGCTGGGGTGTATGATAGGTCCGAAAAATATTATAACTCAACTCTCAAAAGTTAAACTTCCGTATAACCTCAATATCTTAAATCTTATCGCGCTCGACGAGGTTCTTGATAACCCCGATTTTGTCGACCGAAACGTCGAGGTTATTTTAAAACAAAAAAAGTATATGGAATCCGAACTAAGTAAAATAAAACAGATTCAATTGTTTCATTCGGACGCTAACTTTTTCTTGTTTAGGGTAGAGAGGTCAAATTTTGTATTTGCCGAGCTTGTTAAACGGGGCGTTTTGATAAGAAATTACTCTTCGTCCGTCGGGCTTGAAAACTGCCTGAGGGTATCGGTCGGCTCTGAAGACGAGGTCAAACTATTTATAGAATCTCTTAAAGATATCGCGAAGTCGCTATGACGCCGGCTTGCGGGAAAGGAGAATAGATATGGGAAAGCGCGGCGATAGTAGTAATAACGAAGCGCATAATCATTCCGGGCATAATCATTCGGTTCAAGGAGTAAGCGGTAAAAAGATTCTTATAGCGACTCTTATGAATATCGTAATAACTATAGCGGAGATAATCGGCGGTTTATTGTCGGGGAGTTTGTCGTTATTATCCGACGCTATGCATAATTTTAGCGACGGCGTATCTCTTGTAGTCAGTTATTTAGCCGTTAAAATTTCCGGGAAAGGGGCCGATTACAAAAGAACTTTCGGGTATAAAAGAACGGGAGTTATCGCCGCCGTTTTCAATTCCGTAACATTAATTGTAATATCGGTTTTATTGATAAAAGAGGCGTATAATAAGTTTATTAATCCGGAAGATATTAAAGGGGAAATGGTTGTCGTAATTGCGACCATAGGGCTGGTCTCCAATATAGTCGCAATGGTTATTTTGAGGAGCGACTCTAAGAAGTCGTTAAATATCAAGTCGGCGTATCTTCATCTTCTCGGCGACGCTCTTTCTTCGGTAGCGGTGGTAGTCGGCGGCGTATTAATGACGCTTTTTGACCTGTTTTGGCTTGATTCCGTATTGACGGTTTTGATTAATCTTTATATAATCCGGGAGTGTTACCGCGTCGTCAAAGAGTCGCTCAATATTCTTATGCAGGGGGCTCCGGGAAATATTGATATTCAGAAAATAAACGACGCTATTCTTGCTATCAATGATATAGAAGATATTCATCATATACATTTGTGGTCGCTTGACGAGAAGAACGTAAATTTTGAAGCTCATATAAATCTGAAAAACGACATTTTAGTTAGTCAAACAGCTCCTCTTAATAGAGAGATAGAAAAAATTTTAACGGAAAAATTTAAAATAACTCATTCTACGATATGTTTTGAATATAAATGTTGCGAAGGGACGGGAATTCTTAAAGTTTGACCGTAGCGTTAGACGATAAGATTAAAAATAAATATTTTTTATATTTTTTCAAAAATATATTGAATTATTTTTGAATAAAATGTAAAATACTAAAAGATTTAGATTTCGATTCTGGGCGACCTGGATCGAGTTTTCAAAATAATTTTATTTCGTATCGCGCGTATGGAGGATGTCTGTGGCTAAATCAAAAAGAACAAATTATCTTATCGACAAACCGTTTCAAATCGGTTTTATTGTTAAGTATTTACTGACAATATTGCTGACGGTCGTAGCTATTTTTTTATTTGCCGCCGGTTGGTTGTATTACAAGTCTCTTTTTGGAGATAATATTTTTAATCAGATTGTAACGATCAAAAAACGATCAAATACCACAATCGAGGGGCACAAAAAGTTTGCTTACGACGCAGAATCTATGATTATTTATAAAAAAGGACGGGAGTATTTTGTTTACGATCCAAAAGGTAGAGCGGAAGAGGGGTTGAAAAAGGACGACTTGGTAGTCGTCGACGACGAGAAGAGTTTGAAAGAATTTTACGGACCCGAAGAGATCAGGACAAATTTGTTTAGAGTTATCGTTCCCCCTCTGCTTGTAGTATGTTCTATTATTATGATAATTATCTGTATATATTCGCTCTTTTTTTCGCATAGAATGGCGGGACCGATATATAGACTCAGAATATCGCTTGATAGAATGATCGCCGGAGATTTTGATTTTAAGATCAGAGCGCGAAAGGGGGATTTCTTTTTAAACATTGTTGAGAAACTTGAACTACTGCGATTGAAGATAAAAAATAACGAATTCAGCGGCTCTCATGTTGAAAGAGATAAAATTTTGGCTCTAAAAAACTTAGTTGAGAATAACGGCTCCAAATCCGATATACTGAAGAAAATCGGCGAGTTATGATATAATAACGATATACGAGAGAACCGCTTTGTATTATGGAGCGGTTCTTTTTTTTTAGGAAGATTTATGATCTGTTTTACCGCAGCGCGTCGCATATGCGTCAAAAATAAATTTGACACATATGCGTCAATTTTTTCCGCTCCCAAAGAAACCGACGGGCGCGGAGTATCCTAATATAAAGACAAAGCAAAAAGAGCAAAAATTTTATAAAAATAAAAAAAATAAGTTTATTTATTGACAAGCGTTGTAATATTTTTTAGTATGGGCGATATAATAAATTTTTTTACAAAAGAAGGAGTAATTATGAGAAAATTTCTTAGCATTTTAATGATTTTGCTAATTGCGGCGTCTTTTTTAAACCCGGTCGTCAAAATAGACGACAACTTTGACATTGAAGAGGTCGCGGGATTGAAAGAGTACGAGATTAACATGGGATTGAAGAACTTTGTAGCCGACGCGTATGCCGGAGTCATATCGTCGTGTCTATCTCTCCCCGTTATGGAAAAATTTAAGTTAGGTATATATCTTTATATAGAGGACGTTATGGATAATACCTACAATCGAACAAAGACTGCCGACGGCGTAAGAGAGACGCAAAATTGGACGGAGATAGACAATTACGTCGCCGTATTTTTAGGTTTGCCGATTTCAAATGTGTTTGAGTTGACCGTCATGCTTGGAGGAGGAACGGATTTTGATCAGTATAAACTTGAAACGGATACCGATCCGAATAAACCTCTTGGATACGCTAAAAGAGAGACAATAAACGGCGAGGGGCTTTTAGATATCGGTTTGGGAATTTTATTGAAATCAGATCTGTTTAACAAAGCGATTAACGATCTTTATATCAGACAATTCTTTGGTTTTAAATTGGGCGGAAACGGTCCCGCTTCGGCGGATTTAATAGGATTTGTTCCTGTAACTACCATACAGGACGATACCGATTTCGCAAAGTACGAGTATTTTGGATTTACGTACGAGGGGTAATAGGGACTTCTATTCCTTTTGAAGTGGGACTTCCTCTATTAGCATTGGGTTTTGAAATATCCTACGATATAGGGCTTGCTTCATACTATACTTGGAAAACTAAGGTTGCCGGAACCGAAGACCCGGAAGCCTTTGATTCCAAACCGTTTGCTTTCAATGGCGGTTTTGATTTTGAGATTAGTTTGGCTCTCGATCCTACCGACTATCAGGAGAATAATTTCTGGATTAAACCGGGGTATCATGGGACTTTGTTGTCGTCGACCGCTACCGGAGCGAAAAAGATCGATAACGGGACTCACAAGTTCACGTTAGAGGTCGGAGCGGACTGGAAAGTTAAGTTTGCAAAAATAGTATTTGTAAAACTCGACGCCGCTTGGATTTTTACTCGAGAGGTTGCTTTTGTAAACAATCTAAATGCCGAGACGGAAGTTGAGACGGCTAACGGCGGCGCTAGAGTAGTAAGAATAGACAACGAAGTAGATCCGGGAATAACCGTCGGATTCAACTTCGATAATTGGACTGCAAAATTTGAGTGGAATCCTAACGTTGTCATTAATATGGCGAATACCGCCAATACAAACGTATGGAATTTAGCTAACTGGACTATTGGCGTTAGTTGCAAATTTGCGCCTCCCGGTAAGTAAACTGTTGGTTTGATTAAAATTTAGCGAGGGGGGCGACCCCCTCGTTTTGTTTGACTAAGCTTTTTTATTTTTTTATAGTTTAAAGGCGACGGTTCTTCTCGCTGTCGATCGATGGGAGCGTAGCGCAATGCGTCGATAATAACGCGCGACAATTGTCGTGGAAAATTTGACACATATGCGTCGGGTCCGGCGCGCGACAATTGTCGTATAAAAAAAATCGACGCATATGAAACAAATATTTTTTATTCCCCAAAAAACCGACGGGGCGTCGGCGGGTTAGAGAAAGAATTTGACTTTTAAAAAAAAGAATAGTATAAGTTTTTGGAGTGATTTCCAAATAGTTATTTTAATATTTAAATTTTAATAGTATGTTAATTTTATGAAAAAAACTAAAATATTAATAGTTGAAGACGAAGGCATTATAGCGGACGATATCGCCAACGTTTTAAGAAAAAAAAATTATGAAGTAATCGGAATTTGCCCATCCGGAAAAAAAGCTCTTGAAGCGATAGAGAAGGAGATTCCGGATTTGATATTAATGGATATAATGATAAAGGGCGATATCGACGGAGTTCAGACGGCGGATCTTATAAAAGAAAAAATCGACGTCCCGGTGATATACCTTACCGCCTTTACCGACGACAATACTATTCAGAGAGCCAAGATAACCGACCCTTTTGGCTATATTTTGAAGCCGTTTGAAGAGAGAGAACTCTATACCAACATAGAGATAGCTATTTACAAGCACAAAGCGGTTGTCGAGACTAAAAATAGGCAACGTATTCTGGAAATTTTAACAAGTTTTGACGAAGTCTCGTCAAAACTTTCCAGTTTTTTAATAACTAGCAAAGCGGTTAATTTTATTAATAATTATCTGGGTATCGGCTTGCCTTTAGTCTATATATGCGACGAGAAAAATTCGGAGTATCAAATTTATTGCCCCGACGGTATGGAAAACTTAATTGAAAGCGATAGGGCGTTAAGAAAAGATACGATGATGTCGGAATTTCAGAGCGTAAAATCGTTTTTTTTGTTGGATAATTTATCTATCTATTCAAGATATAAATTTGAGAAGCGTTTAATCAATAAAAAATACAAGTCGGCGACGATTTTTCCTTTGGAGTTAGAGGGCGAACAAATCGGTTTTTTTGCTCTGTTTTCAAAAAACGGCGAGACAACTTCTGAAAAAAACATACATCTATTGTCTTTGTTAATAACGAGATTGCAATCGGCTTTATACAACGCTCGCCTGTACGAATCTCTGCAGGAGAGCCGACAGAGATTCAAAACTTTTTCCGACTCTCTTCCGCAGGTAGTTTGCGAACTAGATCTAAACGGCCGATTGCTCTACGTTAACGATGTGGCTTTAGAGATGTTTGGCTACAAGAAAGAAGAGATTAACAACTTTAACGTGTTTGAGCATGTAGTCCCGGAGGACAAAGATAAACTTAATAATAATCTTAAGCGCATTATTCTAGGCGAAGAAGTTAAAGAGGCGGAATACAACGTCGTTAAGAAAAACGGAGAGGTATTTCCCGTCGTTATTTATGGAAATGTAAATTTGCAAAACGGAGTTCCGATAGGATTTAGAGCTATATTGATAGATATTTCGGAGCGTAAAAAAAATGAAGAGACTATAAGAAAATTATCGACGGCGGTTGAACAGAGCGCCAGTAGCATAATTATAACGGATAACCGCGGGAATATAGAGTACGTTAATCCGCAATTTTCAAAAGTAAGCGGTTACGCTCAGGAAGAGGTAATTGGAAAGAATTCGAGGGCGCTTAAATTCGGTAAAATGAGCGACGCCGAATACGAAAGATTATTGGATACAATTAATAACGGCGGCGAGTGGAGAGGCGAATTCTTGAATCAAAAGAAAAACGGCGAGCTATATTGGGAATTGGCTACAATATCGCCTATAAAAGACGCCAATAAAGTAACCACCCATTTTATAGCCGTAAAAGAGGATATTACCGACAGGAGAGTCGCCGAAGATAAATTGGCGGAGGAAAAAGAGCGGCTTGCGGTAACGTTGGGGTCTATCGCGGACGGAGTCGTAACGACCGATATTTCCGGCAAAATAACGCTTATAAATAAAGCCGCCGAAAAAATATTGGAAACTGATTCGAAAGACGCGTTAAACAAGCTTATCGGCGGATTGTTTAACGTTTACGACGACATTTCGAAAAAGAAAGTTAAAAATCCGGTTGAGTTGGTTCTAAGTTCCGGCGTAAGTTACGAGTCGGCTAAACCGGTAGTATTGGTAACTAAAAGCGGTAGAGAAAAAATCATTGAAGACAGCGGCGCTCCGATGAGAGACGTCGGCGGTAAAATAATCGGAGTCGTGTTGGTTTTTCGCGATATAACGGAAAAATATAAAATGCAAGACGAATTTTATAAATCCAAAAAATTGGAGTCGATCGGAATTCTCGCCGGCGGTATAGCTCACGATTTTAATAATTTCTTAACGGCAATTTTAGGAAATATCACGTTGGGGAAAATTTATTCAAACCAAAACGATAAAATTTACGAGATACTGTCCGAAGCCGAGAAAGCGTGTATAAAGTCAAAGGAGTTGACTCAACAACTCCTAACCTTTTCAAAAGGGGGCGCTCCGGTAAAAAAAATCGGCTCGATTACCTCTTTGTTGAAAGACTCGATAGATTTTATTTTAAGAGGTTCGAACGTAAAGAGCGAATACATAGAAGAAGAGCCGCCCTTAGCTATTGAGATGGACGATGGGCAAATAAATCAAGTAATTAATAATCTTGTTATTAATGCGAAGCAATCTATGGAGAACGGAGGTCTGCTTACCGTTAGAGTTGAAAATATACAGAAAAAAGCGACCGACAACCTGCCGATTGCAGACGGCGCTTATGTAAAAATATCTATAAAAGATAGGGGCGCCGGCATATCGAAAGAAAATTTGCAAAAAATATTCGATCCCTATTTCAGCACAAAGGAAACGGGAAACGGATTGGGGTTGTCGATCTCATATTCGATAATACAAAAACATAAAGGATATATTACCGTCGAATCCGATATAGGAAAAGGCGCGACCTTTTACATATACCTCCCCGCTATAGACGTCGTATATGAAAAACGCGACGGCGTCGGTAATAAAGTCTTGAAGAATTCCGCCAGAGCGCTGTTTATGGACGACGAAGAGCTTGTCAGGGAAGTAGCGGGGAAGATGTTAAATTTCATCGGTTGCGAAGTCGAATTTGCGTCGGACGGCGAAGAGGCGATAGAGATGTATAAGGAAGCCTTTGAAAATAATAAAAAATACGATCTGGTTATAATGGACTTGACTGTTCCCGGAGGTATGGGGGGTAAAGAGACGATAAAAGCGTTAAAGGCGTTTGATCCAAACATTACCGCGATAGTTTCGAGCGGATATTCTACCGACCAAGTAATGTCTGATTTTAAAAAATACGGTTTCAAGGGAATTATAGTAAAGCCGTATAGAATAGAAGATTTAAGCAGGGTTATTAATGAAGTTATACAATAAATTTATTTTAATAACTTGCGCTTTTTTAGCGTTAACTTGTTTTAACAAGGGGGAGAAGGAACTTGCCGATATTGACGACGCTTTTGTCTATTCGGATAGTTTTTCTCCGATTGACTGGGAAAACCCTCTGACCAGAAAAAATATAGATTCCGGCGATAAAGATATCGGAGTATTTATCAGCGAAGATATTATAGACCCTAAAATTAGGATTTTGAGATCGACTGTGATAAATTTCTTTAATATTCTCAAATCAGACGACAGGTCGGATATGGAGAATATACTGACAAAGTCCGCTCTAAATTCTTTTAATTTACGGTACGCGGATATAAAAATTGCCGAAGAGTTTCAGATCAGAGTGGGAATGCCGGAGGACTACTCTCAAGACTCCTTATGGATTGATTATAAGATGATGCTTCCAAATAGATCTATTATCGGTAAGATTTTTTTGGAATACGACGGGGACGAATGTAAAATCGGGGATTTTGAAAATAAATTTTTTGCGGAATTGAAAGAGGCGATTCAAATCAAGTCTGAAAAAGATAAATTAATAAAAAATTAATTGATAAAAACGGCTAAATTTTATATAATCGAAAGATACGTTTTTTAATGTTAATGAAGCGGTAATGTTAATAAAGTAGTTTTGTAATGATAAAAAAAGGTAACGATAAAAAAAGAACCGTCGACTCTAAAACCAGGGTTCAGCTTATTAGAAAAGGCAATGAATTTTTTACCGAAGGGAATATCCCCGCGGCTGAAAAGATATTTTTGACCACGGACTATAAAGACGGATTGGTTCGACTTGGCGATTACTACATGGGAAAAAGCGATATTGAAAAAGCTTGCGACATGTATTTTAAATCTGAAAACAGTTCAAAAATCGAAGAATTTTGCAAATATTCGGCAAAAGTAATACAAAAATGGCTGAAAGATGACGATGACGACGCCGTTGTCGATAAGATAATTATTACTAAATAAGGAGGCGCCGCAATGAATACTACGGAAGAAAAAGATTTGGACGACAAAATTAATTCCCTAAACCGAATATCTCAAGAAGGCTACGATTTGCTCAAGCGAAATAATCTAAAGGCGGCGAAAGAAAAATTTCTGGAATTACTCGAATTGGATCCGAAGAATCAATACGGACTTGTAGGCATGGGGGATTTATCTCGGAAAGAGAATAATTTTAAAGAGGCTCAAAAATATTATCAAGAGTGTCTGAGCTACCACCACGAAAACAAATACGCCGTCATAGGGCTTGCCGATACTTACAGGGATGCGAAAGAATACGATAAAGCTATAAGATTGTGGGAGCACTTTCTGGCTCTTAACGAACCGGACATAACGGTTTTGACCCGGCTTGCCGACGCTTATAGGAAACTTGGCAATTTTGAAAATTCTAAAAATTTTTATTTAAAAGTTTTTGACGTCGAGCCAAGAAACACATATGCGCTTACCGGCATCGGTTATCTTTTTTTTGATAATAAAAAATACAATCAAGCTCTTCAATATTGGATGAAGATGCTGGAGATAGAACCGGATAACTTAAGAATTTTAACCGCTATCGGAAATTGCCATAGAAAAAGGAAGACTTTTGAGCAAGGAATAGATTTCTTTAAAAAAGCTCTGGAGTTGGCGCCGGATAATTTTTACGCGCTATACGGCCTTGCGGATTGTTATAGGGGGGTGTTGAATCATAACGAAAGTAAGAACGTATGGCGCCAACTGTTGAAGATTAGTCCGACTAATAAAGTCGTTATGACCAGATTAGGAGACGCGTTGAGGAATTTAGGAGAATTTGACGAAGCCGAAAAATATTATAGTAAAGCTCTTCAAATAGCGGACGACTATTATGCGGAGATTGGTTTGGCGCTTATACTCAAGGAAAGGAGAGAATATTCAAAAGCTCTTGATAAAATGATGCGCTTATTTAACGCCGATAAGTCTAACTTTAGATTAGTTAACGAGATTACGGATACTTATATCGCGATAGGCGATAGACTAAACGCTTTTAAATTTCTTTCCGACGTATTCAAAGAAAAAAACAGTAAGACGGTTTATCAAAATACTAAAGTTTTGAATCTCTACGAAGAACTGGTAAAGGAATTTCAATAACTTGAACGACTCTATTCTTAATTTTCGCTTCGACGGTTTATCTGAAAGGGAGATTTTTGATAAACCGTATCGAGCGGGTCAAATTTTTAAATTTATTTACGAAAACTGTATCTTTGATTTTAACGATATGACCAATATCCCGTTGAATTTGAGAAAATCGTTGTCGGAGAATTTTAGAATTTTATCGATAGTCGAATCGGCTAGAAGAACGTCGAGCGACGGCGTTATAAAATTCTTATTTGAATTAGACGATAAAAACTGCGTGGAAAGCGTCTATTTAAAGGATAAAAATAATAGAGTTACGTTTTGCATCTCTTCTCAATGCGGCTGTAGAATGGGGTGCGCGTTTTGCAAAACCGGAGATATGGGTTTGATCAGAAATTTACGCGCCGACGAGATTTTGTCTCAAGTTTTGTATTTGTATAAGATTATGAAAGGCGACGCGTCCGTCGTTGATAAATATTTTAATATAGTATTTATGGGGATGGGCGAACCTCTTGATAATCTTACAAACGTTGAAACGGCGATATCAAAGTTGATTGATAAAAAGAATTTGGGTATTTCTCAAACAAGAATTACGGTGTCTACCTGCGGAATTGCGGATAAAATTGAAGATTTGCTAAAAAAATTCCCAAATATCACTTTGGCGGTCTCTTTAAATAGTCCGGAACAGAGCGAAAGAGAAAAAATGATGCCTGTTTCTAAAAAGTACCCGTTAAATTTACTATTTCAGGAATTAAAACGTCTTTACGGCGTTTATAAAAATAGAATCACGTTGGAATACGTTTTGATAAAAGGGGTAAATATGAGACGGCAAGACGTCGATTTGCTTTCTCAAATCGATAAAGATATCTTTCATATTAATTTGATACCGATAAACGTCGGCGGCGACGATCCGAGAAGACCTAGCGAGCCGGAAATAAAAAGTTTTATGGATAAACTAACCGCCGTCGGCTTAAAAGTAACGAGAAGATATCGAAGAGGCGCCGATATTAATGCGGATTGCGGGCAGCTGTTTTATGAGAAATTTGTTGAGGGCGTCGTATGAAAAAAGATGCGTTTAAACATTTTTAAATGTTGTTTACATTCTCATTTGAAAGAAGAGTTTCCTAAAAATTTTATTAAAAATATCAAAAATATGATTGACATTATAAATAATATATGATAGAATCTCCGCCGTCTAATTTGGATGGATTTACTTGTTATAAATTTAAAAAATTTATTGACATAATTTTTTAAATTAGGTATATTATAGTCGCGAGATTAGCGATAGATAAGCGATATAGCGAG
>Ga0208694_1004797_pt1 | contig 11952 bp, 10 predicted proteins | sample AD_UKC078_MetaG_FD_184442 | JGI IMG/M metagenome (GOLD analysis project Ga0208694, IMG submission 184442) | Active sludge microbial communities of municipal wastewater-treating anaerobic digesters from USA - AD_UKC078_MetaG (SPAdes) (version 2) | ecosystem: Engineered > Bioreactor > Anaerobic >...
TGGCGCCGGTCGCGCCCGTCTTAGGATCGTATGTATCTGTGATAAAAGCTTCAACCAGACTGGCGAATTGATCAATAGTATAGCGCAATTCATCCATATTTCCAGAACGCACGATTAAACTTTTTATGATGCTTAGATCGGGGTTTAAACGACGTAACTTTTTAACTTCACTTGGCAAGATAAAGCCATGCAGTTGCAAATATTTTATCTTGAGCAAACGGCTCAGGCTCGCGATTTCTTGCGCATTATCGAGATAAGTGATTAAGACACTTCTATCGCCGCAGGCGAGTTTGGTGATGATTTCGGCGGCTTCGACTTCGGTTAAATCCGGTTGGTGATAAGCCAGCCGCAAGGGGAAACCAAGGCAATCCGCACCGCTCTCGAGTAGCATTCGAGCTTCATCTATACTTCGAATACCGGCGATCTGGATGATGTTTTCCATAATTGAAAATTATCGTTCCATACCAACTAAAACAAGTTGCAAAAACCAATCTGCCGATTAGGACGGCACGCTAAATTATTTTTTATTGTTTTGTGGTAAAAGTCAGCTGTTCGGCGCTGAAATCGGCGATCTGGGCATATAGTGCACCGGTGAAAACCAATACATCGCCCAAATAGCTCGCGAGAAACATTTTATTTTTTAAAACCCGTAAGCCTTTCATTATCTCTTCTTTTCTTTAATACAAAGGTAAAGGTAATTTTACTTATAGTCAAGTTTAAGCCAGAAAAATTTACTGAAATTCTTGAATTGATTGATTAAATTACGCCCCGATTGAAGATCTATGAAATTAACTGAATAAAATTCTTGGAAAGTCAAGTAAATCAATGAATAAACGCACGGCGCTTTTAACCCTCGAGGACGGTCATGTTTTCGAGGGTTTTTCTTTTGGCTGGGAAGGTGCGACCGCCGGTGAACTAGTCTTTAATACCGGTATGGTCGGGTACCCAGAGAGTCTGACTGATCCTTCCTATTACGGACAGATTTTAGTGATGACTTACCCATTAATCGGTAATTACGGTGTGCCAGAGTTCAAGCCCGATAGCCTGTATTTTGAATCCGATCGGATTCAGGTTCGTGGGCTGATAGTAGCTGATTATTCAGCGGATTATTGTCACTGGAATGCCCACCAGTCGCTGGGCGATTGGCTAAAATCACAAAAAATTCCAGCTATAACCGGTATTGATACCCGCACTTTAACTCAGATTTTACGGGAAGAAGGCACAATGCTCGCCAAAATTACTTTTGACGACGACATTGATTACTATGATCCTAACCGTTACAACGTGGTAGCGGAAGTAACCTGCTCCGAACCGCGGACGTATGGCAAGGGCAAGAAACGAATCGCGCTTTTGGATTGTGGATGTAAGCGGAGTATAATCTCACAATTGTCACAGCATAAAGTTGAAATTATGCGTTTGCCCTGGGACAGCGATTTGACTAAGTATGATTTTAACGGATTGTGTATTTCTAATGGCCCGGGTGATCCTCGAAATTGTGAAGCTCCTGTTGCCTCAGTTCGACTGGCATTAGAGAATAAAATACCGACTCTGGGCATTTGTCTCGGTAATCAAATTCTAGCTTTGGCGATAGGGGCAAAGACTTATAAACTTAAATATGGCCATCGGGGACAAAATCAACCAGTAATAGATCAAACCAGCGGATGCTGTTACATTACCTCGCAGAATCATGGCTTTGCAGTTGATGATAAGTCCTTGCCTGAGGATTGGCAAATCTGGTTCAGCAATTTGAATGATCGAACCAATGAAGGCTTAATCCACCGCTCCGGGCGGTATATGAGTGTCCAGTTCGCGACCGGCCCGCTTGATACGATGTTTGTATTCAACCGATTTCTGGATATTTTATAAAAGTTGAGAACGCGAAAGTCAATTTAGTGTTAATTAACAGATATGATAATGCAAATTATGAGAATTCTCAGAACAAATAACCGAGAAGAAGTATGACTGAATTATCATACTTGGCGATCTCAGCTCCCTCAGCATTGAAAGGAAAAAATGGTTAAAAAAGTTCTCATTCTCGGTAGTGCCGCTCTTAAAATCGGAGAAGCCGGTGAATTTGATTATTCTGGCAGTCAAGCCATCAAAGCCTTAAAAGAAGAAGGCATTCATACAATTCTGGTAAATCCCAATATTGCTACGATCCAGACCTCAGAAAATTTAGCCGATGAAATCTACTTCCTACCGGTTAACGCCGAATTTGTCGAAAAAGTAATTAAAAAAACCAGACCTGATGGTATTTTGCTTAGCTTTGGCGGACAGACCGCCCTTAATACTGGTCTGGAATTGCACCGCCGCGGCATCCTCCAAAAATATGATGTTGCAATTCTGGGGACTCCTATTCAAGCCATTAAAGATACTGAAGACCGCCAACTATTTATCCGACGTCTGCAGGAAATTGAGGTCAAAACTGCACGTAGTCAGATAGCCACTACTCTGGATGAAGCTTTACAAGCCGCTGAAGCTCTAGCTTTCCCGGTTATTATTCGGATAGCGTATGCTCTCGGCGGACTGGGTTCAGGCGTCTGCCGTAATCTGGAAGAGTTCCGTGATAAAGCCGAAAAAGCACTGACTTATGCCCCCCAGATTTTGATCGAGGAATATCTGGAAGGCTGGAAAGAGATCGAGTACGAAGTAATTTGCGATAGTTTTAACAACTGCCTGACGATCTGCAATATGGAAAATGTGGATCCGATGGGCATTCATACCGGCGAAAGCATCGTGGTAGCGCCCTGTCAAACACTTTCCAATAGCGAAAGCCATAAGCTGCGTTCTATAGCTATACAAGTCGTTCGGCATCTCGGGATAGTCGGTGAATGTAACATCCAGTTTGCGCTCGATCCACAGTCAGAGGATTATCGCGTCATCGAAGTGAATGCCCGATTGTCGCGCAGTTCGGCGCTGGCTTCCAAAGCAACCGGCTATCCGATTGCCTTCATTGCCGCAAAACTAGCACTCGGCTACGGATTGCATCAATTGCCTAATAAAGTAACACGTACAACGACTGCCTTCTTCGAACCGGCTCTGGATTATATCGTGGTTAAAATTCCCCGCTGGGATTTGAAAAAATTCCGCAACGTCAGTCATCGCATCGGTTCAGGAATGAAATCAGTCGGCGAAGTAATGGCGATTGGACGAACATTCGAGGAAGCTCTCCAAAAAGGCTTGCGTATGCTCGAAACCGGTGCCAATGGTATTGTCGGCAATGACGGTGTAATATTTGAAAATCTGGAACGAGAACTGAGCGAACCGACCGATGAACGTATCTTTGCGGTCGCGGAAGCTCTCCAGCAAGGCTACGACGTTGCTAAAATCGCCAGGTTAACCAACATAAATCCCTGGTTTATTTACAAAATCCGTAATATCGTCGCAATGAATACACACTTGAGCCAGTATCGAAATCAAGAATTACCGACCGATACCTTACTAGCGGCTAAAAAACTCGGCTTTTCCGACAAGCAAATCGCTTTCGCTATCGGGAAATCAGAAGCCGAGGTACACCAATTGCGTCTGAAAGCCAATATTCGCCCTTATATTCGACAGATTGACACGCTAGCGGCTGAATTCCCGGCTTATACCAATTACCTTTACCTAACCTATAATGCCATTCGCGATGATATTAGTTTTACCGATTCCAATGTGGTCATGATTCTTGGTTCAGGGGCTTACCGTATCGGTAGTTCGGTCGAATTTGATTGGAGTTGCGTGAATTGCGGCCAAACTCTGCGGAGGCTCGGATATAATACCATTATGCTGAATTACAATCCGGAAACGGTCAGCACCGATTATGACGAATCCGATTTCCTGATTTTTGATGAAATTAGTTTTGAAAATGTAGTGGAAATTTATGCCAAATTCAGCGCCCTCGGAGTAATCGTTTCGATGGGTGGTCAGATTCCCAATAATCTGGCTTTAAAACTGCATCACGCCAATATCCGAATTTTGGGCACGTCGCCGGAAAGTATTGATCGGGCTGAAAATCGGCGCAAATTCTCGGATTTGCTCGATAAACTCAACGTTGATCAACCAATTTGGAAGGAAATTACTTCTGTAGAATTGGCTAAGGAATTTGCCCACGAACACGGCTATCCGGTTTTAATTCGGCCTTCGTATGTCTTGAGCGGAGCCGCTATGGCGGTGGCTTCTAATGACGAGGAACTTGTCCAATATTTACAACGCGCCGTAAAAATTTCGCCGGAATATCCGACCGTCATTAGCAAATTTCTGGAAAATGCTAAGGAAATTGAATGTGACGCCGTCGCCCGTAATGGCGAAATTATCACCTACGCTATTTCGGAACATGTCGAGAACGCCGGTGTTCATTCCGGCGATGCCACCTTGGTCCTGCCACCGCAACGCACTTATCTGGAAACTATCCGACGCATTCGGATTATTACCAGCGAGATTGCTCAGAATTTAAAAATTAATGGTCCGTTCAATATTCAGTTTATTGCCAAACAGAACGAGGTAAAAGTAATCGAATGTAATTTACGGGCATCGCGCAGTTTTCCGTTTGTCTCAAAAGTCTTGAAGCGCAATTTTATTGACATCGCTACCCAGGTTATTATGCACGTGCCACTCGAACCAATACCAGTATCACTGTTCGAACTAAACCACGTCGGTGTCAAGGCGCCCCAATTTTCCTTTACACGTTTGCAAGGTGCTGACCCGACTCTCGGCGTAGAAATGGCTTCTACCGGCGAAGTCGCTTGCCTCGGTGACGATTTCGATGAAGCTTTTCTGAAAGCGCTAATTTCGGTCGGCTACCATTTTCCGCCGCGCGCGGCTTTAATTTCATCCGGCCCAATCGAATCTAAAGCCGAACTACTGGAATCAATCCGAACCCTCCAAAATATGAACGTGAAGCTGTACGCCACCGGTGGAACGGCAAAATTCCTCGAAGCAAATAAAGTTTCGGTTGAAACCTTGTTCTGGCCGCTCGAGAAAAAAGAACCGAACGTCATTACCTATCTCAAAAATGGCAAAATTGATTTGGTGATCAACATTCCGAAAAGCTACCAAGAACGCGAATTGACTAATGGCTATTTAATTCGGCGAACAGCGGCTGATTTTAATGTAATGTTAATTACCAATCGCCAGATCGCAATGCGCTTCATCGAGGCTATCTCTCGCCTGAAAATGGATGATTTGAAAATCAGAAGTTGGGGCGAATATTGAGGAAACCGCTCCGTGCCCGAATTACCGGAAGTCCAAACTATCATCAATGATCTTATAGCCGCAAATTTAGTCGGTCTGAAAATTCTTGAGGTTGAGATTCGCTGGCAAAAAATCATCGCCGAACCTAGCGCCGAAAAGTTCGCAACTGAGATTCAAAACCGAAAAATTACCGAGATTACCCGGCGCGGAAAATTTATTCTAATTGAACTAAAGCCGGTCAAATTTCTCCTCGTTCATCTGCGTATGTCAGGGAAATTCTCCCTGACAGTGCCCGATTATCCAATTAGCAAACATGAACATTTAATTTTCACGCTAAGTGATGGTCGCCAACTACGATATTATGACACCCGCAAGTTCGGGCGTTTCTGGTTAGTTAATCAGCCGGAAAAAGTAATTGGTAAACTGGGCGTTGAGCCGCTAAGTGCCGATTTCACGGTTGAAATTCTAACTGAAAATTTGCGTAAACATCACCGCCAGGTTAAACCGTTTTTATTGGATCAGACAATTATCGCCGGTTTGGGCAATATTTACGTTGACGAAGCGCTCTGGGAAGCCTGCCTTCATCCTTTAAGAATGGCTGATTCTCTCAATGACCAGGAAATTGCATCTTTGTATCAAGCTATTCCCAAAGTCCTACGACAGGGTTTAGCCAATCAAGGGACAAGCCTCGGGAATAGCCAAAGCAATTTTCAATCGGTTGGCAAGCGTGGTCGTAATCAAGAAGCGCTGAAAGTCTTTCGCCGTACCGGTCAGGCTTGCCCGCGTTGCGGTGCGACTATTGAACGTTTCAAAGTTGGCCAGAGAAGTACACACATCTGTCCGCATTGCCAGCTAATCTGACCTATCTCAGTTATTTTTTCTGAATGTCCGTCTTTTTGATTCCCTGAAAATTTCCTTTAATTTTAATACGTGAATAAAGATAACTTTGAACGATTTCCCAATTTGGCAGATTTTATTATACAGTAATTGTCTTGTATAAAGTTTACCTAAGAATATTTCAGGTTTCGACGGCGTTGCTGGTTATAGCTTTGGCCGTAAGTACTTTTCTATCTCCGGAAGCCGGATGGGGTGTTCCTTTGACTCAACCAATATCGCAAATTGTGCGAGCGCTTAGCCTTGACCACTTTCCAAATTCCTGGTTAAATGTCGTTCTCTGGCTGGTGTTAATAACCGGAATGTTAGCGGCTGTATTTCTAAAAGGCATAAAGGGTTTCGCTCAAAAATGGCTGCATTTTTGGCTGGCGGCTGTTTTTCTCCTAATCTTTTATGATAAAGCTTTCAACCAACGTTTTGTTATCTCGATTCAGGAGGGGCAGGAAGTCAATTTTGCCCAATTTTTGAAAAAACCAAAACCAGAATACAATATTCCATTGCGACTTCTCGATTTCGATATAAAAATCCATCCTGATGGAAAAACGGCGGCGTCTTACGCCAGCCGACTGGTGGTTAATCAAACCGATACAGCCATTTTGGCTGTTAACCATCCGCTCAGTATCGGTAAATATCGGTTATATCAAAGTGCTTTTAGAAAGGATTATTTATTTGAAGTAATTTGCGACGGAGATACCATATTTTCGCCTTTTAATGGGGCTTGCAACTTTAATCAGCAAGAAATTTTCCTGAGAGGTGTTGATACTTTAGCACAGGCGTTGACTGTCGAAATTGATCGAAACGAATATAAAATTCCACCCGGTGAGGTATGCAATGTCGCCGGTCGCCAAATTAAAATTAATCCGCAAAGTCCAAAGTACACCTCAATCATTGAAGTCGCCGAAGTAACAGGCTTAAAGTTCCTCGCATTTTTTAGTCTAATGTATTTAGGTGTGCTGACCTATATCATTTTATGGAAGAAAATTCGTTAAAAAAGGGGAAACCGCAGTGGAACAACCGCTTTTAATCGGCGCCTTGATTTTATACACAATTGCTTTTGTTAGTCTGATTACAAAAGTCAAAGACCAAATTTGTTCCGTTGTGATCTGGTTAGCCATTTTAACCCATCTGGCCGTGCTGATTTGGCGATCGCTGGCGGCTGGGCATCCGCCATTCACTTCACTCTATGAAACTATTCTACTGCTGTCCTTTTTACTTGCCTTCAGATTGGTCATCTGGCGGCGGCAGATTGAGTCTCGGTATCGCTGGATAGTGTTATTGATAATTATGGGAATGATTATAGGCGCTTTAATAATTCCCATTTCATATAAAACGATACAGCCGTTAATGCCTGCCTTGAATAGTTTCTGGATGTATCTGCACGTGCCGGCATATTTTTTTGGTTATATGGCGCTGGTTCTAGCAGTTATTTATGCTTTGGTTTTTCTGGTGCAAAATAAAAATGAAAGTTCGAGCGATGGAATGACGTTACTGAGAAAAATGGATAATGAAGTTCGAATTGCTTTTCTCTTTCTGAATATCGGATTAGTGACGGGAGCTTTCTGGGGCTATCAGAGCTGGGGCAATTATTGGTCGTGGGATGTCAAAGAAGTCTGGGCATTGCTTAATATTCTGGTCTTAGCGTTTTATTTTCACTTGCTAAAGCCGAGAGGGGTCAAGAAAGCAGTAATCGTCATAATTGCTTTTCTGACAGTGATTTTTACTTATTTCGGAGTGAGTTTTTTATTAAAAGGACTGCATAGTTATCTTTGATAAATACTATTTTTCTATTCAAGACGATATAGTAATGTGGTTTGAAATCCGGGAGCGGCAGAAATCTTGCGTTGGAGAATAAATTAGGCTAAATTGCATATAGTTTATTGAGTTAATAAATCGCAGGCGAAACGATGGAGCGCAGTCAATTTGAAAATATACTGGATTTTGCAATTGAGCGCGAATGGGAATCTGTTCGTTTCTATCACCGTTTGTTGCAGGAAGCGCCATCACTGGCTATGATGGAAGCTATTCGAGGAGTCGAGCTGGTGGAGCGTCAGCATATCAATACATTAGAACAATTTCGTAAAGCCGGTTTCAAATCGCAGGCAATTCCGTCGGTTGATAATATTCAACTTGGTGAATATTATGTAACTGCAGTCGAAAATCAAAATTATTGCAACATGCTTATGACTGCTATTCAGCGCGAAAAACTTTCTCATAAATTATATAAAGCTTTAGCCGAAACCAGTCGTGATCCCGAGGTAGCGAATTTGTTCGAAAAATTAGCTTCCGAAGAGGCACAGCATAAAAATTATTTTGAGAGCCTATACGATTCCGAAGTGCTCAAGGAAAAATAAATCGGGTGAATTGGAGAGAATCAAGATTTGTCTTGATTTTAACTTACGGAAATTTTCAGTGAAAATTCATTAAACGTTGCGACCGGATTTTAATATATTCGAACCGGTATTAGAGATAGAGGAAATTGATAGGCGAAAGGGCGATTTATAAATATGAAGGATAGTAATATGGGAACAATGATTGAATCGGTCACCAATGACACAACGCAAAGAACAGCAAAGTCGCCAGAAGAAATTATCAATATATTTAATGCGAAAAAAGTAGACGATGATTGGTCATTTGCGGGATACAAACCATCAGATACCGGCAAATGGACTCATGCTTACCATAGATACCCTGCCAAGTTTATTCCCCAGTTAGTTGAGAAATTAATTGCCGAATATATATCTCATAAAGAAGCCCATATAAACGACCCCTTTATCGGTTGTGGAACGACTATTGTTACCGCAATTTCTAGAGGGTTTAAGGCGAGTGGAACAGATATTAATAAAATTGCCCATCTCATCACAAAGGTAAAGTCTACACCGATAGAACCAGTATACCTTAATAAGAAAATCAACCAAATTTTGTTCAAATTGAAATCTTTAAATGGAACACGAAGAACACTATTTAATGATAAGGTCGAACCTTTAATTCCTCAAAAACATATTGATAGAATAAATTACTGGTTTATCGAAGAGAACAAAAATGAGCTTGGGAAAATATTAAGAGTGATTTATAATGAAGAAGATGAAACTATTAGAAATTTCTTTCTTGTTGCCTTCAGTCATATTTTAAAAAACTGTTCTATATGGCTTCAAGGAAGCACCAAACCAACCAGAGATTTAAAGAAAAATCCAGTTAAACCTTATGATGCATTCCGAAGGCATTTAATGAAAATGCAAAGTGGAAATAATGCTTTTTATAAAATCGTTCCAGCTATAGTAAGAGAGAATTTAAGTGCATACTTAAACATTGAAAACGGAGATGCTAGAAAGCAACCCACATCCGATGAAACTGTGGATTTAGTTGTAACTTCGAGTCCCTATGTGACCAGTTACGAATATGCAGACTTACATCAATTATCAACTATATGGTTTGATTTGGCAAATGATTTAACGGAATACAAAAAGGAATTTATAGGCACATCCTACAAAAAATACGAGAATAAAAGATTAAGAAGTTCAATTGCTATGGATATAGTTGATAAAATGCTCACAAAATACAAGAAAATCGCAAAGGAAATCGAGGCGTTTTTCATTGATATGGAAGAAGTCTTCGACGAGAGTTTCAGAATTTTAAAACATGGCGGTAGATGTTGCTATGTTATAGGAGATACAAAATTAAAAGGTGTTGATATACTCAATGCCGAAGTTTTTGCTGAGAGTATACAATACTCTGGTTTTAAACTCGACAGAATTATAAAGAGAGAGATTCCATCTAAAATTCTTCCACAAAAGAGGGATGAAAAAACGGGCAGATTTGCCAATAACCATGAAGCAAACTCTGAGGCTTATCCTATAGAATATATTGTCATTGGTTTAAAGGAGTAAAAAATATGGAATTCAAAGATTTGAAAAACTTATATCTGAAAAAGAAAGTCCAGTTTGGAGCAGAAACATACAAACACATATCAAAACTGTTGAAAGAAGCAAAAGAGATTCATAAACGAGATTGGTTGAAACACCCTACACCCAATGGAGACCATGAACAAAGTTGGAGAGCGTTCAAAGGAAAAAATCTGGAAAAGCTAGTCCAATACATTATCACAGATGAAGTCGAAGAAATTGGATTGAAAGTTGTTAATGGCAACCAACTAGAAAGAAGTACGAATCTATCCAAAGAGTTGAGCCATGTAAAACGGAATTTGGCTATTGACTATGGAGAATTTGGATTACATTTACCAGATGTTGATATCATTATTTACAATCCTCAGAATCATAAGGTCATAGCCGTAATTTCAAGCAAAGTGACTTTAAGAGAAAGGATTGCACAAACAGGTTACTGGAAGCTGAAACTCTTCCAAGACGATACAACAAAACACATCAAGGTTTATTTCATAACTCCCGATGAAGATGGGACATTGACATCTAAGAAGCCTGCCAAAAAGGGCAGGGCAATTGTAGAAGTAGATCTGGATGGTAGCTATGTTTTGACCGAAGAAGAAATAGAAGAAAGTAACAAAGTCAAGCTTTTCGAGCATTTTATAGATGATTTGAAGAGGTTAATAAATAATGAAAAATAATCAACCAAAATTTGAGACAACAACTTTATGGGATTTTCCGACCCAGAATTATGGCGATACCCCACACGGTGATAACAAATACCACGGGGTTACGCCTGCATTTGTAATATGGAATCTTGTTCAAAGATATACAACGGAAGGCGACCTCATAATTGATCCTATGTGTGGAAGTGGAACAACTATAGATGTATGTAGAGAAGAAAAACGGAAAGTTATAGGTTTTGATATAGTCCCTTTTAGAAACGACATAAAACAGGCTGATGCAAGAAATTTACCTCTTGACGACGAAATAGCAGATTTAATCTTTATAGACTCTCCGTATTCAGACAACATTAGATACAACAAACATCCTGACAACATTGGGAATATCTCATGTGAAAATGAAGATTTTTTCATAGAACTAGAAAAAGTAGCAAAAGAGGCTCACCGTATTCTTAAGCCGAACAAATACATAGCATGGCTTATTGGTGACCATTGGAGGAAGAAAAGCGGTTTCATACCTGTAGGTTTCAAAATTTATACCATTTTAGAAAAAAATTTCAAACCAGTTGATATAATTGCAGTTTCAAGGCATAATCAAACATCAAACACCCCTTTATGGCACGAGAGAGCAAAACAACATAATTTTTACCTTCGGGGGTTCAAATATTTAATAATAATGCAGAGGATGTCCAAATGAAATCGCCCCATCGTCTAACACCGCATAAAAGGTTCGTGCCTTACGGCACTCACCCAAACCTAGCTTTTTTTGTGGGAGAATTTGGATGCATTATATAATGGACTTTATAAATAGAAAAGGGCTGGACTTCTTTTATGCTGGGATAGACAGAGACACAGACTAATTATCTATGATTGATTTGAAATTACCTACAATTTATAAGGAGTAACTATGGCAGTCAATATTGTTGAAGTGGCAACTCCCCGACAATTAAAACAGTTCATAAAGTTTCCACTGAAGCTTTATCGTAATAATCCATATTACATACCACCATTGAATTTTGATGAAAGGAATACGCTGGATCCACGTCGCAATCCCGCCTGTGAATTCTGTGACACGCGTTACTGGCTGGCATATAAAAATGGCAAATTGGCGGGCCGCATTGCCGGTATTTACAATAAACGCTTTGTTGAAATTTGCGGTAAGAAATATTTACGATTCGGCTGGGTGGATTTTATAGATGATGAGGAAGTTGTTATGGCTCTCTTTAAGGCGCTCGAGAGTTGGGGCAAAGAGCTGGGGGTCGAAGCCATTCATGGGCCACTGGGTTTTACCGATCTGGATCGTGAGGGAATGTTGATCGAAGGCTTTC